>RRZU010767716.1_pt1 | contig 19739 bp, 16 predicted proteins | sample 2165561 | NCBI WGS metagenome assembly RRZU01 (sample SAMN10456909, study PRJNA506462) | wastewater metagenome | isolation source: wastewater sludge | place: USA: Moscow, Idaho | reverse complement strand
TCGTCTTTCCCTAATGGTGGTATCCGTAGCACATTCGAAGCTCGTGGTTACACTGCATGGGATCCTACTTCACCTGCATTTGTTGTTGATGACACATTGGTTATTCCAACAATTTTCTTCTCGTATACTGGTGAAACACTTGACTTAAAAGCGCCATTGAAAAAAGCTTTGGCTGCTGTTGATAAAGCTGCAACTGCTGTATGTCAATTGTTCGACCCATCAGTAAAAAAAGTAAATGCATTTCTTGGTTGGGAACAAGAGTATTTCCTAATCGACGAAGGTTTATATGCAACGCGCCCTGACTTAATGTTGACCGGCCGTACATTGCTTGGTCATGAGTCTGCAAAAAACCAACAGATGGAAGACCACTATTTTGGTGCTGTTCCTTCACGCGTTGCTGCATACATGAAAGATCTTGAATTCGAAGCATACAAATATGGCATTCCATTAAAAACCCGTCACAACGAGGTAGCTCCTAACCAGTTTGAACTCGCCCCAATCTATGGTGAAGCTAATTTAGCTGTAGATCAAAACTTGTTGGTTATGTCTATTATGAAACGCGTTGCTCGTCGTCACAGCTTCCGTGTATTATTGCACGAAAAACCATTCGCTGGTGTAAACGGTTCAGGTAAACACAATAACTGGTCGCTTGGTACCGACACAGGCGTGGTTCTTTATGCTCCGGGAAGTACTGCAGAAGAAAACTTGCAGTTCATTACATTCATCACTACTACATTGATGGCTGTACACAAACACAATGCATTGTTGAAAGCTTCTATTATGACTGCTCAGAACGCACACCGTTTGGGAGCTAACGAAGCACCTCCTGCAATTGTATCAGCATTCCTTGGCTCGCAATTAACAGCCGTTTTAGATAAAATCGAAAACAGCACAAGCGAAGAAGCTATTTTAATTGACGACAAAAAGAAATTAAAATTAGACATTCCTCACATTCCGGAAGTTTTCCTTGACAATACTGACCGTAACCGTACGTCTCCTTTTGCTTTCACAGGCAATCGTTTTGAGTTCCGTGCTGTAGGTTCGTCAGCTAACTGTTCTTCAGCAATGACTGCTTTGAACACTGCTATGGCTGCTCAGTTAATTGAGTTCAAAGCAGAGGTAGATGCTAAAATGGCTGCCGGAGCAAGCAAAGAAAAAGCAATTTTCGATGTAATTAAATCATATATCAAAGCTTCTAAAGCTATCCGTTTCGATGGCAATGGTTACAGCGATGCATGGAAAGTGGAAGCTGCAAAACGTGGCCTGGATTGCGAAACAAGTGTTCCTGAAATCTACAAAGCTTACACAAGCGAAAGCTCTGTTAAACTTTTCGAATCAATGAAAGTATTAACTGAGAAAGAACTTGAAGCACGTAACGAAGTGAAATGGGAAACCTATACTAAATGGATTCAGATTGAAGCGCGCGTACTCGGCGATTTAACTTTGAACCACATTATCCCTGTGGCTACTCGTTACCAAAGCTTATTGCTTGATAACGTAGCAAAAATCAAAGCTTCGTTCCCTGCAGACAAAGCTGAATCATTGAGCAAATTGAACAGCCAGTTAATTGTAGAAATTTCAGAACGTATTTCAACAATTAAAAATGCTGTTGATGATATGGTTGATACTCGTCGTTCAGTTAACAAAATCGAACATGAGTACGAAAAAGCAGTTGCTTATCATGACAAAGTACTTCCATACTTCGATATTATCCGTTACAATGTAGACAAACTTGAGCTAATTGTTGACGACGAAATGTGGACATTACCTAAATACCGCGAATTGCTTTTCATTCGCTAATTGCTTATTCAACAATTGAATAAAACAAGATTTATATAAACTAGTGGGAGGCTTATTAGTAAGCTCTCCCACTATTTTCACAACAATAAAACTAACTAAATTTTCCGACTATCAGGTTTCGGTAGAAGCCAATTAAACAACGTAACCGATTTATGACTTCAACCCCATTAAAAATTGATGAGTACGAACAGCGTTCGCTGTACTCATTTCAAAACGAACATGATGCTTGTGGTGTAGGACTTGTATTAAACTTATTCGGCGAAAAATCGCACGAAATAGTTGAAAAAGGATTGCAGGTTCTTGAAAACATGGAACACCGCGGCGCAGAAAGTGCCGACAACAAAACTGGTGATGGCGCTGGTATACTTATCCAGATTCCTCATGAATTTATCTTATTGCAGGGAATTCCTGTTCCAGCTAAAGGCAGATATGGAACAGGACTTGTTTTTATTCCAAAGGATGAAAAGAAGGCCGCCTTTTGCATCGATCTTATGAAAGAATACATCGCCAAAGAGGACTTAAGTTTGCTTGCTATGCGCGATGTACCTGTAAACTCGGGTTGTTTGGGCGAAATTTCGGCTTCTAACGAACCAAAAGTTATACAGATATTTGTTACGGGTTGTAATACACAACAAGAACTTGAATTGAAATTATATGTTCTGCGCAAAAAGCTTGAAAAAGCTATAATTGGTACCGAAATAGCTGCCGAGCGTGGATTCTATATAGTGAGCCTTTCCACCAAACAAATGGTTTACAAAGGAATGCTCACCCCTATGCAGTTGAAGGAGTATTTCATCGACCTGCAAAACGAAAATCTGACGAGTGGTATATCTTTAGTACACTCCCGATTCAGCACAAACACTTTCCCAACCTGGGATTTGGCACAGCCTTTCCGTATGCTGGGACACAATGGAGAAATTAACACTATACGTGGTAACCGTCAGTGGATGGAAAGCCGCGAAAGTGTTTTGAAATCAGAACAATTGGGTAACTTAGAAGAACTGTATCCGATTTGCCAACCTAAAATGAGCGATAGTGCTTCGCTTGATAATGCTCTGGAATTCCTTGTTATGTCAGGAAAAAGCTTACCACACGCTATGGCAATGCTTGTACCAGAAAGCTACAACAAGAAAAACCCTATTTCGGATAATCTTCGTGCATTCTACGAATACCACAGTACATTTATGGAACCATGGGACGGCCCTGCAACACTATTATTTAGCGATGGCCGCTATGCTGGTGGTATGCTCGACCGTAATGGTCTACGCCCTGCACGTTATCTTATCACACACGATAATTTAATGGTAGTTGCCTCTGAGACAGGAACTATTGAATTTGAACCATCAAGAATTAAAGAAAATGGCCGTTTAAAACCGGGCAAAATGTTGATGGTTGATACCGAACTTGGTAAAGTATTTTACGATAAAGAATTAAAAGAAGGTCTTGCAAAAGCTTTCCCTTATCGTGAATGGTTAAATCAGAATTGTATCAATATTGATGATATTTCCTCAGGAAGAAACGTTAAAAACGACCTTCCTAACTACAATGTCCTGTTGAATGCTTTTGGATATTCAAAAGAAGACATGGAGCGTGTTATCATCCCAATGGCAAACGATGGTTACGAGCCAACATCGTCAATGGGTAACGACGTAACACTGTCGGTATTTTCAGATAAACCACAACGTTTATTCAACTATTTCCGTCAGCAGTTCGCCCAGGTGACAAATCCGCCAATCGACCCTATTCGTGAAGAATTGGTAATGTCGCTCACCGGATTTATTGGTTCGATAAATCAAAATCTGCTGGAACCTGCCAACGAAATTTGTAAGATGGTAAAACTGAAAAGTCCTGTTCTTACAAACACTCAGTTCGACATTCTGAAAAACCTGAAATACAAAGGATTCCACACCATAACATTACCAATCTTATTTGACCCGTCAAAAGGTAGTGCCGGAATGGAGGAAGCCATTGATGAACTTTGTTTATCGGTAGAAAAAGCAGTTGACGAAGGTAAAAACTACATTGTTTTAAGCGATAGAGGTGTAGATGCAACTCATGCTCCTATCCCATCGCTGCTTGCAGTTTCAGCAGTACATTTATATCTGCTTGAAAAACGCAAACGTATGCAGATTGACATTGTGGTTGAATCAGCTGAACCACGCGAAGTAATGCATTTTGCTCTGTTGTTTGGCTTTGGTGCCAATGCAGTTAACCCATACATGGTTTTTGCCATTATTAACGACAAAATCAAATCAGGCGAAATAAGCATGGACTTTGAAACTGCTGTTAAACATTACATCAAAGCAGTAAACAAAGGACTTTTGAAAGTGCTATCAAAAATGGGTAATTCAACTTTACGTAGTTATCGTGGAGCTCACATTTTTGAATCAATTGGTATATCTTCCAAATTATTATCAAAATATTTCAAAGGTATTGCGTCTTCAATTGAAGGTATCGATCTTGAAGATTTAACCAACGAAGTAACTGCACCATTTACCAGAGCATTTTTCCCTGAAGAAGGCGTTGATTTAAATACGCTTGAAAATCTCGGTCATTACGCATACCGCAGAAACGGTGAAGATCATGCATGGAACCCCGAAACGGTTGCCCGCTTACAAATAGCAACCAAAACAGGAAGTTACGAAAAATACAAAGAATACGCTTCATCTGTCGACGACAAAGAGGCTCCGATTTTTATCCGTGACCTGATGGATTACAAACGTAATCCTATCAGCATTGACGAAGTTGAACCTATTGAAAACATTATGAAACGCTTCGTCACAGGAGCTATGTCATATGGTTCAATTAGTAGAGAAGCTCACGAAGCAATGGCTTTTGCACTAAATATTATTGGTGGTCGTTCAAATACCGGTGAAGGTGGCGAAGATCCTGAACGTTATAAAAAACGCGAAGATGGTTTAAATGCACGCTCAGCCATTAAACAGGTAGCATCAGGACGTTTTGGTGTTACAGCCGAATATCTGGTAAATGCCGATGAAATTCAGATTAAAATAGCGCAGGGAGCTAAACCAGGCGAAGGCGGACAGCTACCCGGTCATAAAGTAGATAAAATTATTGCTAAAACGCGCCACTCTATACCGGGCATTTCACTTATTTCGCCTCCACCACACCACGATATTTATTCAATCGAAGACCTTGCTCAGCTAATCTACGATTTGAAAAACATCAATCCAAGCGCAATGATTAGCGTGAAACTGGTTTCAGAAACCGGAGTTGGAACAATTGCAGCCGGTGTAGCAAAAGCAAAAGCCGATTTAATTCTTATTTCGGGCGCCGAAGGTGGTACAGGTGCAAGTCCGTCAAGCTCAATTAAACATGCAGGTATGCCTGTCGAAATTGGATTGGCTGAAACTCAACAAACACTTGTACTGAACAACCTCCGTGGACAGATAAAATTACAAGCCGACGGTCAGCTTAAGACCGGACGCGACATTATTCTAACTGCACTTCTGGGTGCCGAAGAATACGGATTTGCGACCAGCGCTCTGCTGATTTTAGGTTGTGTAATGATGCGTAAATGCCATTTGAATACTTGTCCGGTGGGCGTAGCAACTCAGGATGAAGTGCTTCGTAAACACTTCACCGGAAAACATGAATATCTGGTTAACTTCTTCCAATTCATTGCTCAGGATGTTCGTGAACACCTGGCCGCAATGGGCTTCAGAAGTCTGGATGAAATTATCGGACGTACCGACTTACTTGAACGTAAAAAAATTGGTACCGTTTCTAAAATAGAAAAAGTTGATTTGTCGCGCATTATGTACGTGCATAAAACAAACAATGCATTGCGTAATGTAAAAACACAAAATCACAAACTGGATTTTGTACTGGATCGTGAACTAATCAAGAAATCTTTACCAGCGCTTGATTTGTGCATGCCTGTTGAAATCAAGAGCAAAATCAAAAACACCGACCGTACAGTAGGTGCAATGCTTTCGGGTGAAATAGCAAAACGCTACGGACAAGCCGGATTACCTGACGAAACAATTAAAGCCTATTTCACCGGTTCGGCCGGTCAGAGTTTTGGTGCTTTCCTAAGCAAAGGAATGTTCTTTGAACTCGAAGGTGAGGCCAACGACTACGTTGGAAAAGGACTCTCGGGTGGTAAAATTGTAGTAAAAGCACCAAAAGAAAGCACATTCAATGCCGAAGAAAACATTATTGCGGGTAATACCATACTATATGGGGCTACTCAAGGTGAAGTGTACATTAACGGTATAGTAGGTGAGCGTTTTTGTGTACGTAACTCAGGAGCTAAAGCCGTAGTTGAAGGAGCTGGCGACCACTGTTGCGAATACATGACTGGTGGTTTAACCGTAGTTTTGGGACCAACCGGACGTAACTTTGCCGCTGGTATGAGTGGTGGAGTAGCATATGTACTTGACGAAGCCGGAAATTTTGACTTCTTCTGTAACATGGAAATGGTTGAACTTTCGTTAATCGAAGATAGTCACGACAACAAAGAGGTAAAAACAATGATTGAAAATCATTTGAAATACACCGGAAGTAAACTTGCTGCAAAAATTCTTGAAAACTGGATAGAATATCGCGACAAGTTTATAAAAGTAGTTCCAATTGAATACAAAAAAGTTATTCAGGAGCAAAAGATGGAAGAAATCAACAAGAAAATTGCTCAGGTTGAACGCGACTATTAATCAAACAGAACAATAAAATTAAAAAATAATAAATTAAAATACCGAACCCAAGCCCCTTTAGAGGGGCCGGGGGTTCTTTAAAATATATGGGAAATCCGAAAGCATTTATCACCATTCCTCGCAAGGACGCTGGTTATCGTCCGGTTCAGGATCGTATTCAGGATTTTGGCGAGGTTGAACAAACATTGAACCGTGAAGACCGTAAAATTCAGGCTTCACGTTGTATGGATTGTGGAATTCCGTTTTGCCACTGGGGATGTCCACTTGGCAATAAAATGCCCGAATGGCAGGATCTTCTTTACAAAGGAAAATGGAAAGAAGCCATTGACACCATGCACGAAACCAACAACTTCCCTGATTTTACAGGGCGTATTTGTCCGGCTCCATGCGAAAAAGCCTGTGTATTAACATTGCACGATGCCGCTGTAACAATTCGTGAAAATGAGGCTGCCATTTCGGAAGTTGGATTCGAAGAAGGGCACATCAAACCCCGTCCGGCAAAAACCAAAACCGGCAAAACAATTGCTGTAATTGGTTCGGGACCTGCAGGACTGGCTGCTGCGCAACAATTAGCACGCAAAGGTCACTCAGTAACCGTTTTTGAAAAAGATAACAAACCCGGAGGTTTACTTCGTTATGGTATTCCAAACTTCAAACTAAATAAAACAGTTATTGACCGACGTTTAGCTCAGCTTGAAGCGGAAGGCGTAATATTCAAGAACAACTGCGAGGTAGGAAAAGATATTTCAGGAAAAGAAATTATGGAAAGCTTTGAAGCTGTGTGTATCACAATTGGAGCAGGACATCCTCGCAATATTACACCTGAAGGCCGAGATTTAAAGGGCATTCATTATGCAATGGAATTCCTGAGCCAACAAAATCAGTTGATTATGGGCGAAGAAGTAGCCGAGAATTCAATTATCAATGCAAAAGGTAAGAATATCCTTGTTATTGGTGGTGGCGATACCGGCTCTGACTGTGTTGGAACATCGGTACGTCAGGGAGCTACTCAAATTACACAAATCGAGATTTTACCAAAACCTCCGGCAGGAAAAAATCCGGATACTCCATGGCCAAATTATCCGAATGTATTGAAAACTTCCAGTTCGCACGAAGAAGGCTGTGAGCGTAAATGGAGCTTAAATACAGTTGCATTTAAAGGGTCGAACGGACAAGTTGAGGAAGTTCTTGTAGAGGAAGTTGAATGGACAAAAGACGAAAATGGCCGATGGAATATGAAATCTACCGGGAATACACAAATAATTAAAGCAGATTTAGTATTTTTGGCGCTCGGTTTCGTCCACCCTGTCCACGAAGGTCTTGTAAAAGAACTTGGATTAACGCTGGATGCTCGCGGAAACATTGCTACTGACAAACTTAGCACAAGTAATGTAAGTAAAGTGTTTGCTGCAGGCGACGCTGCGGTTGGTGCAAGTTTGGTTGTGAGAGCAATAGCAGGCGGACGTAAAGCTGCAGAAGATATTCACAATTTTTTAAAATAACCAGATGTTGACTTCCTGAACAGGGAAGTCAACAAAATTAACAATCAATTCTATGTGTGGAATAGTATGTGCATTTGACATAAAAAAGTCTGCTGATGAATTAAGACCACAAATTCTGTCGATGTCAAAAAAAATCCGTCATCGCGGACCAGACTGGTCTGGAATTTTTTCGAACGAAAAAGCAATTCTTTCGCATGAGAGGTTATCAATTGTTGACCCACAATCGGGAAAACAACCTTTATTTAGCAAGGATGGAAAGCTTGTATTAGCCGTAAATGGCGAAATATATAATCATATGGAAATTCGTGAACGATTTGAAGGAAAATATGAATTCCTTACCAAATCTGATTGCGAAGTGATATTGGCTCTTTATCGTGAAAAAGGAAAAGATTTTCTTGAAGACCTGAATGGTATTTTTGCGTTTGCATTATATGATATTGAAAAAGACGTCTTTCTGATAGGTAGAGACCATATTGGTATTATACCATTATATCAGGGATGGGACGATAATGGCGTATATTACGTAGCTTCTGAGTTAAAATCGCTGGAAGGACATTGTACAATTATTGAGGAATTCCTCCCCGGACAATATTACTACAGCCCCGATGGAAAACCAGAAAAATGGTACGAACGAGACTGGATGCAATATGAAACAGTAAAAGACAATGAAACAAGCATTGATGAACTACGCGATGCGCTTGAAGCTGCTGTAGAACGTCAGTTGATGGCCGATGTACCTTACGGAGTGCTTTTATCGGGAGGTCTTGATTCTTCAGTTATTTCAGCCATTGCCAAGAAGTATGCTTCAAAACGTATTGAATCAGGAAATACTGAAGCAGCCTGGTGGCCCCAATTACACTCATTTGCAGTTGGATTAGTAGGTTCGCCCGACCTTGCTGCGGCTCAAAAAGTAGCCGACCACATTGGTACAGTTCACCACGAAATACATTTTACAGTACAGGAAGGATTAGATGCCATTCGTGACGTAATTTATCACATCGAAACATACGATGTTACAACCATCCGTGCCAGTACCCCTATGTATTTATTGGCCCGTGTAATTAAATCAATGGGTGTTAAAATGGTTCTTTCAGGCGAAGGTGCTGATGAAATTTTTGGTGGATACCTTTATTTCCACAAAGCTCCAAGTGCTGAAGAATTTCACAAAGAAACTGTACGTAAACTGAGTAAACTTCATATGTACGATTGCCTGCGCGCAAATAAATCGTTGGCAGCTTGGGGAGTTGAAGGACGTGTACCATTCCTCGACAAAGAATTCATTGATATTGCTATGCGCTTAAATCCAAAAGATAAAATGTGTGGTAACGGTAAAATCGAAAAATGGGTAGTACGTAAAGCCTTTGAAGATTATTTACCAGAAAGTGTTACATGGAGACAAAAAGAACAGTTTTCGGATGGTGTGGGTTATAACTGGATTGATACTCTACGCGAGGTTACATCGTCGCAGGTAACTGATCAGCAAATGGCTCATGTCAACGAACGATTCCCGGTGAATCCTCCGATGACAAAAGAAGAATATTACTATCGTAGTATATTCGAAAAACACTTCCCTTCAAATCAGGCAGCACGTTGTGTACCATCAGTACCATCAGTAGCATGTAGTACGCCTATAGCACTTGAATGGGATGAAGCATTCAAAAAAATGGTTGACCCTTCGGGACGTGCAGTAAAAGCCGTTCACGAACAAGGTTACAAATAAGAAAAAAAACCGATTCAGATTGAGTCGGTTTTTTTTGTAAATGCCATCAGCCGGATAATTCCGGACAGATGGCATCCCGTTTAAAAGACAATCAAAAAAAACTTATTTCTTCTTTAACAATACTTCGTCGATAGCCTTTTTAAAGGCATCTTTGGGCATTGCACCTTGAGCCATTTGAGGATTTTCACCCATCGGACAAAAAAGTATAGTCGGAATGCTTCGGATACCAAAAGCCGCAGCTAATTCTTGTTGTTCCTCAGTATTTATTTTATAAATATATATCTGGCCGTTGTACTCTTGAGCCAATTCTTCTAAAACCGGAGCTATTTGCTTACACGGACCACACCACGATGCGTAGAAATCAATAATACATGGTTTGTCACCAAGATATTTCCATTCATTCGGATTTGTTTCGTAATTGGCTACTTTAGCCAAAAACTCAGCTTTTGTTAAATGTATAGTACCGGCCTTCACTTCAGCCTTTACCTCTTCTTTTGTAGTATCAGCATCTTTTGATTTACTTGCACATGCCGTAAATGCAACAACCGTAAGCAATATTATTGCTCCAAAAAGTTTTTTCATGATTATTTTTATTAAATTTATTTATTCCGATTACAAAACACATCCCCATTCCGATGGAGGTTCATACGCAGGCGTTCCATCATCATCGTTTTCAACTGGAAACCAACCTAAGGATTTTAGATGTTCTGATAACTCTATACGATTAATCTCGTCAGTGTGATTGATAGTTATTTTTCCATCAATTGTTTCAATTTCAGCTCCGAATACTCCTCGTAAACTTCCGAGCGATTTTAAAACCTGATTGTTACATGTCATGCATTCCGATTTAGAAATGCGAAAAGTACTATACATCTTTCTCTACTCCTTTCCCTGGTTCATATTTCTTAAATTCCATTACCTGTGCATCATCCGATTTCGTATCTTTAGTTGTACAAGCTCCTCCCGGACAACCAAAGTTTAATGCAGCCTGAGCCGTCAGAAATAATGAAGCCACAAGATACATATTTTCTTTTGTTGAAAAAAAGCCTACCAATAAAAGTAAACCCATTATTAATCTGAAATAACGGCTAAAATCCCATTGTGCAAAATAACTCTTAAGCATTTTCATTTGTTTTGTTTTCTTTCTTCTTAAACATATCGAACAACAGATACCCGATTAACGCGCCATACAGCACACTTATTAATGGATTGGAAGTAATAGGACATGTACCACTGTTACAACCAATAAAATAGTAATACAGATACCCACCGATAGCTCCTACCAGAATTCCGGTTATTTTCAGTATATGTTTTTTTATAAAAATCTGCATTTTGATTAAAATATAAATTTATGATTCTAACACATCAATTGAATCTTTGTTCATATATTCATATAATTTAATAAATAAAAATCATACACACGTACATGATTCAACACAATGTAATATTTGTACAATTTTTTTATTTTTAAGCGAATAAAAGCAATTTTTCCCTTCGCGTCGACAGTTTAATATTCCCTTTGCCCTCATATCAGTCAAATGGTGCGATAATAGAGATTGTTCACACTGGAGTTGTTCTCCAATCTGACTAACGTTTAGCTCATCAGCTTTCGACAACAACGAAATAACACATAATCGTGTACCATTCGAAATTGCTTTCAGCATATAAGCTGCCTCATCCATTTTTAGTATGTCGGTTGTATTTTCCATTCAATAAAATATGACACAAATATATGAACATTTATTCATATATCAAATTTGTTTTTTAATTTTTTAAGAAAAAGCTCTTCCATGATACAAATGATTTAAAAAACAAACACTATAACCGGCTAATAGGGTATAAATTTTAAAGAAAAAGCTATCTTTGTATTTGATAAATAATAAACGATGAGTCAACAAATTACAAAAATTTGCGACAATTTTTTAGTAGAACTGGATAACGCAATAGGTACTGTAAGTGCCGAAAATTTATTTTTACTAACCGATTCAAATACAAGGCAATTTTGTTTGCCTGCGATACTGGAATTGGAAAAACTCAGGGCTAGCCACGTAATTACCATACCATGTGGCGACGAAAACAAACACCTTAACAGTGCAGTTGAAATCTGGAAATACCTGAGTAACAATGGAGCAACCCGCAAGTCGTTGATGATCAACATTGGTGGCGGAATGATAACAGACATTGGCGGATTTACAGCTTCTACATTTAAAAGAGGATTACAATATATTAATGTATCGACAACACTGCTTGGTGCAGTTGATGCCGCTACAGGAGGTAAAACCGGTATAAACTTCGAAGGTCTTAAAAACGAAATTGGTGTTTTTGCTCCGGCAAAAGAAGTTTTGATAAACATTGACTTTTTTAAAACGCTTGATCATAAAAATTTAATCTCGGGTTTTGCCGAAATGATAAAACATGCCCTCATCGATACGAAAGAAGAATGGGAGCTTGTACAACGATATGATTTGGATAAATTTGATTTAACTGAGCTTAAATCATTGTTGTTAAATAGCTTCAGAATCAAAGAGCGAATAGTAGAAGCCGATCCTTTTGAAGCCAATATCCGTAAAGCATTGAATTTGGGTCATACCTTTGGGCATGCGTTCGAAAGTCACTCTTACAAAACAAATCAGCCTGTATTGCATGGTTATGCAGTGATGTGGGGCATTTTATGCGAATTGTATTTATCAATGATAAAGTTAAATTTCCCAAAAGACACGCTTGTAAAAATCAGAAATTTAGCGACTACTCATTATGGTACTTATAATTTTAGCTGTAACGATTACGATACATTATTTGAGTATATGACTCACGATAAAAAAAATGAATCGAAAGAGATAAATTTCACGCTGCTTTCAGATATAGGTGAAATTCAGATAAATCAAACTGCAAGCAGAGATGAAATTTACGAAACTTTAGACTGGTTGCAATCCATTTAACTATCAATTAAACAAAAATGAAGCGTACATTAATTATTGGTGCAAGTAATAATCCCGAAAGATATGCATACAAGGCTGCTGAAAGGTTATTGAAATATGGTCACGAAATAGAGTTGTTGGGTATCAGAGCTGATGTGGTTTTTGGAAAAACAATTGACATAGAAAAAAAAGATTATAAAAACATTGACACTGTTACGATGTATGTTGGTCCGCAACGTCAGGAAGAGTATTACGATTATATTCTCTCTCTCCATCCCAAAAGAGTTATTTTTAATCCGGGAACTGAGAACATCGCGTTTGAACAACTATTGTCAAAAAATAATATTGATGTAGAGGAAGCCTGTACACTAGTGATGCTTGGCACTGGTCAGTATTAAACGAATAAAAAAAATCATTTTACAAAAATCAAACTGTACTGAAACGGAATTTGTAAGATATATCCAGTCCGGGCAACTTTCGAAAAAGATACAAAGGAATGTATAAGTCTATGCAGATGAGTTTCAACAGTCATTAAAAAACAATAATAAACAAATGAAAATAGCATTGATAGGATATGGTAAAATGGGTAAAACCATTGAACGAATTGCGCTGGAAAGAGGACATGAAATTGTATCGGTTATCGATATTGAAAATGTGGAAGATTTTGAATCTGATGCATTTAAAAGTGCTGAGGTTGCTATAGAGTTTACTGCACCTCATGTGGCGGTTTCGAATATCAGAAGTGCTTTTAAGGCTGGTGTACCGGTTGTATCGGGTACTACTGGTTGGGGCAATGAAATGCCCCATGTTCAAAAAGAAATCGAAGCAAATGGTTATACTTTGTTTTGGGCGTCGAATTTTAGCCTGGGTGTTAATATATTTATGGCAATAAACAAACAACTTGCCCACATCATGAATAGATTTCCTGAATATAATGTACAAATGACTGAGGTACATCATACTCAGAAACTGGATGCTCCGAGTGGTACTGCAATTACATTAGCTGAAGGTATAATTGAAAATCTCGATCGTAAATCCGGATGGCACCTTGAGACCGAAAACAATAGTAGCGACATTGCAATAAAAGCTATACGTGAAGGACAGGTACCCGGAATACACACTATTCGTTACGAATCAAGTGTTGATTCCATAGAAATTACACATGATGCCAAAAGCCGTGAAGGTTTTGCATTGGGTGCGGTAGTGGCTGCCGAATTTACTGCAGGTAAAAAAGGCATGCTCGGAATGCAAGACTTATTAAAATTCTAAAACACATCAAAACAGATTATTATGTCGACAGAACAACAAGAATCACGATTTGATCATTCACGAAAACAATGGATTAAAGCTCTATTTTGGTGCCTGATTTATATATTATTCATAACATGGGTAGGCAATTTCTGGTGGCTTATCGGACTACCTGTAGTGTTTGATGTGTTTATAACCAAATACATACCCTGGACATGGTGGAAAAAATCAAAAAACAAAACTTTTGTTGCGGTTATGGGTTGGGTTGATGCCATCGTATTTGCTTTAGTGGCTGTTTACTTCATTAACACTTATATATTTCAAAATTATCAGATACCCACTTCTTCACTTGAAAAAACGCTTTTGGTAGGCGACTTTTTGTTTGTGAGTAAAGCCAGTTATGGACCTCGTGTGCCAAACACGCCTCTCTCATTTCCATTGGTACAGCACACTTTCCCGATTCTGAATACAAAGTCCTTTATCGAAAATCCTCAATGGGAATACAAACGTCTCAAAGGTTTTGACAGCATTGAACGCAATGACATAGTAGTATTTAACTTTCCTACAGGCGATACTGTTGCTGTAAATTATCAAAATCCTGACTATTATACCAGTTGCTTTAACGAAGGATATGCAGCAATAAAATATTCAAATCCGGATGCAAAACCTACATACAACGAATGCTTAAATGTGGGTAGAGGTATTGTAAAATCCAATAAACAGAAATATGGTGAAATAGTGTACCGACCTGTTGACCGTAGAGAAAACTACGTGAAACGATGTGTGGCAATACCCGGCGATCGTCTGCAAATCGTTAATAATCAGATATACATTAATGGTGAAAAGCAGATAGATATCCCCGGCATTCAGCTGAACTACTACGTACAAACTGATGGTACTCAAATTAGTAAAGCATTACAAGACGAATTAGGTATTAGTAACGAAGATTTCAATTTCTTTCCTTCAGTACCAAAAGAATTCGCAGATAAAAAAGGGCTAACCGAAGGTTTACCTGTTTATCATTTACCACTTACAAAACAAATGCATGATAAATTATTAGCAAAAACATTTGTGAAGAAAATTGTAGTTACCGGAAATCTGGACTTTGGATTGATGGACAATACATATCCACTTGGCAACAACTATGGATGGAACCGTGACAATTATGGCCCTATTTATATTCCTAAAAAAGGTCGTACGTTAAAACTGAATAGTTTCAATCTGCCAATTTACGAAAGAATAATTACCGTATACGAACACAATACACTCGAAATAAAAGACGGTAAATACTTTATAAACGGCAAAGAAACTCAGTATTATACATTTAAGATGGATTATTACTGGATGATGGGCGACAACCGCCATAATTCAGCCGACTCACGCTATTGGGGCTTCGTACCCGAAGATCATGTGGTAGGTCGTCCGGTATTAGTATGGTTATCATTAAACAAAGATAAGGGCTTATTTGATGGTTGGATACGTTTCAACCGATTCTTTAAAAATGCTGAAAACTAAACAGAATTTCGTTTCGGATAGTTCTACCATTGTTTTATCGTCAGCTTATTTGGCTCCTATTGAGTATTATGCAATGATGCATAAGCATTCAAATGTGATTATAGAGCAGAATGAGTATTACGAGAAACAAAGTTACCGCAACCGTTGTCGGATTCTGACAGCAAATGGCGTTATGGATCTGTGCATTCCGGTTATAAACTCCGGGAAAAGCATAATGCGCGATATTGGAATTTCCGAACATGACGATTGGCAATTAAAGCACTGGCGTGCTATTGAAACAGCATATAACTCAAGTCCGTTTTTTGAATATTACCAGGACGATTTAAAGCCCTTTTATTCAAAAAAATGGAAATATCTGCTGGACTTTAACCAGGAGATTCAGAACACAATTCTGAATCTCCTGGATTTAAAAATGGATATAAAACTCAGTGAGGAATACGTAAAAAAAAACGATGAGTTGATGGATTGCAGAAATGTTATTCATCCAAAAAAGAAAACTGAGTGGACCAGTAAAAGATATTATCAGGTTTTTGAACAAAAATTTGGGTTTACGCCTCAATTAAGCATTATAGATTTGCTATTTAATATGGGGCCCGAGTCTGAAATTATTATTGGGTATTAGTATTAAATTAAAATATAAAAGGTATGGCATACGGAATTAAATGCATCGGACTACTTACATCGGGAGGCGATGCACCGGGCATGAATGCAGCAATACGCTCGGTAACCAGAGCTGCGATATTCAATGGTATTCGCGTTAAAGCAATTTACAGAGGCTACAAAGGACTTATTACTGGTGAAATTGTTGAGTTTCAAACGCAAAACGTTAGTAATATTGTGCAACAGGGAGGCACCATTTTGAAAAGTGCCCGTTGTGCCGAATTCAGAACACCTGAAGGGCGCCAGCAAGCCTACGAGAATATGGTGAAAGAAGAAATTGATGCGTTGGTAGTAATTGGTGGCGATGGTACATTTACAGGGGCTCGTATTTTTGCTCAGGAGTTCAATGTTCCCATTGTAGGATTACCGGGCACGATTGATAATGATCTGTATGGTACCGACTCCACAATAGGATACGATACAGCGCTAAATACCATTATTGATGCTGTAGATAAAATCAGAGACACCGCCTCGTCGCACGAACGCCTGTTTTTTATCGAGGTAATGGGGCGTGATGCAGGTTTCCTAGCTTTAAATAGTGCCATTGCATCGGGGGCTGAGTCTGCCATTATTCCGGAACGTGAAACCAAAGTCGATCAGTTGGAAGAACTGATAAAAAACGGATTTCGTAAATCAAAAAACAGTAGTATTGTAATTGTAGCCGAGAGTGAAATAACCGGAGGTGCAAACGGATTAGCAGAACGTATGCGCAAAGAACATCCTGAATACGATGTACGGGTAACTATTCTTGGTCATATTCAACGTGGTGGTTCACCTACTGCTTACGACCGGATTATTGCCAGCCGTATGGGTGTAGCTGCCATTGATGCATTGCTCGACGAACAACGCAGCGTGATGATAGGTATTGTAAACAACGAAATTGTAAATGTGCCATTTACAAAGGCTATAAAAGACGATAAGCCTGTTGACGAAAGCCTTTTGGGTGTATTACATATCCTTTCTATTTAATTCCTGAAAGTTCAATATGCAGGTAAAATCCATTCTTTTTGTATGTATGGGAAACATCTGTCGGTCGCCAATGGCCGAGGGTGTTTTCAAAAAGATTTTAGAACGCGAACACAAATCTCACGAAATCTTTGTGGATTCGGCTGGAACCATTGGTTACCACGCAGGCGAATTGGCAGATGCCCGCATGAGGCGTCATGCAGCGAATAGAGGATATTTGCTCACTCACAAATCAAGAAAAGTTTGTTTTACAGACTTCGAAAAATTTGATTTGTTGGTAGCCATGGACGATGCGAATTATGCTGATTTGTGTGAATTGGCCAATTCGCCGGAAGAAAAAAATAAAATTGTTCGAATGACAGATTATTGCCGTACATTTGAGGCGACTCATATTCCCGATCCGTATTACGGCGGAGAAACTGGATTTGAACACGTAATCGACTTATTAGAGGATGCCTGCGAAGGCCTCTACAATACAATATCATACAAATAATAACTCATGATTAGCTACCTGCAAATTGAAAACCTTACAAAATCGTTTGGCGACCTGTTGCTGTTCGAAAATATCTCATTTGGAATATCGGATAAACAACGGGTAGCATTAATTGCCAAAAACGGTACCGGTAAAACAACTCTTCTGAACATAATTGCAGGTAAGGAAGATTATGATACAGGTACTATCTCGTTTCGCAGAGACTTACGTGTAGGTTATCTTGAACAGAATCCCGTATTTAATCCCAAACTCTCGGTAATCGATGCCTGTCTTCAAACCGACAACGATGTGGTTAAAACAATTGCTGAATATGAGCATTGTATGGCAAATGCTGATCATGAAAGACTTGACGAAATTATTACCAGAATGGATTTGCACAAAGCATGGGATTATGAAACACGTATAAAGCAAATTCTTGGTAAGTTAAAAATCACCAATTTTGAACAAACTATCTCCGAACTTTCCGGTGGGCAATTGAAACGTGTGGCCCTTGCCAATGTACTGATTAGCGAACCTGATCTTATTATTTTGGACGAACCAACAAACCATTTAGACCTGGAAATGGTAGAATGGTTAGAAGATTTTTTAAAAAAATCGAACATGTCGCTGTTAATGGTAACGCACGACCGCTACTTCCTGGATAGAGTTTGTACAGATATATATGAACTTGACCACAATGGTCTATATCATTATAATGGCAACTACAGTTACTATTTAGAAAAACGACAGGAAAGAATTGAGAACTTTAATGCCGAAACTGAGCGTACTGTAAACATCTATAAAACGGAACTTGACTGGATGCGACGTCAACCTCAGGCCAGAGCTACTAAGGCAAAGTCGAGAATCGACCGTTTTTACGAAATTGAACAAAGAGCCAAACAACGACGCGATGATACCAAAGTACAACTGGATGTAAAAGCAAGCTATTTGGGTTCGAAGATATTCGAGGCGAAATACATTTCAAAGAGTTATGGTGATTTAAAAATTCTGGATAACTACTATTATAATTTTTCCCGCTACGAGAAAATGGGGATCGTAGGGAAAAATGGAACTGGAAAATCAACCTATCTGAAGATATTATTAGGTGAAGTTAAACCTGATAGCGGTTCAGTTGATATAGGAGAAACAGTGGTTTTTGGTTATTATAGCCAGGACGGGCTTCAGTTTAACGAACAAATGAAAGTGATAGATGTGGTTCGTGAAATTGCCGAAGAGGTAAATCTGGGCAACGGACGAAAAATGTCGGCTTCTCAGTTCTTACAACACTTTCTGTTTACGCCCGAAACGCAATACAACTATGTATACAAACTAAGTGGAGGCGAAAAACGTCGTCTGCACTTGTGTACAGTATTAATGCGTAATCCAAACTTTCTGGTGCTTGACGAGCCTACAAACGACTTAGACATAGTTACATTGAATATACTCGAAGAGTATTTACAAAGCTTTAAAGGTTGTGTTATTGTAGTAAGCCACGACCGTTATTTTATGGATAAAGTTGTAGACCATTTACTTGTTTTTAAAGGAAATGCCGAATTAAAAGATTTCCCGGGAAACTACACCGATTATCGTGAGTGGGCGGAACTGGAATCGGAGATTGAACTAGATAAAAAGCAACAAATCAAAGTTCAGGAATCAAAACCGACCAACCACAATAACCCCGTGCAAAAGCGTAAACTAAGCTTTAAGGAGCAAAAGGAACTGGAAGCACTGGACAGCGAAATTCCAACGCTTGAAAAAGAAAAAACAGAAATTGAACAACAGCTCTCATCCGGTTTATTACAATCTGAAACAATTGTTGAGATATCAAAACGGCATGCCGAATTGATATCATTGATTGATGAAAAAACAATGCGTTGGCTCGAATTAAGCGATATCTGATTTTGGCAGAGGTACTTCAACATGTATTCGGGTACCTTTTCCCGGCTCGCTGGATATATCCACTCGTCCTTCGAGCAAATAGGCTCTTTCACGCATCCCTAACAGTCCATATGAGTCGTTTCGTTTTTTTGTTGAGATATCAAATCCTATTCCATCATCAGTAATATCCATATAAAACTTATCATTGTCAGAGTTTAGCTCGACAATAATCTGGTTTGCTTCAGAGTACTTTGAAGCATTATTCAGCGACTCTTGCAGAATCCGGAACAAAGCAACCGATTTTTCTGAAGGAAAACTAATTACATTTGCATTGTTAATAAAATCGCAAACAATGTTCTGACGCTCATTAAATACTTTAATATG
>RRZU013266817.1_pt1 | contig 19743 bp, 18 predicted proteins | sample 2165561 | NCBI WGS metagenome assembly RRZU01 (sample SAMN10456909, study PRJNA506462) | wastewater metagenome | isolation source: wastewater sludge | place: USA: Moscow, Idaho | reverse complement strand
GGGCTGGGGGTGGCGATCGTGTCGGGGCCAAAGGGCGTGATGGCTGATCGTAAGGCGCGCGCTAGCCATGTCGGGGGCGAAGTGCTGTGCTTCGTCGCGGAAGGGTTAGCCATGTCCCGCGTTGCAAAGAAACCAATTCTTCTCCCTCCGGGTGTCACCGTCGATCTCTCGGCAGAATCCATCTCGGTCAAGGGTCCTCTAGGTGCTCTGGATTTTGTCTCCCACCCGGCGGTGACCGTCGAGCAGGAGGGCGACAGCCTGCTGTGCAAACCCGTCGATGGGGTGGCTCAATCCGATGCACTTTCCGGAACCGTTCGTGCCGTGGTTGCCAACATGGTCACCGGAGTCAGCAAGGGTTTTGAGCGTAAGCTCAGCCTGGTTGGTGTCGGTTACCGTGCTCAGGTGCAGGGTGATACGCTCAACCTGACCCTTGGCTTTTCGCATCCCGTCGCCTACCAGTTGCCGAAAGGCATCAGTGCCGCGACCCCGACACAGACCGAGATTGTGATCAAGGGAATTGACCGGCAGCTGGTTGGTCAGGTAGCGGCCGAGGTTCGTGCCTATCGCAAACCGGAGCCCTACAAGGGCAAGGGCGTGCGTTATGCGGACGAAGTCGTCGTGATCAAGGAAACGAAAAAGAAAAAGTAAGGGTGCTCAGATGATTGACAAAAAACAGGCGCGTTTGCGCAGATCTCGCCAGACCCGTGCCAAGATTGCCGAACTCAAATCAGTACGTTTGTCCGTGCACCGCAGCAACTGCCACATCTATGCACAGGTGATTTCGGTTTGCGGGACGAGGGTTCTTGCAGCAGCATCGTCGCTGGAGCCGGAAGTACGCAAGACGCTGCCAAACGGTGGAGACATCAGTGCGGCAAAAACGATCGGTCAGTTGATCGCTGAACGCGCGAAACAGGCCGGAATCGACCAGGTGGCATTCGATCGTTCCGGTTTCCGGTACCACGGGCGGATCAAGGCGCTGGCAGATGCGGCGCGTGAAGCCGGTCTCAAGTTCTGATCGCACGGCAAAGAATTGGAGTAATCAATGGCTAAACCGCAAAGCAGGAAACCTCAACAAGCCGAAAAGCCTGACGACGGCATGCGCGAGAAGATGATCTCGATCAACCGAGTGACCAAGGTGGTGAAGGGCGGTCGTATCCTCGGTTTTGCAGCGCTTACCGTGGTTGGTGACGGCGACGGTCGGGTGGGTATGGGTAAGGGGAAGTCGCGCGAAGTTCCGGTAGCGGTCCAGAAGGCCATGGAAGAGGCGCGCCGGAATCTGATCAAGGTCAGTCTCAAGAGTGGAACCTTGCAGCACACCGTCGTCGGCCATCATGGCGCGTCGAGAGTAATGATGCAACCGGCGCCCGAGGGTACCGGGATCATCGCAGGTGGCGCCATGCGGGCTGTCTTCGATGTGATTGGAATGACCAATGTGGTCGCCAAGGCGCACGGGTCGACCAATCCCTATAACATCGTCCGCGCGACGATCAACGGTTTGCGGGCGATGACCACACCGGCGGAGGTTGCCGCCAAACGTGGCAAAGCCGTTGCCGAAATCCTGGGGTGAGAAATGACTGAGAAGAAAGTGAAAGTGACACTCGTCAGGAGCCTGATCGGCACCAAGGAATCTCACCGCGCGACGGTGCGCGGTCTGGGCCTTCGACGTGTAAATAGTATTTCGGTTCTTGAAGATACACCGGCGGTGCGCGGGATGATCAACAAGGTTTCGTACCTCCTGAAGTGTGAGGGCTGAGATGGAACTCAATACCGTGCAAGCTGCCGATGGCGCACGACCGGCCAAGAAGCGTGTGGGTCGAGGCATCGGATCCGGTCTTGGCAAGACCTGTGGTCGTGGTCACAAGGGGCAGAAGTCGCGCGCCGGCGGTTTTCACAAGGTGGGTTTTGAAGGTGGACAGATGCCCCTGCAGCGCCGCCTGCCGAAGCGTGGCTTCAAGTCCTTGACCAATGCTCGCAACTGTGAGGTACGCTTGTCGGAAATCGCGCGTTTGCCCGTGGATGAGATCGACCTGGCGACGCTGATGCAGGCCAACCTGGTTTCGCAGCATGCGCTGTCGGCGAAGGTGGTGCTCTCGGGCGAGATCAATCGTAAGATCACCCTCAAGGGTGTCGGAGCGACTGCGGGTGCACGTGCGGCTATCGAAGCTGCCGGCGGCAGCGTTTCGGAATAACGAGCAGGCAAGGGTGATCTTTTTTGGTAACTAGTTCCAGCACGGTCAGCAAAGGTGGAAAGTTCGGCGATCTGAAGCGTCGGCTGTGGTTCCTGCTAGGTGCGCTGGTCGTATACCGGATTGGCGCGCACATCCCGGTTCCCGGCATCGACGCACAGACCTTGAGCGAGCTGTTCAACAAGCAGCAGGGTGGCATTCTGGGCATGTTCAACATGTTCTCGGGCGGGGCGCTTTCGCGTTTTACGATTTTTGCCCTCGGGATCATGCCGTACATTTCTGCGTCGATCATCATGCAACTGATGACGCACGCCAGCCCCCAGCTCGAGGCGCTGAAAAAGGAAGGCGAAGCCGGGCGTCGCAAGATCACGCAGTACACCCGTTATGGTACGGTCTTTCTCGCATTGTTTCAGGGAATTGGAATTGCTGTCGCAGTCGAGTCACAACCTGGGCTGGTGATTGACCCGGGAATGCTGTTTCGCTTCGTTACCGTGACCACACTGGTCACTGGAACGATGTTCCTGATGTGGCTGGGTGAGCAGGTCACTGAGCGTGGGATTGGCAACGGGATCTCGATCATCATCTTTGCCGGTATTGCGGCCGGATTGCCAAACGCCATAGGTGGGCTCCTTGAACTGGTTCGTACTGGCGCCATGCATCCGCTGACGGCAATCGTGATCAGCCTTCTGGTCGTCCTGGTCACTGCGTTTGTCGTTTTCGTTGAACGCGGGCAACGCAAGATTCTGGTCAACTACGCGAAGCGTCAGGTGGGCAACAAGATTTATGGCGGGCAGAGTTCGCACCTGCCACTGAAACTGAACATGGCAGGCGTGATACCGCCGATCTTTGCCTCGTCGATCATCCTTTTCCCGGCAACCATCGCCGGCTGGTTCGGATCGGGAGAGTCGGTGCGTTGGCTGAAGGACATCGCCGGTGCACTCTCTCCGGGGCAACCGATCTATGTCATGTTGTACGCTGCGGCGATCATTTTCTTCTGTTTTTTCTACACGGCGCTGGTGTTCAATTCCAGGGAAACTGCTGACAACCTGAAGAGAAGCGGGGCATTCGTTCCAGGAATTCGACCAGGGGATCAGACCGCACGCTACATCGACAAGATCCTGATGCGATTGACCCTGGTTGGCGCGGGCTATATCACCATCGTCTGTCTGTTGCCGGAGTTTCTGATCCTGAAATGGAATGTGCCGTTCTACTTTGGCGGCACCTCGCTCTTGATCATTGTGGTGGTAACGATGGATTTCATGACGCAGGTCCAGGCCTATGCGATGTCACACCAGTACGAGAGCCTGTTGAAAAAGGCTAACTTCAAAGGCTCACCGGCGAAATAGAATGGCAAAGGAAGACTTGATCGAAATGCAGGGAGAGGTTATCGAGAACCTTCCCAACGCCACCTTCAGGGTGAAGCTCGAAAACGGCCATATGGTGCTGGGTTTCATTTCCGGCAAGATGCGCATGCACTACATCCGCATTTTGCCGGGCGACAAGGTGACCGTGCAACTCACGCCCTATGATCTGAGTCGTGCGCGCATCGTCTTCCGTGCCAAGTGAATGGTTTCTACAAGAATCAACAAAGAATCTACGCAGCAATCCAAGCAACAACCCGGCGACAGGCTGGCTGCGCCTCGGGCCGGGGAATCAGGAGTGAATCATGAAAGTGCTGGCATCTGTGAAACGCATCTGCCGCAAGTGCAAGATTATTCGGCGTCACGGTATTGTGCGTGTGATCTGTATGGATCGACGTCACAAACAGCGTCAGGGTTGATCGCTGCGACCCACCCATGGTGAGTCGTCAGTCGATTGAAGGCATAAACTTGAAGTTTCGATTATTTGGGGTGAATCGATGGCCCGCATCGCAGGCGTAAACCTCCCGAACCACCAGCATGCCGAGATCGCATTAACTGCCATTTACGGTATCGGACGTCCGCGCGCACAGAAAATCTGTGATGCTGCTGGGGTTCAACGTTCAACAAAAATGAAGGACCTGACTGAGGCTGAACTGGATCGTTTGCGTGACCAGATCGGCAAATACAGTGTCGAGGGTGATCTGCGTCGCGAAGTCACGATGAGCATCAAGCGCTTGATGGACTTGGGCTGCTATCGTGGCCTTCGTCACCGCAAGGGCCTGCCGTCTCGTGGCCAGCGGACGCGCACCAATGCGCGTACTCGCAAGGGACCGCGGAAGCCGATCGCCGGCAAGAAATGATGAAAGACTAGGACCTGACCATGGCCAAGACTGCTGCAAAAGTTCGTAAAAAAGTTAAGATCAGAAAGAACGTTGCTGAAGGTGTTGCTCACATCCATGCCTCGTTCAACAATACGATCATCACCATCACCGACCGCCAGGGTAACGCGCTGTCGTGGGCGACGTCTGGTGGGGCCGGCTTCAAGGGTTCACGCAAGAGCACTCCTTTTGCTGCCCAGGTTGCCGCTGAAGCTGCCGGCCGGGTTGCCGTCGAGTGTGGCGTCAAAAACCTCGAAGTTCGTATCAAGGGGCCTGGCCCAGGGCGAGAGTCTTCGGTGCGCGCGCTCAATGCGCTTGGTATGAAGATCACCGCGATCACCGATGTCACGCCGATCCCGCACAATGGTTGTCGGCCGCCCAAGAAGCGTCGGATTTAAGGAGAAAATAGTGGCTCGCAATCTCGATCCGAAATGCCGTCAATGTCGCCGTGAAGGCGAAAAATTGTTCCTCAAGGGGGAAAAGTGCTTCACCGACAAGTGCGCGATCGAACGTCGCTCGTATGCACCCGGTCAGCATGGCCAGAAGTCCGGGCAACGCTTGTCCGACTATGGTGTTCACCTGCGGGAAAAGCAGAAAATCCGCCGCATCTATGGCGTCCTTGAAGGACAGTTTCGCAAGGTGTACAAAGAGGCTGACCGTCGCAAGGGCGTCACTGGTGAGGTGCTGTTGCAATTGCTTGAGGCTCGCCTCGATAGTGTCTGCTACCGCATGGGTTTCGCGGCGTCGCGAGCGGAGTCGCGCCAGGTGGTCAGACATAACGGCGTACTCGTGAACGGTCGGCGCGTAAACATTCCCTCGTACCAGGTTCGCCCCGGCGACGTCGTAGAAGTCTGCGAGAAAGCGAAAGCTCATCTTCGCGTCAAGGCCGCTCTGGTCGCTGCCGAAGCGCGTGGCTCTCCCGAGTGGGTTGAAGTGGACGCCAAAGCGGCAAAAGGCACCTACAAGGCACACCCGGAACGTAGCGAACTGCCGCCGACGATCAACGAAAGTCTCGTCATCGAACTCTATTCGAAGTAGTAGTGGCGAGGCTTGACGGAATCAGGCAAAGGACAGTACATGCAAAGCAGTGGACTATTTAAACCGCGCATCATCGATGTGCAGAGCTTGTCGCCGGTGCATGCACGAGTGGTCATGGAGCCGTTTGAACGCGGTTACGGGCATACTCTGGGCAATGCACTGCGTCGAATTCTGCTGTCGTCGATGCCGGGTTATGCGCCGACCGAGGTCAGCATCGAAGGCGTACTGCATGAATACTCGACCATTGACGGGGTTCAGGAGGATGTGGTCGATATCCTGTTGAACCTCAAGGGGGTCGTCTTCAAGCTGCACAACCGGGAAGAAGTCGTCCTGCAACTCCGCAAGGAAGGCAAGGGCGTTGTTCGGGCTGCCGACATCGATGTCTCGCACGACGTCGAGATCATCAACCCCGAGCATGTCATTGCCCACCTCTCTGCCGGCGGCAAGCTGGCGATGGAAATGAAGGTCGAGCGCTCGCGGGGTTATGTGGCTGGCAACCTCCGCGAGATTGGCGATGGCAGCAAGAATATTGGCAAGCTGATCCTTGACGCCTCGTTCAGCCCGGTTCGCCGGGTCAGCTACGCAGTCGAGAGCGCGCGTGTCGAGCAGCGGACCGATCTGGACAAGCTGATCATGGACATCGAGACCAACGGTGCCATCGAGCCGGAAGAGGCCATCCGGACGGCTGCGCGCATCCTGATGGAGCAGCTTTCGGTGTTTGCCGACCTCGCCGGGACGGCGCTGCCTATCGAGTATCAGAAGACGGTGCAGGTCGACCCCTTGCTGTTGCGTCCGGTGGATGACCTGGAGTTGACGGTTCGCTCGGCCAACTGTCTGAAGGCGGAAAACATCTATTACATTGGTGATCTGATCCAGCGCACCGAGAACGAGCTGCTCAAGACGCCCAATCTCGGTCGCAAGTCGCTGAATGAAATCAAGGAAGTGCTGGCCGCGCGCGGCCTGACACTGGGCATGAAGCTTGAGAACTGGCCTCCCGCCGGCCTCGAGAAATGAGCAGCCGGACAAGAACAGGAAGGAATTGATATGCGTCACCGTTTGGGTCTTCGTAAACTGAATCGTACCAGCGCCCATCGTCTGGCGATGTTGCGTAACATGACCGTTTCTCTGCTTCGTGAAGAAGCCATCAAGACGACCCTGCCGAAAGCCAAGGAGCTTCGGCGCGTCATCGAGCCGATCATCACCCTCGGCAAGAACCCGAACCTGGCCAACCGTCGCCTGGCTTTCGACCGACTGCGCGATCGGGACATGGTGGTCAAGGTGTTCAACGAACTCGGGCCGCGTTATGCGGCCCGCAATGGCGGCTATCTGCGGATTCTGAAGTGTGGTTTTCGCGATGGCGACAATGCACCGATGGCGTATGTCGAGTTGATGGATCGGCCGGAAGTCGACGCCGTCACCGAATAATCGCTTTTGCGGCCGGTCGGCCGAATGAACAATAGCCAGGCTCTGCTTGGTTTCGCCGGCAGAATGCATTGGTCATAACTCATGCGTGGCCGGCGACTCGCTTGCGGCCTTGTCGCCGGACTCCTCCAACTGTTGCAGGGCCCACATCTGCGCGTACAGGCCGCCAGCGTCGAGCAGTTTGAGGTGCGATCCGCGTTCGACGATGCGACCGGCGTCCATTACCAGAATCTCGTCGGCATTCATGATCGTCGATAGGCGGTGGGCGATCACCAGCGTCGTGCGGCCACGTGCCGCATTGTCGAGACTCGCCTGGATGGCTTTTTCGGTTTTCGAGTCGAGTGCCGAAGTCGCTTCATCGAAAATCAACACCGGCGGGTTCTTGAGCAGCGCGCGAGCGATGGCGACCCGCTGCTTTTCCCCTCCCGAAAGCTTCAGTCCGCGTTCGCCCACCCGCGTTTCGTAGCCATCGGGGAGCAGTTCGATGAACGCCGCGAGTTGCGCCGCGCTGGCTGCGGCAAGCACCTGTTCGCGGCTGGCTTCGGGCTGGCCGTACTGAATGTTGTAGAAAATGGTGTCATTGAACAACACGGTATCCTGCGGTACGATGCCGATGGCTGCGCGCAGGCTCGCCTGGGTGAGTTGGCGAAGATCGCTGCCGTTGATCCGGACATGACCGCCGCTGATGTCATAGAAGCGGTAGAGCAGCCGTGCCAGGGTCGATTTTCCGGAACCGGACTCGCCGACGACAGCGAGGGTGCGCCCGGCCGGAATCACAAAATCAACGCCGTACAGAATCTGCCGGTTGGACTCGTAGAAAAAGTCCACATCGGAAAAGCGGATCTCCATTGGGCCAGCCAGGAGGGGAATGGCGTCCGGCACATCGGCGATTTCCCGGTGCACGGCGAGCAGGTCGAACATGCGCTCGATGTCGGCCAGTGACTGGCGAATTTCGCGGTACACCACGCCGAGGAAGTTGAGTGGCATGTAGAGCTGAATCAGGAAAGCGTTGACCAGCACCAGATCGCCGATGGTCATCGAGCCCGCGACCACACCACTGGCTGCTCGCCACATCATCAAAGTGACCCCCAATGCAATGATGATCTGTTGGCCGAGATTGAGCCAGGACAGGGAGACCTGGCTCCTGGTCGCCGCGTCTTCCCACAGATGCATCTGCTGATCGTAGCGGCGGGCCTCGTATTCCTCATTGTTGAAGTACTTGACCGTTTCGTAGTTGAGCAGGCTGTCGATGGCGCGAGTATTTGCTGCCGAGTCCATCTCGTTGAGTTTCCGGCGAATGGCGATCCGCCAGTTGCTGACCTTGACCGTGAATACCACATAGGCCGTCAGCGAAGCCAGGGTGATCAGGACAAAGGCACTGTCGTACCTGACAAACAGGATGATCAGGACGAGCGTGATTTCGACCAGAGTCGGCAGGATCGAATAGAGCGTATAGCTGATCAGACTCGAGATCGATCGGCTGCCACGTTCGATGTCGCGCGAAACGCCACCGGTCTGCCTTTGCAGATGAAAGCGGAGCGAAAGCTGGTGCAGGTGGCGGAAAACTTCCAGCGCGATCCGGCGTACGGCGCGTTGTGTGACGCGGGCAAAGAGAATCTCGCGCAGCTCCGTGAACAGGGAGGTCGAAAAACGCAGCGCACCATAAAGCAGCAGCAGCAGGGCAGGCAGGGCAAGTGCCTGTTGCGTGCTGCTCAGACTGTCGATCATCTCCTTGAAAACCAGCGGCACACAGACATTGGCCAGTTTGGCCGTGAACAGACACGAGAGGGCCAGCAAGACTCGCCACTTGTATTGCCACAGATAGGGAAGCAACTTGTTGAGGGTCAACCAGAGATGACTGTCGGCGGCCGCGGGTGGCTCGGCTGCAGGGTAGGAAGAGGCGGCACGGCGCATGGTTCTGGCTTGTCGATCGGGTGGCTGATCCCCGGAGTATGCCCTGTTGTCGAGCCAGGTCTCAAGAAGGACGCAGAAAGAGGCAAAAAACTCTTGCATTTGGGAGGCGATGGCCCTAACATTAAAACGAACGTTTGATCGAAGTGAGGATGACAAGCATTTCGAGCGTGCAAATCCGCTTTTCCTGGGCCAGCGATCCTATGTCCGATCAGAAAACAACGAGTGATACCCGTGAGCGCATTCTGGACGTTGCCGAACGCCTGTTCATGGAAAACGGCTACGAAGCGACGTCGATGCGGACCATCACCAGCGCGGCGGAAGTCAACCTGGCCGCGGTGAACTACCATTTCGGGTCGAAAGAGGCATTGCTGTGCGAGGTTTTCCGGCGTCGCCTGGCTTGGCTCAACCAGCAGCGCCTGCAGGCACTTGACGAACTCGAAGCGCAGGCTGCCGGTGCACCGCTCAAGCCGTCGCAGATACTCGAAGCGTTTTTCGGCACCTTGTTGCGGATGGGGGAGGATCCGTCGCTGGGTGGCATGACCTTTCTGCGATTGCTCGGCCGTACCTTGACCGAACCGGCCGAGTTCATTCGCACCTTTTTTGCCGGTGAGTATGCGCAGGTGATCGATCGCTACAAGCTGGCACTATTTCGCGCCTTGCCGGATGTTCCCAAAGCGGAGATTGTCTGGCGCCTGCATTTCATGCTTGGCGCCATGTCTTACGCGATCGCCGGAACCGATGTGCTGCAGGTCGTCACCGGCTGTGAATTGGGCGATCTCGCAGGCGAGAGCGCCGATGATCCGGGCGACACCGCGCTGGCCAGACGCCTGGCGCAGCGGCTGATGCCTTTCCTGCTCGGTGGCCTGCGGGCGCCCTTGCCACAGTTTCATGAGCTACCGTTTCCCTCTCCCCCAACCCCTCCCCCGCGAGGGGGGAGGGGAGATTCGTGAGTCGCTCGCGACTTTCATAGTAACAACAAGAACCGTCCTCGAAGACGGTCTGATATTCAAGGGACAAGGCGCACAGCGCAAGGTCCAAGCTACAACACCCAAGACCCAGGACCAGCAATAGGAGAAGCAGCAATGATCACAACGGTCGTCTCGATCATCATCGGTGTCACACTGGTGAGTCTTGTCGCGCTGTTCGGCGTTCGCCCCTTGCGGCGAGCGCTGGTCAGCCGGCCCATTTTCAGTACTTACAAACGGATTCTGCCGCAGATGTCGGAAACCGAGCGCGTCGCGCTCGAGGCCGGGACGGTGTGGTGGGACGGCGAACTGTTCCGCGGCAATCCCGACTGGAACAAGCTGCTCGCCTATCCGGTGCCGAAACTCAAGCCCGAAGAGCAGTCCTTCATGGACAACGAGGTCGAGCAGGCCTGTGCGCTGGTGGATGACTGGCAGGTGACGAACGATTTGCACGATCTGCCACCACAGGCATGGCAGTACATCAAGGACAAGGGATTCCTCGGGATGATCATCCCGAAGAAGTATGGCGGTCTCGAGTTCTCGGCCTATGCCCACTCGCAGATCGTCACCAAACTATCGACGCGTTGTTCGGCGTTGTCGGTGTCGGTGATGGTGCCCAACTCGCTCGGTCCGGCCGAACTGTTGTTGCACTACGGTACCGAGGCACAGAAGAACCACTATCTGCCGCGGCTGGCCAAGGGGATCGAGATTCCCGCCTTCGCCCTGACCAGTCCCTGGGCCGGTTCCGACGCTGGCTCGATCCCCGACGTCGGCATCGTCTGCAAGGGCATGTGGCAGGGCCGGGAAGTGCTCGGCATGCGCGTGACCTGGGACAAGCGTTACATTACCCTCGGTCCGGTGTGCACCATCCTGGGTCTGGCTTTCCATCTCTATGATCCGGATGGCCTGCTCGGCAGTAGCAAGCACATCGGCATTACCTGTGCCCTGGTGCCGCGCGACACCCCCGGCGCAGAAATCGGTCGCCGCCACTTCCCGCTCAACGCCATGTTCATGAATGGCCCGACGCGCGGCAAGGACGTCTTCATGCCGCTCGACTACGTGATCGGTGGCCCGGCGATGGTTGGCCAGGGGTGGCGGATGCTGATGGAGTGTCTGGCGGCTGGCCGCTCAATCTCGCTGCCGTCATCGAACGCCGGCATGGCACAGTTGACGGCTCGCACGGTCGGTGCATACGCGCGTGTTCGCAGTCAGTTCAAGATGGCGATCGGGCGCTTCGAAGGCGTTGAAGAACCGCTGACGCGCATCGGCGCCTACACCTACATGATGAATGCCGTGCGCACGATGACGGCTGGCGCCATCGACCTCGGCGAGAAGCCGTCGGTGGTCTCGGCGATCGCCAAGTATCATGTCACCGAGCTTGCCCGCCAGGTCGTCAATGACGGTATGGATATCGTCGGCGGCAAGGGGATCTGTCTGGGACCATCGAACTTCATCGGCCGTGCCTATCAGCAACTGCCTATCGGGATTACCGTCGAAGGTGCAAACATCCTGACGCGCAGCATGATCCTGTTTGGCCAGGGGGCCATCCGCTGTCATCCGTATGTGCTCAAGGAGATGAAGTCGGCTTTCAACCCCGATGAGGAACAGGGTCTGCGCGACTTCGACAAGGCCTTTTTCGGCCATCTCCTGTTCACCATAGGACATGCCTTCGGTGCGCTGAGAAAGGGACTGACTGGCTCGCATTTCGTCTCCGTGCCGGCCAATGTCGCTCCGGAAACCAGGCGCTACTACCAGCAGCTGACGCGCTTCTCTTCGGCTTTCGCCTTCCTCGCAGACATCTCGATGCTGGTTCTGGGAGGTGAATTGAAACGCCGCGAAAAACTCTCGGCGCGGCTCGGCGACATTCTGTCGATGTTGTATCTGTGCTCTGCGACGCTCAAGCGCTACGAGTCGGAAGGGCGTCAACCGGCCGACGCACCGCTGATGCACTGGGCGATGTGGGATGCGATGTACAAGGCGCAGATGGCGTTCGACGGGGTGATTGCCAACTTCCCGGTGCGCTGGATCGCGCGCATGCTCTACCGTCTCGTCTTCCCGCTCGGCCACCCCTACGACGTGCCTTCCGACCGGATTGGTCACCAGGTGGCAAAGCTGCTGATCGAACCGTCGGCTGCGCGCGACCGTCTGACCGCCGAATCCTATCTGCCCAAGGTTGAAAGTGAAGCCGTCGGCGCACTCGAACTGGCGCTGGCGGCAACCATTGCCGCCGAACCGATCGAAGCCAAGATTCGTGCCGCCGAAAAGAGCGGTGTGCTGGCCGACAATCCGGACGCCAACGTCCGCGATCTGGCGCACGCGGCTTTTGCTGCCGGCATCGTCACCGCTGCGGAGTACGCCGTGCTCAAGCGGCGGAATGAACTGCGCGACATCGTCATCCGCGTCGACGATTTCCCGCATGATCTCGGGCATGCGCGGCAACAGCCGCTGCTGCACAAAGCCGCCTAGACCGCCGCTCAGCGAACCCTGGAAGGCGCGGAGCCGTTGTTCCGTGCCTTTCGTGTTACTACTGTGAAAGTCGCGGCAGCGACTCACAAATCTCCCCTCCCCCCTCGTGGGGGAGGGGTCGGGGGAGAGGGAAACGGTCATGACTTTCATGATCGGGGGTGCCTGGAAAAGTCATGACCGTTTGGCAGAAGGAGAACCCATGGGATTTCAGCCCGTGTATGTCGTCGATGGCGCGAGAACGCCTTTCCTCAAGGGGCGCAATGCGCCCGGGCCGTTCGCTGCGAGCGATCTGGCGGTGCAGGCCGGCCGCGCATTGCTGATTCGCCAGCCGTTCGCACCGACCGAACTCGACGAGATCATTCTCGGTTGTGCCAGTCCCTCGCCCGACGAAGTCAATATCGCTCGCGTCGTTTCCCTGCGTCTCGGTTGCGGCCATCAGGTGCCGGCCTGGACGGTAATGCGCAACTGCGCCAGCGGCATGCAGGCGATCGACTCGGCGATGGCCAACATCCAGAATGGACGCTCGCAACTGGTGCTTGCCGGCGGGGTCGACGCGCTCTCGCATGCGCCGCTGCTGTACAACGAGGCAATGGTGCGCTGGTTTGCACAGATGATGCAGGCCCGGACGTTCAGTCAGAAGATCGGCATGTTCGCCCGCCTGCGTCCGTCGCAGGCGCTGTCCCCGGTGATTGGCCTGTTGAAGGGACTGACCGACCCGGTCGTTGGTCTGCTGATGGGTCAGACCGCCGAAAACCTTGCCTGGCGCTTCGGCATCTCGCGCCAGCAGATGGACGAATACAGTGTTCGCAGTCACCAGCGCGCAGTCGCTGCACAAGCCGCCGGACGTTTCGGCGAGATCGTCCCTCTCGTTGACGGCAAGGGCAAGGTCTACAGCGAAGACGACGGGGTGCGCGCCGATTCGAGCATGGCCGGACTTGCCAGGCTCAAGCCTTTTTTTGATCGCAAATATGGCCGCGTGACCCCGGGCAACAGCTCACAAATCACCGACGGGGCCGCGTGGCTGCTCCTGGCCTCGGCGGCAGCGGTCGACAAATGGCGGCTCGAGCCGCTCGGCAGCATTACCGACAGCCAGTGGGCCGGTCTCGATCCGGCGCAAATGGGGCTGGGTCCGGTGCATGCCGCAACGCCGATCCTGCAGCGTCATCAGTTCGGCTTGGCGGACATCGACCTCTGGGAAATCAATGAGGCGTTTGCGGCGCAGGTGCTCGGCTGCCTCGCTGCCTGGGAGTCGGACGACTACTGCCGCGAGCAGCTCGGCCTGCCGGGCGCGCTCGGCGTGATCCAGCCGGAGCGTCTCAACGTCGACGGCAGCGCCATTGCACTCGGTCACCCGGTCGGCGCTTCCGGCGCCCGCATCGTCCTGCATCTGCTGCAGGCGCTGCAGCACGCCAGGGCAAGGCGCGGCATCGCCGCAATCTGCATCGGTGGCGGCCAGGGCGGGGCAATGCTGGTGGAAACGATCAACCGACCAGGGCAAGACGGGGAAAAGCATGCACATCCATGAAAATGACTACCGGCACTGGCGGCTCGATGTCGATGCCGCAGGTCTCGCCTGGGCGACGCTCGACAAGGCTGGCGAATCGGCCAATTCACTTTCCAGTGCGGTAATGGACGAACTCGCCTTGCTTCTCGATCAGTTCGATCGCAGCCCGCCGCAAGGGCTGATCTTCCGTTCGGGGAAAGCGGCCGGCTTCATCGCCGGTGCCGACATCCAGGAGTTCACGCAGCTCGATACGCCTGAAAAGGGGCTCGATCTGGTGACACGTGGCTGGCAGCTCTTCAACCGTCTGGCCGCCGTTTCGTATCCGACGCTGGCGCTGGTACGCGGTCACTGCCTCGGTGGTGGCCTCGAACTGGCGCTGGCGTGTCGTTACCTGCTGGCGGTCGACGAGCCCTCGACCCGGATGGGCCTGCCGGAAGTCATGCTCGGCATCGTGCCGGGCTGGGGCGGCATGCTGCGCCTGCCGGAACGAATCGGCCCACAGGCGGCACTCGACATGATGCTGACCGGCAAGACGATCGATGCCGGCAAGGCGAAACGCCTTGGCCTTGCCGACGACTGCGTACCGGCGCGCGTCATGGACAGCGCCGCGGCATTGCTGGTGCTCGCCGATCAGCCGCGCCGCCGTCCGCCCCTGCTGCAGCGCCTGCTCAATGGTCCGTTCAAGGGCCTGCTGGCGAGTGCTGCGAGAAAGCAGGTCGGCAGGCGCGCGCGCCGCGAGCATTATCCGGCACCGTACGCGATCATCGACATCTGGGCCAATCACCAGGGGAATGCGCTGGCAGCACCGGCACTGATCGACCGCATCGTTCGTTCGCCGACGGCACGCAATCTGCTGCGCGTGTTCTTCCTGCAGGAGCGCCTGAAGAGCTTTGGCAAGGCGGGCAGCTTTGCGGCCAGGCGCGTGCATGTCGTCGGCGCCGGCGTGATGGGCGGCGACATCGCGGCCTGGTGCGCGTTGCGCGGGCTGACCGTCACCCTGCAGGATCAGGGAATGGAGCGCATCGCCCCGGCCTTGCAACGCGCCTATGCGGCGTGGCGCCAGCGCATCAAAGACCCGCGCGAACTGCGCAAGGTGATGGACCGGCTGATTCCCGACCCGGAAGGCTACGGAGCACGCCAGGCGGACGTGGTGATCGAGGCGATTTTCGAAGACCTCGACGCCAAGCGCGGGCTGCTCAGCAAACTCGAAGCGGTGATCCCGCCCGACGCGGTCCTGGCGACGAACACCTCGAGCCTGCGCATCGAGGATTTGTCCACGGTACTGGTCCGGCCGCAACGATTGATCGGGATTCATTTCTTCAACCCGGTCGCGAAGATGCCGCTCGTCGAAGTCGTCGCCACGGCGGCTGCCGACCCGGAAATGCAGCAACGCGCCACCGCTTTCGTCAAACAGATCGAGCGACTGCCGCTGCCGGTGAAGAGCGCGCCGGGTTTCCTGGTCAACGCCGTTCTCGGGCCTTACCTGCTCGAAGCGATGCGCGCCATCGATGAGGGCCTCGCACCGGAAACCGTGGACGAAGCGATGCTCGCTTTCGGCATGCCGATGGGCCCGATCGAACTCGTTGACATGGTCGGACTCGACGTTGCGATGGCTGCTGGCAAGAGCCTCGCAGGGACTGCTGCCGAGCCACCGAGGTGCCTGCTGGAACGTTTCAACGCCGGTCACCTCGGCAAGAAGAGTGGCCGGGGTTTCTACGATTACCCCGGTGGTCGGCCGAACAAGGGTCCAGCCGGGAGCGTTCCGGCCGGACTCGCCGCTCGTCTGCTCAAACCGCTGCTCGAGCGCACGCAGCAACTGGTGAACGACGGGGTCGTCGCCGATGCCGATCTGGCCGATGCCGGAGTGATCTTCGGGACCGGATTTGCGCCCTTCACCGGCGGACCGCTGAATTATCTGGGGAGTCAAGCTGCCTGACCTGTTGCAATTAACCAACAGGGCCAGAAAAGGGAGCTGCCAAACCTTGAATAGCTGAAGATTTTTCTGGACGGTGGTCTTAGCATAGGGCGGCAAATTACTTTTGACGCGTGGCGGAATAGCCACGGAAAGATCACATCCAGAGGGGAGATGACCATGTCACAAAAAGTTACGATGAAGATGATTCCGGCCTTGTTGCTGGTGGCCTTGTCAGGCAGTGCAGGTGCGTCCGGTTTCCAGTTGCTTGAGCAGGGTAGCGGCCTGGGTAATGCCTACGCCGGTTCCGCAGCCAAGGCCAGCGATGCCAGCACGATTTTCTGGAACCCGGCGGGAATGACGCAACTGCAGGCGCGTGAAGTCTCCGGTGGCCTGACGGCGGTGAAACCGAGTTTCAAGTTCGACAACAGCGCGTCCCAGGTGGGCGTCTTCAATGCCACGGGTGACGGTGGCGACGCGGGTGGCTGGGCGGTCGTTCCGAATGGCTACCTGTCCTGGGCGGTGAACCGGGATCTGTACCTTGGTCTGGGCATCGGAGCACCTTTTGGCCTGAAGACGAAGTACGACAAACCCTGGAAAGGCAGTGCGCAGTCGGACGAGTTCGACATCAAGACAATCAACCTCAATCCGTCGATTGCCTATCGGGTCAACGACATGGTATCGCTGGGCGCCGGCGTGAGCTGGCAGAAAATCGAGGCGGATTACTATCGTCAGGCAGCCATCGTCCCGGGCGCATCCGGGGTCAGAGCGCATCTGAGTATCGACGATGATGCCTGGGGCTGGAACATCGGTGCATTGTTTACCCTCTCCCCGGCGACCAAGGTCGGCGTGTCATATCGCTCGGCAATTCAATACCATACCGAGGGCAAGTCGAAACTGAGCAGCAATGGCACGCCGGCAGCCAATGCGACCGCCGTGGCACTGATCAACTCCGGCCGGCAGAGTGATGTCAAGGCCAATATCAAGGTGCCGGATACCTTCGTTCTGAGCGTGACGCAGAAACTCAGCGATCAATGGGAAATGTTGGGAGATGTCTCCTGGACGGGCTGGAGTTCGATCAAGAATGTAGACATCGTCCGTACCTCGGGAGTGCAGACCGGCCGGACTGCGGAGACGCTGACCGCACTCTTCGAGGATACCTGGCGTGTTGCCCTGGGGGCGAACTACCGTTACACCGACACGCTGAAATTCATGTTTGGTCTCGCCTATGACCAGACGCCGGTCAAGAATGCGAGTACACGATTGACCGCATTGCCGGACAACGATCGTACATGGTTCACCTTCGGCACCCAATGGAAGCCGGCCAAGGAACAGACGCTTGAACTCGGCCTGGCGTATCTGTACCTTCAGAACACCAAGATCAACAGCAACAAGAGCGCTGAAGGTCGTGGCACGGTCATTGGTGACTACGATTCCAGCGTCTGGATTCTCGGCGCACAGTACTCGATCGCTTTCTGATCGCGCTCCACGGTTCGCCAGAAAAGCCCCGGATTCCGGGGCTTTTCTTTTGCCTGTGACGAGCGCATTGCCCTGAAGATTCTTCCCATTTCGGTTGACGGTGTACCCAGACAGGGTATAATTCAAACGTTCGTTTGAGCGGCTTTGTGCAGAGCCGCTGCGGGGTGTTCCCGGCGAGCGTAGACGACCAGACAAGGAGGACAGCTTGAGCAACTTCATCGTACGCAAGGCCGCCGTACTCGGAGCGGGCGTGATGGGCGCGCAGATCGCAGCGCACCTCGCGAATGCCGAAGTGCCGGTGGTGCTTTTCGACCTGCCGGCCAAGGAAGGCGATCCCAACGGGATCGTCAGGAAAGCCATCGACGCGCTCGGGAAGCTCGAGCCGTCACCGCTGGCGACGAAGGATCGCGTCGGCTACATCGACGCCGCCAATTATTTGCAGCACCTCGATCTGCTCAGGGATTGCGACCTGATCATCGAAGCCATTGCCGAAAAGACCGAGTGGAAGGACGATCTGTATCGCCAGATCGCACCCTTCGTTTCGCCCGCTGCGATCATCGCCTCGAATACCTCGGGGCTGTCGATCAATCGCCTCTCCGAAGGTCTGCCGGAAGCACTGCGTTCGCGCTTCTGCGGCATCCACTTCTTCAATCCGCCGCGCTACATGCATCTGGTCGAGCTGATCGCGACCCGGACTACCGATCCCGCCTTGCTGGACAATCTCGAATCGTGGCTGGTTTCGCGGCTCGGCAAGGGGATCGTGCGCGCGCTCGATACACCGAACTTCGTCGCCAACCGCGTCGGCGTCTTCTCGATGCTCGCGGTGATGCATCACACGCAGCGTCTGGGCCTCGGTTTCGATGTCGTAGACTCGCTGACTGGTCCGCTCATCGGGCGCCCGAAGAGCGCCACCTATCGCACCGCCGACGTCGTCGGTCTCGATACCCTGGCGCATGTGATCAAGACCATGCAGGACACCCTGCCGAATGATCCCTGGCATGGCTACTACGGCGTCCCGGCATGGCTCGCCGCGCTGATCGGCAAGGGCGCGCTCGGACAGAAGACGCGCTGCGGCATTTTCCGCAAGGATGGCCGGGCGATCAAGGTACTCGACCTCGCTGCCCAGGACTACCGCGATACCGCGGCAGACATTGATCCGGGCGTGCTGGCGATCCTCAAGAACCGCAACCCCACCGAGAAGTTCGCCCAGTTGCGCGCCAGCGAGCATCCGCAGGCGCAGTTCCTGTGGGCAATCTTCCGCGACATCTTCCACTACACCGCTTTCCACCTCGCCGACATCGCCGACAACGCCCGTGATGTCGACTTCGCGATGCGCTGGGGCTTCGGCTGGTCGCAGGGTCCGTTCGAAAGCTGGCAGGCTGCCGGCTGGCAGGCGATTGCCGAAGCGGTCCAGGCTGACATCGACGGCGGCCGGGCAATGTGTTCGGCAGCGTTGCCGGCCTGGGTTTTTGGCAGTGTTGCACAGGAAGGCGTGCATGGCGCGCAGGGTTCGTATTCGGCAAGCGCCGACGCCTATCGGCCACGTTCAACTCTGCCGGTCTATCAGCGCCAGATCTTTCCTGAGCGGGTGCTGGGCGAAAAAGCGGTCGCCGGCAACACCGTATGGGAGAACGAAGGCGTACGCCTGTGGACGCTGCCGCAGATCGACGAGGGAATCGCCATCGTCAGCATCAAGTCGCGCAACCACACCCTGGGCCGCGACGTGATCATCGGTATGCAGGAAGCGGTGGCACGTGCCGAGGCCGACTACCAGGGCCTGGTGTTGTGGCATGAGGCGCCGTTTGCCTTTGGCGCCAACCTCAAGGAAGTCACCGAGGCGATTGCCGCCGGCGAGTTCGAACTGCTCGAGCAATACGTCGCCGAGTTTCAGAACGCGTCGATGTGCCTCAAGTATGCCAAGGTGCCGGTAATCGCGGCGGTGCAGGGGATGGCTTTGGGCGGTGGTTGCGAGTTCCTGATGCACGCTGCCAGGCGGGTGATCGCACTCGAAAGCTACATCGGCCTGGTCGAAGCGGGTGTCGGACTGATCCCCGCGGGTGGTGGCTGCAAGGAGTTCGCCATCCGCGCCGCGCAGCACGCGGCAAAGACCGGCGGCAACGACCCGTTCGAGTTCATCCAGCCGGTTTTCATGACCATCGCCATGGCGACGGTGTCGAAGAGCGGTGCGCAGGCCAGGGAACTTGGTTTTGCCGTCGAGTCGGACAAGATCGTTTTCAACGCCAACGAGCTGCTCTACGTGGCGCTGCGTGAAGCCCGCGGTCTGGCCGAATCCGGCTATTACCCGTGCCTGTCGCCGCGCGGGGTCAAGGTGGCCGGCCGCACCGGTATCGCCAACTGCGAAATGATGCTCGCCAACATGAAGGAAGGCGGCATGATTTCGGCGCACGACTATGCGGTGGCCAAGGCTGCGGCGACTGCCCTGTGCGGCGGCGACATCGAGACCGGATCACTGGTGGATGAGCGGTGGTTGCTGACCGTCGAGCGCAAGCTCTTCGTCGAGCTGCTGAAGAACCAGAAAACCCAGCAGCGTATCCAGCACCTGCTGGAAACCGGCAAGCCGCTGCGTAACTGAGCGAGCAAGGAGAACAGAACATGAG
>RRZU010693927.1_pt1 | contig 19744 bp, 16 predicted proteins | sample 2165561 | NCBI WGS metagenome assembly RRZU01 (sample SAMN10456909, study PRJNA506462) | wastewater metagenome | isolation source: wastewater sludge | place: USA: Moscow, Idaho | reverse complement strand
TCGTGTGATGGACGACGAGCAGGGTCGGCGTGCGGCTGGCGGACACACCGCTACGGTATGCCGCCCCAGCGCGCCAAGGGTATGCCGCCCCGGCACCCTGCCGCTCTGGACGTGATGCCCTGGACGTGATGCCCTGGACGCGATGCCCTGGGGGGTATTGCTGTCGCGTCGCTCACATCTCGTGCATGGGGTGGTGCAAGGGTTTCCACGCAGGCGTACCGTCGAACTACGGCCTACCTCAGCTCCGAGCGGCCGGCTGCGCGGGAGCAGCGACGCTGTGCGGGAGACACACATCATGGATGCTCTGGATCTGGCGCGATGGCAGTTCGCCATCACGACGGTGTACCACTTCTTCTTCGTCCCCATCACCATCGGGTTGACGGCGCTCATCGCGATCATGCAGACGATCTGGCACCGGGGTGGCGACGAGCGGTGGCTGCGTCTGACGAAGTTCTTCGGCAAGTTGTTCATGATCAACTTCGCCCTCGGTCTGGTCACCGGGATCGTGCAGGAGTTCCAGTTCGGTATGAACTGGAGCCTCTACAGCCGCTTCGTCGGTGACATCTTCGGCGCCCCACTGGCCTTCGAGGCGCTGCTCGCCTTCTTCCTCGAGTCGACCTTCCTCGGGCTGTGGATCTTCGGCTGGGACCGGTTGCCCAAGAAGCTGCACCTGGCCTCGATCTGGCTCGTGCACCTGGGGACCGTCTTCTCCGCCTACTTCATCCTCGCCGCGAACTCGTTCATGCAGAACCCGGTCGGCTACCACGTCAACGAGGCCACCAACCGGGCCGAGCTCGACGACTTCGCTGCGGTGCTCTTCAACAAGGTGCAGCTGGTCACCTTCCCGCACGTGCTCACCGGGGCCTACATGACGGCGGGTGCCTTCGTCATGGGTGTCGCGCTCTACCTGCTGCGCAAGCACGCGCTCGACTCGGTCGGTTCCGGCCCGGAGCTGGGCATGTACCGCACCGCGGTGCGGTTCGGCGCCTGGGTCGCGCTCGTGGCCAGCCTCGGGGTCATCGCCTCCGGCGATGTGCAGGGCAAGATCATGACCGAGGTGCAGCCGATGAAGATGGCTGCAGCAGAAGGGCTGTACGAGACGCGCAGCAATGCGCCGTTCTCCGTGCTCACCATCGGCTCGCTCGACGGCAGCCACGCCCGGCCGATCATCGAGGTGCCCGGGCTGTTGTCCTTCCTCGGCACCGGCTCGTTCTCCGGCGAGATCAAGGGCATCAACGACGTCGCCGCCGCCGAGCAGGCGAAGTATGGCCAGGGCGCGACCACGGCATCGGCGAGCTATGTGCCGGTCATCTGGCTCACCTATTGGAACTTCCGGCTCATGATGGGTGCCGGCTTCCTCACGATGATCTTCGCCGCGCTGGCGCTGTGGAAGACCCGTGGGCAGGGCGTGGTGACCGGGCGGTCCTGGAAGCTCATCGCCATCTGGACCCCAGTGCTGCCGGTGCTGGCCAACTCCTTCGGCTGGATCTTCACCGAGGTGGGCCGCCAGCCGTGGATCGTCAACGGGTTGATGACCACCGAGGTCGGGGTGTCCACGGCGGTCAACGCCGCCAGCGTGTGGATCTCGATGATCCTCTACACCCTCATCTACGGCGCGCTCGCGGTCGTCGAGGTCAAGCTGCTGCTGCGCTACATCGCGCTCGGGGCGTTGCCGGTCGACCCGCCCAGAGATCCCGCCGATCGTGCCGACGACGAGCCACTCGTCTTCGCCTACTGACGGATAGGAATGATTGCCATGACCGACCTGTCCGCGCTCCAGATCGTCTGGTTCGTGCTCATCGCCGTCCTGTGGATCGGCTATCTCACCCTCGAAGGCTTCGACTTCGGGGTCGGCATGCTGTTGCCGATCCTCGGCAAGGCCACGAGCAATAGTGCGGCCGCGATCGAGGACGCCGAGAAGCGCAAGCGGGTCATGCTCAACACCATCGGCCCGGTGTGGGACGGCAACGAGGTGTGGGTGCTCACCGCCGGTGGCGCCACGTTCGCGGCCTTCCCGCAGTGGTATGCCACGCTGTTCAGCGGCTACTACCTGGCCCTCGCGCTCATCCTCGTCGCGCTCATCCTGCGCGGCATGGGCCTGGACTACCGGCACAAGGTCGACAGCGAGAGCTGGCGAGCCCGGTGGGATCTGGCCATCACCGGGGGCTCCGGCTTGGCTGCCTTCCTGTGGGGCGTGGGCCTGACCAACATCGTCTGGGGCAGCCCGATCAAGGCCAACCCGCAGGTGAAGGGTGACTATTTCTTCGACGGCACCCTTTTCACCCTGCTCGGGCCGGTGCCGCTGCTCGGTGGGCTGACCTTCGTCGCGCTCTTCCTCACCCACGGGGCGTTCTTCATCGCACTCAAGACCGATGGCGACATCCGTTACGAGGCAAGGGTGTTCGGCCTTCGGAGTGGTCTCGTGACGGCAGTCCTTGCGGTCGCTCTGTTGCTCGCGGTCAACCTCAAGCACGGCACGATGCTCAGCTGGGGGGCCACGGTGCTCGCCGCAGTCGCGTTGCTCGGGGGTCTGGGGATGGCGGTCAAGGGTCGGGAGGGCTGGGCGTTCATCGGCACCTTCGCCGCGATCGCTTTCGCCGTCGTCGTCTATTTCGCGGCGTTGTTCCCCAACGCGATGCCGACCACCCTGAGCGCGGCCGAAGGTGGCGCCGACCTGACCCTCGCGGCGGCGTCGAGCTCGCCGAAGACCTTGACGATCATGACCTGGGCCGCGGCCGTCTTCACCCCGGTCGTGCTGCTCTACACCGGGTGGACCTACTGGGTCTTCCGCAAGCGGCTGGCCGTGCACCACATCCCCGACCCGGTGGCCGTCAAGGTCTGACCCGATCAGGTGCGGGCGCCCTCCGACCGCCCCCACCTACCCTCCTCACGTGCGACCCTTCGACCCCCGCATCCTGCGGATCCTGCCCGAGACCCGCCCTGCCGTGGCGGGTCTCGCGGTGTTGGGCGTGGGGCAGGGCATCGTGGCGATCGCGCAGGCCGTCGCCGTTGCCACCCTGGTCGTCGCGGTCGTCCGCTCGCTGGCTCCCGCAGGGTTGATCGATGGCGTGGCTCCGGTGGCCGTCGACCTACCGCATGCCCTGGTGCTGGTCGGTGTCGTCTTCGCGGTGCGAGCCGCGCTGGGAGCCCTCGCCGAGCGGACGGCCGCGCGGGCCGGCATACAGGTCGCCGCAGTGGTCCGCGACCGGCTGCTGCGACGGTGGCTGCACGCGCCGGCCGAGGACCGGCCCTCGCCCGACGACGCGACCACGCTGGCCACCCATGGGGCCACGAGTATCGAGCCGTACGTAGCGCGTTTCCTGCCGGCGCTTGTCGGCGCGGTGACGCTGCCGGTGCTCGTGGTCGGAGCCGTCGCGGTCGTCGACTGGGTCAGCGCGCTGGTCATCGTGCTCACCCTGCCGTTGCTGCCACTCTTCGCCGCGCTCATCGGCCGCGCCACGCAGGACAGCACGGAGCGCCGGTGGCGGGCGCTCACCGCGCTGTCCGGGCACTTCCTCGACGTGGTGCGCGGGTTGCCGACACTCGTCACCTACGGCCGCGCCGAGCGACAGGCTGCGACGATCCGCCAGGTCAGCGAACGGCACCGGGCGGCCACCGTGCGCACCCTACGGATCGCCTTCCTCTCCTCGGCGGCCCTGGAACTGCTGGCCAGCATCTCGGTGGCCATCGTCGCGGTGACCGTCGGGCTGCGGCTCACCTACGGCACCCTCGACCTGGCCCCCGGTCTGGCCGCCATCCTCCTTGCGCCGGAAGCCTATTGGCCGATCCGGCGGGTCGGGGCCGAATACCACGCCGCCGCTGACGGCATCGCCGCCCTCGCTGCCGCGAGCAACCAGCTACGTGTCGAATCACCTGTCGAGTCGTCGCCCGCCGCGCCGGGGTGTGCCGCGTCGCTCGGCTACACCTACCCCGGTGCCGGCGCGCCCGCCCTCGCCGACCTCGACCTCCGTATGCCGCCCACCGGCCTGGTCGTCGTCACCGGACCGTCCGGAGTCGGCAAGTCGACCCTGCTCGAGCTGTTGGCCGGTCTGCGCCGCCCCACTGCCGGTGTGGTGGCGCCCCTCGACGCTCACCTGGTGAGCCAACGCCCACTGCTCGTGACGGCCTCGGTGCGCGCCAACCTCACCCTCGGCATCGACCCGCCCCCGAGCGACACCGCGCTGTGGGCGGCCTTGCGCGAGGTCGGGCTGGAGGCCGACCTCGCCGCGCTGCCCGGTGGCCTCGACGGCGAGCTCGGCGACGACGGCTTCGGGCTCTCCGCGGGGCAACGGGCGCGGCTGGCCCTGGCCCGAGCCGGGCTCAGCGATGCCCCCGCCATTCTGCTCGACGAACCGACCGCCCACCTCGACAACGCCTCTGCCGCAACGGCGCACGCGGTGCTGGCCCGGCTGGCCCGCACCCGCCTCGTCGTCGCGGTCACCCACCGCCCGGAGCTCGAAGCCATCGCCGACCTCGTCGTCACTCTTCCGCCGGTAGCGGTGGCGGACCCCGCCGTGCCCGTGCCAGTGCGCGAGCCCGGGTCAGCGTCGGAGTCCGAGCGCGCCGAGTCGGAGTCGCCCGCCGATCCCCCTGCCAGGCCGGTGGCACCGCCGGCCGAGCTGGCGGCATCCCACACGGCGTGGTTCGACACCTCGCTGCTCGCCCCGGCGGCCGGCATCCGCGGGGCCGCGGTGATCGGCGGCCTGGCCTGGGCCAGCGGGATCGCCCTCACCGCCACCTCGGGGTGGCTCGTCGTCGCCGCCAGCCACCAGCCGGTCATCCTCACGCTGCTCGCGGTGATCGTCGCGGTCCGGGCCTTCGGCATCGCCCGCCCCGTGCTCCGGTATGCCGAGCGGGTCCGCTCGCACGACGCGGCGCTGGAGCTGCTCGCCGGGCGACGCGTCGCGGCATACCAGGCGCTCGTGCCGCTCACCCCGGCCCGGTTGGGGCGCCGCTCCCGCGCGGAGGTGCTCACCGGCGCCGTCGACGACCTGGAGGATCTCGTCTTCGCCCAGGTGCGCGTCGTCGTGCCCGTGATCGGGGCCCTCGTCGCCGGGCTGCTGGCCGTGCTGGCCCTCGGGGTGCTCGTGCCCATCGGTGCCGTCGTGCTGCTGTTCGTGTTGCTGGCACACGCTGGGGTGGCGGCCTTCGGTCGGCGTATGGAGATTGCGGCACAACAGGATTGGTTGCGCGCCCGAGCTTCGGTGAGTCGGGTCGCCACCCTTCTCGCGCGGTCGGCGAGTGAGCTGGCCGGCCTCGATGCGGCCGACGAGGGGCTGGCCTGGTTGGCTCAGGCCCAGGCCGAGCAGCTGCGCGCGACCGCCCGCCTGGCCCGAGCGCGGGCCCTGGGGGTGGGTCTGGGGCATCTGGTGACCGGGTGCGGCACGATCGTGGCCGCCCTCGCGGTGCAGTGGGCGATGAGCGTCGGGCTGCCCGATGCCGTCGCTGCCGTCGTCGTACTCGCCCCGCTAGCCGTCGGTGACGCCTTCGTCGGGCTGCCCGATGCGATGGGAGCCTGGGCCCGGGCCCAGGGCAGTCGGACCCGGCTGCGGCAGCTGCTCGACCAACCGCCCGCCGTCGTCGACCCCGTCGATACTGCCGGCGCGGCCCACCCTGCGGGCCCAGGGACTGTCGAAGTGCCGCTTCCGGCGCCCGACGCCGGAGCCGGTGTGGCGATCCGGCTGAGCCGAGTGAGCGCACGCTGGCTCGGCGGCGCCGATCCCGCGGCCGGCGAAGCCGACCCGGCTGCCCCAGCGCTGCCGCCGACCGACCTCGCCGTCGCCCCCGGGGAGCATCTCGTGCTCACCGGCCCGAACGGGTGCGGCAAGTCGACGCTGCTCGCCGTGCTGGCCCGCCACCTCGACCCGGCGACCGGGGCCTACCTGCTGGGTGGCACCGACGTGCGCGTTCGGCAATTGGCCTCGGTGCGAGCGCAATTGGCGCTGGTCGACGACGAGCCGCACGTCTTCGCCTCGTCACTGCGGGAGAACCTGCGGCTGGCCCGGCCAACGGCCGGCGACGCCGACCTGCGCGCCGCCCTCACCGCCGCCGGCCTGTCCGACTGGTATGCCGCGCTGCCCGCCGGCCTGGGCACCCTGCTCGGCTCCGGCGGCCGAGGGGTCTCCGGCGGGGAGCGGGCGCGGCTCGCCCTGGCGCGGGCTCACCTGAGCGGCCGGCCGGTGCTGCTGCTCGACGAGCCGGTGGCGCACCTCGACCACGCCACTGCCGTGGCGGTGCTCGCCGACCTGCGCCGCGCCTTCACCGGGCGCACGGTCGTCATGGTGAGTCACCGCCCGGACGGTGTGGACGACTTCGATCGGATCGTCGAGCTGCCTCGGGCGACCTGACGGCAGGAGCCGAGGAGGGCGTGGATCGGACGCCTCCCTCGTCGGTCGGTGCGGACCCGCCCCGCCCGTCCGTTCCATCGCCGGTGCGCGACAATGCCGCTGTGCCACTCTCCTTGCGCAGGCCGCCCGTCCTCCTCGCCGGTTGCGGCGCATTGCTCGCGGTGGCCTCGGCCGCCGGGTGCGCCGGCGGCGGGTCGACCAGCCCGGTGACGATCACCCAGACGGTCGACGCACCTGGCGACGCCTCCGGCCCCGCCGCGCCGACGTTGAGCGCGACGTCCGTGCCGTCCGTGCCGTCGGTGCCGTCGGTGCCGTCGGTGCCGGCCACGGGGCCGGGAGCAAGCGGCCGGGCCACCCTGCCGATCACCCCATCCACCACGGCCCAGGCCCCGGCCACGCAGATCGTTGTCATCCGGCCGTTCACGTCCGACGGGTCGCTCAAGAGCGGCTGGACGATCGACCTGGCGAACGTGTCGGCGACCGTCGACTGCAGCTACGACGAGGGTTCGCCGGCCGCCGTCGGTCCGGGCACGCATCGCTGCGGGGTCACGGCGGATGGGTGTCACGCGGCGTTCACCACGCCCAGGCAACCCGGCCGGGTGCTGTGTCTCTATGGAGCGTGGGACACGGTGCTGCATGCCCGCACTGCGGTGGGACTGCCCAGCAAGCTCACCCCGGCCCCGGCGACCCCTGAGCCGCTCAACCTCGAGCTGGTCGACGGCACGCGATGGTGGCTGCGTACGGGCGGGGCCTGGGGCGGGCGCGCCGACGACTATGTCGGGGCCTACGGCTGCGCCAGCACGTGCGGACCCGCGGGGAAGGACATCGCCGTGCTCGTGAAGAACCCGCCCGCTGTCGACCGGTCCACGCCGTTGTGGACGGTGCGCGTCGGCGAGCTGGGCGATCCTGCCAAGAACTACCCACCGCCGGTGAAGATCGGGGTGCGCACGGCCTGGTTCATCGCCGCCGGCTGAGCCGGTGTCGGCCTGGGTCTCAGCCGGCCCGGAGCACGACGAAGCCGGCCGGTGGCACGGTGACGAGCACCGCCCGGCCGTTGCGGGACTCGACCGGCGCAGCCGGGCGGGCCGACTCGTCGGAGGTAAAGAGGTAGTCGAATGTCGTTGTCCCGGAATTGATCTGGGCATCGACGGTGACCCATGCGGTGCGCTCGGCGTCGACATCGGTGTTGACGGCGCAGACCACCTCCTCGTCGTTGAGCAGCCGGCTCCACGCGACGACCGAGGTCATCCGCCCGTCGCCGATCCGTCGCGGCAGCCCGAAGCCGAGGCCGTCGCCGGAGATGGGTCGCAGATACTGCCGCCCGAAGCGCAGCACCGGCATCCGGCGGCGCAGCGCGAGCAGGCGGGCGAGCGCGGCATACACCGGATGGGTCTCGTCGAAGACGTGCCGGCCGGTGCTGCGGAAGGCCCCGAAGGCGCCGCCGAACATCGTCTCCCTGATGTACCGGTCGTTGCCACCGGCGCCGTCGAGGGCCTGCTCGCTGCCGTAGTAGAGGCACGGCAACCCGAGCGTCGTGACATTGGTGGCGAGCGCGGCGAAGGCCAACCGCCGGCCCAGTTCGGTGGCCGCGAGCCGGGATTTGTCGTCGCCCTTGCGCACTTGGTCGTGGTCGTCGATCGAGGTGACGACCCGTTCGCCGAACCACGTGTGGCTGCCGTGGCCCACCAGCGAGGAGTTGCGGAAGAGCTCGAAGTATGCCGCGGGGTCGCCCCAACCGGTCACGGCTGCTTCTAGCGTGCCCTGCTGGTCGGCCAGCCCGAGGGCGGCGTCGAGGCCGGTCAGCTCCATCAGGTCGATGGCGAAGGCGCGGGTGCCGGTGATCTCGCCGACGAGATAGAAGTTGTGCTTGCCGATCCGTCGGCCGAACTCGTGCATCGCCGAGGCGATGAAGCGCGTCGCGCCGGGGTCCATGTGCTTGACCGTGTCGATGCGCATCCCGTCGAGGTCGGCTTTGGCGATCCAATACTGGTATGCCGCAACGATCCCCCGCAGCGCCGGCGACACCCGGTAGTCGTCGATCGACCCCTCGCCCTGCCAGACGTCCTTGAGCCCGAAGAAGTCACCCCGCCGGTATTCGGGATCGTCGTCCCAATGCCTGATATCGCCTTGGCAGGTGAAGACCCCGTCGGCCTGCAACTCGCGGGGCCACAACGCGGCATCCGGGTCGGCGACCGGATCGGGGAAGGGCAGGCTCGGGGCACCGCCGGCGTCGCGCCACCCGGCGGCGCGGCGCGGCATACCGTCCCAGGGCCGGTCGTCGCCGGGCACGTACGCGAAGACGTCGCCGGTGTGGTTGAGGATGACGTCGAGGATGACGTGGATGCCTGCGGCGTGCGCCGCGCCGACCAGCTCGACAAGGTCGTCGTCGGTGCCGAATCGGGGGTCGACCTGCAGGAAGTCCTGGATGGCATAGCCGTGGTAGTTGTCGGCTCGGTCCGGCCGCTGACGCAGCACCGGGCTGAGCCACAGCGCGCTGACACCCAGCCGCGAGAGGTAGCCGAGTTTGGAGCGCACCCCGGCCAGCGTGCCCCCGACGAACCTCGCCCCCGCCGCCCGCCAGGCCGCCGCGTCGGCGTCGGTGCGGATCGCATTGCCCCGGTCGGCGTCGGTGAGCAGGGGTGTCGTGCCCGGCAGCGGCGCCCCGGCGAGGTCGCGGCAACCGCTCTCCTGGCCGTCGGAGAAGCGGTCGACGAGCAGGAAGTAGAGCACCTGCTCCGACCAGGCCACCGGCGAGGGCGTGAACGGCCCGGTGAGCAGGGCCGGCCAATCGACATCGGCGATGGCCGCCGGCCGCCCGGCCGGTTGCGCCGCGCCGGCCAGGTGCGCCGCTGAAGCGCTGCCACTGGGGGGTGCCGCGGGCCGGTTGGGGGTGAGTCGGGTCACGGGACTGGGCATGGCAGAACCTCCGGTCGGGGGAGCGGACCTGTTTCAAGGACACCGGCGATCGCCGCGGAATACCAGGGGGCCTGCGGCATACGCAAGAATCGACCCCATGACGGCAGAGGTGCAGGCGCAGGTCGACGAGCAGACCGACATCCTCCAGGTGGCCCGTGAGCAGGTGCTCGGGCGGGGCGAACGGCTGACCTACGAGCAGATCCTGGCCGTGCTGCGCACCCCAGACGAGCAGCTGCCGCAGTTGCTGGAGATCGCCCACGAGGTGCGGATGCGCTACATGGGCCCCGAGGTCGAGGTCGAGGGCATCATCAGCCTGAAGACCGGCGGCTGCCCGGAAGACTGCCACTTCTGCTCCCAGAGCGGCCAGTTCACCTCCCCGGTGCGCTCGGTGTGGCTCAACATCCCGGAGCTGGTGCGGGCCGCCAAGCTGACCCGCGACACCGGAGCCAGCGAGTTCTGCATCGTCGCCGCGGTGCGCGGGCCCGACGAGAAGCTCATGGAGCAAATGCGCCAGGCGGTCGCGGCGATCCGCGAGAGCGTCGAGATCCACGTCGCCGCGTCGATCGGCATCCTCACCCCCGAACAGGCCCGCGAGCTGGCCGAGATGGGCATCCACCGCTACAACCACAACCTCGAGGCCGGCCGGTCCTTCTTCCCGCAGGTGGTCACCACGCACTCCTGGGACGAGCGGTGGGACACCTGCCAGCTGATCAAGACCACCGGCATGGAGCTGTGCTGCGGCGGCCTCGTCGGCATGGGCGAGTCTCTCGAGCAGCGCGCCGAACTGGCCGACCAGCTCGGCGAGTTGGAGCCGCACGAGGTGCCGCTGAACTTCCTCAACCCGCGGCCCGGCACGCCCTTCGGTGACCTGCCGGTGCTCGCCGCCAACGATGCCCTGCGCTGCATCGCCGCCTTCCGCCTGGCCCTGCCGCGCACCATCCTGCGCTACGCCGGCGGGCGGGAGCTCACCCTCGGTGACCTCGGCACCCGTGAGGGCCTGCTCGGCGGCATCAACGCGGTCATCGTCGGCAACTACCTCACGACGCTCGGGCGCGACCCGAAGGAGGATCTCGCGCTGCTCGACGAGCTGAAGATGCCGATCAAGGCCCTGTCGGACACCTTCTGAGTGATTCAGAGATGACTGCTGAGCTGCCCGGCGACCCGCCCTACTGCCCGCGCTGCGGGGGGTCGGCCGGGGTCGGTGACCATTCGGTATGCCGCGGTGCCCTCGCCCTGGAGCCACCCCGCTACTGCCCGGACTGCCGGCGGCGGATGGTCGTGCAGGTGACCCCGTCGGACTGGACCGCTCGCTGCGCTGAGCACGGCGAGACCACTCGGGCCACCTGGGCGCCGGCCTAGAGCTGCCCTTCCTGGTGTCCGCCGACCCGCTGGTCCGACCCGGTGCCGTGCCCAGGGCGGGTCCGGCGGCGACGTCGGCCGACGCGCACGCCGAGCCGGTGCCGCCCGGGGTCTCCTGGGCCGGCACGGTGCGCGATGCCCTACGGATCGTCGTGCTCTCCATGTGGGCCCTGGACCTGCCGATCGCCGCGCTCGTGCTCGCCGGGTCGGTCCATCGTCTCGAGTCGATCGATGCGACCGGTTGGGTGGGCCTGGGTCTCGTGCTGGCCGGCCAGGCGGCCATCCCGGTCTGCGCGGTGCACCGCGTGCACGGGTGGGCGCCGGTGCTCGTCGTGACGCTGTGCACCGGGGTCGGCCTGCTCCTCGCGGTGCCGGCCACCGTGGCCCCGGCTCTGCCCGGGTCGGTGGCCACCTCACCCACCTGGTGGCCGGCCCAGATCGTCATCAGCACGGGGCTCTTCCTCGTCGCCGCTCATGAGCGGCGCGGCTGGCTGGGTTCGCTCGCGCTCATCGGCGTCAGCGTGTTCCTGCGCGTGACCGGATGGGTCGAGGATCCACAGGCGATCGTCACCCCGCTCGCGCTCGCGGCAGCGCAGGGCGGGCAGCTCGCGGCGATGACGGGCGCGGCATACCTCGCCGTGCGGGTGGGGCTCAGCGCGGCGCGCGAGACGGACGCAGCCCGGGATCGTGAGCGCGCCGCCCGGATCGAGGCCGGTGCGGCCCAGGCCCGGGCCGCGCAGGCGCGCGAAGCCGACCGGCTCGTGCACGACGAGATCCTGCACGGCCTGCTCGCCGTCGCCCGCGATCGGGTGCCGGGGGGTTCGGCGGTCGCCGACGCCGCGGCCCGCTCGGCCCTCGCGGTCCTGCATCAGACCCGGCCGACGCCGCCCGGCACCGCTGCGGCCCCGGTGGGCCTGGTCGTCGCGTTGCGGGCGGAGTCCGACCGCCAGCCGCTGCGGGTCGACGTGACCGGTGCTGCACCGGTGCCCTTGCCTACCGAGGTGACCAGCGCCCTCGTCGCTGCCACGGGGGAGGCGTTGCGCAATGTCGCCCGCCATGCCGGGGTCGACACCGCCGTGCTGCGGGTGCAGCAGCGCCTGCTCACGACGGTGGTCACGGTCGTTGACGAGGGCCGCGGTTTCGGCATGGGCGCCGTCGATCAGCGGCGGGGGGTGGCGGAGTCGATCGTGCGGCGGATGACCGACGTCGGTGGCTCTGCCGAGGTCGACTCCGCTCCCGGCCACGGCACTCGGGTGACCTTGCGGTGGCAGCCGCCCGGAGTGTGGCAGCCGCACGCGCTGGGCGGCGGCGCGGCTCCGCAGTTCCTTCGTCGGGTGCCGTTGCTCCTCGCGCCCTTGGTGCTCGCGCTGTTCTGGTATGCCGCGTGGCTGGCTGGCTCGTTCGCCTCGCCAGGGCCGGTGGTGGCGGCCACGGCCGTCGTCGTCGCCACCGCTGTCGTCGTGGTGCACCTCGGCACGGCGAGCCGGCTGGGTCGGCGAGCCACCGCCATCGTGATCGGCCTCGCCTGGGCGTGCTCGGCGGTCAACGGGCTGTCGCTCACCGAGCGCAGCGCGAGCGGGTTGTTCTACTGGCTCTCGACCGGAGCCTCGCTGCTGCCGGCGCTGCTGGGCTTCTATCGGCCGGTGCGCGAGGTCGTCGTCGGCCAGCTCGGGTTGTGCGTCATCGCCGGCGCTGCGGTGGCGCGGCTGACCACCGAGGCGCGGGCGGCCCTCGTGCTGGTGCCGGTCGTGCTGGCCCCGCTGTTGTCGATGATCGCCTCGCTCGGCATCCGGTGGATGGCCGATCGGCTGGCCACCCAGATCGTGCACGCCGACGAGACGATCACCCGTCGGCTGTCCGCGCTCGAGGCGGCCGAAGCCCTGCAGGAACGGCTGCATCTGCGCCTGCTGGATCGGCGCGACGAGCTCGCCGGGTTCTTCCGGCTGGTCCTGCAGACCCCGGCCGGCACCCGGCCGGCGGAGCTACGCCGTCAGGCGGTCGAGCTGGAGCGCGCGGCTCGGGAGGATCTGCTGCTCGGTGACGTCGTGCAGTTGCGCGCCGCCCTCACGACGACCCGCGCTCGAGGGTGGCGGATCGTGGTCCGCTGCGCGGTCGGTATGCCGCGGGCCGTCGAGCAGGCCGTCGTGGCCGCTCTCGGGGCGCTACCCGACGCGGCCCCGGCGAGCGCGTTCGTGGAGTCGACCGGCCCCGTGGAGTCGACCGGCCCCGTGGAGTCGACCGGGCACCTGGCTGCCGGCGAGCGCGATGGCGATTCAGAGTGTGACACCGCGCCGCAGCCCTCCCTCACCGTCACCGCCACGGCCCTGCCGGGTGACACGGCGTGGCGGGTCAGCCTGCTCGTGGACGGCGCGATGACGTCGGCGCCCGAGGGCGGGCCCGCTGCCGTGACCGACCCCTGGCCGGGCACCTGGCGCACGCAGGGGTGGTACGTCACCGAGATCGAGCAGACGGTGCACGCCCGACGGCGCCTCGTCGTGCCGAACGACGACATGCCCTCGGAGGACGTCGCTGGCACCATGGTGGGGTGAGCAGGGGGTTTCGAGCATGGTGACCGGGCAGCAGGCCACGGTGCGGATCGTCGCTGTCGACGATCATCCCCTCGTCCTGGAAGGCATCCTGCACGCCGTCACCCGGGTCGCCCCCGAGATCACCCTGCTCGGCACCGCCACGTCGACGGCGGCCTTGTCCGAGTTGCTCGACGGCCTGCCCGCGCGGCCCGAGGTCCTGCTCGTCGACCTGCATCTGCGCGACGGCAGCGACCCGGCGCAGCGGGTGGCCGAGCTCTCCGGCCGGGGCCACCGAGTCGTCGTCGTCACCTCCGAGGACCGGCCGATGATGGTGCGCCGGGCGGTGCGGGCCGGAGCGGTGGGCCTGGCGTTGAAGTCCGACCCGGTCGAGGCGCTCGTCGAGGTGATCCGTACCGCCGCAGCGGGTGACTTCGCCGTCTCCGGTGACCTCGCGCATGCCCTCGTCACCGACCCCGAGCTGACGGCGGCCCTGGCCCCGCGCGAGGTCGAGGTGCTCGCGCTGCTCGCCGACGGGGTGTCGCGCAAGACGGTCGGCGCCCACATGGACCCCCCGGTCGCCACGACCACCGCGGTGACCTATCTCAACCGGGCCATCGCCCGCTACCGCGAGCTCGGGTGGGAGGTCCACTCGGCGGCCGACGCGGTGCGGGCCGCGATCGCCGACGGGCACCTCTCCGTCGATCGGTTCGGGTCGGCCCGCCCCGACCTCGCTCGACCCTGACCGACACCTCGGGCACGGCTGAGTCGTCGGCGCCGGGCAGACTGGCCCCTGTGTCCGACGTCGACCTCGCTGCGCATGCCCGGCTGCTCGCCTACGACCGCGAGCACGTCTGGCATCCCTACTCCTCGGCGCTGGCCCCCCAGCACCCCTACCTCGTGGAGTCGGCCGCGGGGGTGCGGCTGCGGCTGCGGCTGCCCGATGGTCGGCGGCGGGAGTGCCTCGACGCGATGTCGTCGTGGTGGTGCGCGATCCACGGGTATGCCGTGCCGGAGCTCGACGCCGCCGCCCACGCGCAGCTGGCCCGGATGAGCCATGTGATGTTCGGCGGCCTCACTCACGAGCCGGCGGTGCGCCTAGCTGAGCGCCTCGTCGACCTGGCCCCCGGCGGGCGGCTCGGCGGCGGCGCCGACGTCGACACCGGCCGGCCGCGGCTGGATCGGGTGTTCTTCGCCGACTCCGGCTCCGTGTCGGTCGAGGTCGCGATGAAGATGGCGGTTCAGGCCCAGTTGGCGCGGGGCCGGCGGCGCACCCGCTTCTTCACGATCCGGGGCGGCTACCACGGCGACACCTTCTCGCCGATGTCGGTGACCGACCCCGACGGTGGCATGCACGCGCTGTGGCGCGGCATCCTGCCCGAGCATGTCTTCGCCGCACACCCGCCGGCCTGGGGCGCCGGTCACCCGGGCGAGGAAGACCCGGCGGCGGCCCTGGCCAGCTGGGAGCAGCAGACCCGGCAGCTGTATGCCGCGCACGCCGACGAGATCGCCGGCGTCATCCTCGAGCCGGTCGTGCAGGGCGCCGGGGGGATGACCTTCCACGACCCGCGCGTCGTGCGGGTGCTGGCCGAATTGGCCCGGGGCAGTGGCGCGTTGCTCATCCTCGACGAGATCGCCACCGGTTTCCGGCGCACCGGCCCGATGTGGGGGGCCGACCATGCCGGGGTGGTGCCCGACGTCATGTGCGTCGGCAAGGCGTTGACCGGCGGCTATCTCACCCTGGCCGCCGTGCTGTGCTCGGCGGAGGTGGCGCAGGCGGTGAGCGCCGAGGCAGCCGGTGGGGCGCTCATGCACGGGCCGACCTTCATGGCCAACCCGTTGGCCTGCGCGGTGGCCTCAGCCAGTCTGGATCTGTTGCAGCGCAACGATTCCCGGGCCAGGGTCGAGGCGATCGAGGCGGGTCTGCGGGCCGGGCTGGCACCCGCGGCGGCGCTCGACTCGGTGCGCGACGTGCGGGTGCTCGGGGCGATCGGGGTGATCCAACTGCGCGAGCCGGCCCGCGGGGGTGAGCTCGCGGCATACGCGATCGAGCAGGGGGTGTGGGTGCGCCCGTTCCGCGATCTGGTCTACACGATGCCGCCGTACGTGACCGGCCCGACGGACCTGGCCCAGATCTGCGCGGCGCTCGTCGGGGCGGTCGCGCACGTGCACGGCTGACCGCCGCGCCGGCTCACCCTTCGGCGATGGCCCGCAGCGCGGCCAGGTGCCGGGTGTAGGCGGCCTCGCCCTCGGGGGAGAGCCTCAGCCAGGTGCGGGGGCGTTTGCCGATGTAACCCTTCTTGACCACGACGTAGCCGGCCTGCTCGAGCTGGGACACCTGCTTGGACAGCACCGAGTCGGAGACCTGCACGGCATCGCGCACCGCGGCGAACTCCGCCTCGTCGACCTTGGCCAGGGCCGCGACGATGGAGAAGCGCACCGGCGCGTGGATCACCTCGTCGAGCTCGAAGCGGGCATGTTGCGGGGTGCTCATCGCCGCGCCCGCCAGTCGATGAGCGCCGCGGCCACCAGCGACGGGACGGCGACGAGCACGCAATAGGGCAGGAAGACGCCGGCGGGCACCGGGTCGGCGGCGCGGGGCGAGAACCAGGCGACCCCCACGGCATACAGGGCCATCGTGAGAGCCAACCCGCGGCCGTAGAGCCGGGCGAAGCCGCGAGGTGCGGCGTGGGCGCGCCGCTGCAACGCGACGAGCAGACCGATGGCGAGCCCGTAGCCGGCGAAGCTCGCGACGAAGCCGGCGGTGTTGCCGTTGCTCAGGGTCCACCAGGCCAGCGCGAGCACGCCGGCCACAACCGACCCGAGCGCGGCACAGTAGCCGACCAGGAGCCGTCGGTCGGTGTCGGTGACCACCCGAGTGGTGTCGGCGGCCCGCAGTTGGGCAAGTGCCTCCTCCCGGCTCGGCGGCAGCGGCCGCTCCTCGGGGGCGCTTATCCGCGGGCCATGTCGGCTGTGTCGGCTGTGCGCAGGCACGGGAGGGCGAGGGCGACGCGGCTGCTCATCGGGGTGGCGGGTTGGGCGGGTGCGGTCCGACTGGTCATGACTGCTCCTGTCGATGCGGGTCGCTCGGCTGAACAACTACTGGGAATCTAGCAAGTAGTTTCCAGAATGGCAAGTACTTGCCTGAGGGGGGCTCGGGTGTGACGTCGCAGCGCGGTCGAGGTCGGGACGATGGCCCGCGGCACGAGGGGGCTGACGGATGAGAGGATCACCGCCGTGACTGACTTCCTCGACTGGCTGGCCGATGCGGCCCGGGTGCGGGTGCAGCGCGGCCTCGTGCGCAGCACCCCGGTCACCGATCCGGGCCTGCTCGACCTGGCCGGCAACGACTACCTCGGCCTGCGCACCCACCCGCGGATCATCGCCGGGGCCGTCGAGGCTGCCCAGACCTACGGCGGCGGGGCGGGCGCCTCGCGCCTGGTCACCGGCACGCTGGCCATCCACGCCGAGCTCGAAGCCGCCCTCGCCGCGCTCACCGGTTCGCCTGCCGGGCTGGTCCTGTCCACCGGGTATGCCGCGAACCTCGCCGCGGTCACCGCCCTGTCCGACCCCGACACCCTCGTCGTCTCCGATGCCCACGTGCACGCCTCGCTCGTCGACGGCTGCCGCCTCTCCCGCGGCACAGTCGTCGTCGCGGCACACAACGACGTCGCCGAGGTCGAGCGGCTGCTCGCGGCCCGCACCCAGCGGCGAGCCCTCGTCGTCGTCGAGTCGGTCTACTCCGTGCTCGGCGATGCCGCACCGCTGGCCGATCTCGTCTCGGTATGCCGCGCGCACGGCGCCGTCCTCGTCATCGACGAAGCGCACGCCCTCGGCGTCGTCGGCGATCGCGGCGAGGGCCTGGCGGCCGGCCTCGGCATCACCGATCACCCCGACGTCGTGCTCACCCTCACGCTCTCGAAATCCCTTGGCGCGCAAGGCGGTGCGGTGCTGGCGCATAGTGCGGTGCGCGACCAGCTGGTCAACACGGCGCGCTCGTTCATCTACGACACCGGGCTGGCCCCCGCCGCGGCGGGGGCGGCGCTGGCCGCCCTGCAGGTGCTCGGCGACGAGCCTGAGCGGGCCAAGCAGGTGCGCGCCAATGCCGCCGTGCTGGCCGATGCCATCGGAGTCGAGCCGCCCGCCGGCGCCGTGCTGTCCCGCCCGATGCCCGGCCCCGACGAGGCGCTCGCGGCGGTCGCCCAGGCCGCAGCCCAGGGGCTGCGGATCGGCTGCTTCCGCCCCCCGTCGACGCCCGACGGGATCAGCCGCATCCGCCTCACCGCCCATGCCGATCACGACGATCTGCAGCACGCCACCACCGTGTTGCGCACGATCACCGGTGGCTGAGCCGCTGACCCTGCCGGCTGTCGTGCTCGTCACGGGCACGAGCACCGGGGTCGGCAAGACGGTGGTGACGGCCGCCCTCGCCGGCCGGGTGCTCGCGCGCGGGGCCCGGGTCGCGGTCTACAAACCGGCCCAGACGGGGGTCGGCCCCGACGAGCCCGGCGACACCCATGAGGTATGCCGCCTGCTCGCCTCCCCGCGTGAATCCCCGTTCGACTTCCCGTTCGACTTCCCGCTCGACTCCGTGCCCGACTCCATGCCCGACTCCATGCCCGACTCCCTGCCCGATTCCCTGGCCCGGCTCACCGTCGCCGAAGGGGTGCGCCTGGCCGACCCGCTCGCCCCGTCGGCTGCGGCCCGGCGGGCCGGTCACCCCCTGCCGACCGTGGCCGAGCACGCCGAGACCGTCCTGGCCCTGGCCCGGGAGCACGACGTCGTGCTCGTCGAGGGCGCCGGCGGGCTGCTCGTCGAGCTCGACAGCGCGGGCGGCACCCTGGCCGATCTCGGGATCTGCTTGCTGGGCAAGGGCGTCGAGCCGGCGACCGTCATCGTCTGCGCGGCCGGGCTGGGCACCCTCAATCACACCGCGCTCACCGCGCAGGCGCTGGCCAGCCGGGGCCTGCCGGTGATCGGGCTCGTCGTCGGGGCCTGGCCGGCCGACCCGCAGGCAGTCGACCTGGCCATGCGTGAGAATCTCATCGATCTGCCTCGCGTCGCTGCCGCACCCCTGCTGGGGTGCCTGCCCGACGGTGTCGGGGCCTGGGGCGCAGCGGAGTTCGCCCGCGGCATACCGGAGTGGTTGAGTGGGGTTGAATAGGGGCGTGACCAGCGTGCGACCCACCCGTGTGACGATGATCTGCACCGGCAACATCTGCCGTTCCCCGATGGCCGAGGTGGTGCTGCGGCAACTGCTCGACGAGGCCGGGGTGCCCGGCGTCGAGGTGACCTCCAGCGGCATGGGCGGCTGGCATGTCGGCGAGGGCGCCGACCGGCGCACCGTGCAGGTCCTGCGCCGCCATGGCTACGACGGGTCTGCCCACGTGGCAAGCAAATTCGACAAGAGGTCATTCGGCGACTTCGATCTCGTGCTCGCTGCCGACCGCGGGCATCTGCGCGAGTTGCACGCCGCCGCCGGCACGCCTACCGACCGGGCCAAGGTGCGGCTGCTGCGCGAGTTCGACCCGGCCGCCGTCGCCGCCGACTCCCTTGAGGTCGACGACCCCTGGTATGGCGACATGTCCGACTTCGAGCGGTGCCTGGCCGAGGTCGAGGCGGCCTGCCGCGGGCTGGTCGAGCACCTGCGCCCCTGACCGGTGCAGGGCGAGCCTGGCCGCCGGACGGCTCGGGCGCCGGTGGAAGGATGGGCTCATGGCCTCACTCGGTGACCTGCAGCCGCCCATCGCCCTCGGGGCCCTCGACGGACGCTACCGCGGTGCGGTCGCACCCCTGGTCGACCATCTCTCCGAGGCAGCACTCAACCGTGAGCGGGTGCGGGTCGAGGTCGAGTGGCTCATCCATCTCACCTCGGGTGCGGTCCTGCCCGGGGTGCGCGCCCTGACCGGCACCGAGCAGGAGGCCTTGCGGCGCATCGTCGCCGACTTCGGGGCGGCCGAGATCGCGGCGTTGGCCGAGATCGAGCGGGTCACCGTGCACGACGTCAAGGCGGTCGAGTACTTCCTCAAGCAACGCCTGGCCGCGATCACTCCCGACCCGGCCGACGCGGGGCTCGGTGAGCTGATCCACTTCGCCTGCACCAGTGAGGATGTCAACAACCTCGCCTATGCGCTGATGGTCAAGGGCGCCGTCGAGCAGGTGTGGCTGCCCAGCGCGCAGGGCCTCGTCGCGCAGTTGGGGGCGATGGCGCGCGAGCACGCGGCGACCCCGATGCTCGCGCACACCCATGGCCAGCCGGCAACCCCGACGACCCTGGGCAAGGAGCTCGCGGTGCTCGCCTGGCGGTTGGGGCGGCAACTGGATCGGGTGCGCGGCGCGGCATACCTCGGCAAATTCAACGGCGCGACCGGCACCTACGGCGCGCACCTGGCCGCGGTGCCCGACCACGACTGGCCAGCCACCTCGCGGGCTTTCGTGGAGAGCCTTGGGCTGCAATGGAATCCGCTGACCACGCAGATCGAGAGCCACGACTGGCAGGCCGAGCTGTATGCCGATGTGGCACGGTTCAACCGGATCCTGCACGGGCTCGCGGTCGACGCGTGGACCTACATCTCGATGGGCTACTTCGCGCAGGTG
>RRZU010578119.1_pt1 | contig 19750 bp, 16 predicted proteins | sample 2165561 | NCBI WGS metagenome assembly RRZU01 (sample SAMN10456909, study PRJNA506462) | wastewater metagenome | isolation source: wastewater sludge | place: USA: Moscow, Idaho | reverse complement strand
GCCTCAGCGAAGACGGCCGCAGCGTAGAGCCCATCGACAACCCGGCCGCCGCCGGCGAAAACGCCTATGCCGATATTATCGACGAGATGATTGAACACGTTATGGCGGCAGACGGCAAAGTGGTGTTTGTGGACGCAGGCAGCTTGAGCGAATTTAATCCGCAGCGCGACTTGGCAGCGATTACCCGCTATTAAACCCGATTGCTTTAACCAAACCGGCCTAGATGGCCGGTTTTTTGCGGCTCATGAGTACGCCGCCCAATCAATAAAAGGCTACCTGAAACGCTTAAACGTGTTTTCAGGTAGCCTTTTATTGATTGAGCTGTTTATTTGCCGATACAGAATCTCGAAAATATCACCCCCAACAAATCATCGGCACTGAACTCGCCGGTGATTTCGCTGCACGCCACTTGCGCCAAACGCAGGTGTTCGGCCAAAAGCTCGATTTGGTGATGGCCGCACAAAGCAGCGCTGGCCAGCTCGGTTTCGGCCTGACGCAGGGCATGCAGATGCCGGCTGCGGGCAAGAAACAGGCTTTCGCTTTCGCCTTGCCAGCCGATTTCGTTGAGCAGTGCCTGTTTCAGCAAATCCAGCCCTTGTTTGTGTTTGGCGGAAAGTTTAATCAGCGTATCGGCACCGCTGGCGGTATTGAGGCTACCTGAAACCATTTCGGCACTTTCACCGCTGAGGTCGATTTTGTTGTGGATTTCGATTTTTTTCACGTTTTGCGGCAGGCCGGCCAAAATGGCTTCGGTTTTGGCGTTAACCCCTTCGCGCGGATCGATAAGGATAAGGGCAACATCGGCCTGCTGCACGGCTTTGTGGCTGCGCTCTATGCCGATTTTTTCAACCACATCGTCGGTATCGCGCAGGCCGGCGGTGTCGATAATGTGCACAGGCACGCCGTCTAAAGTAATTTGTTCGCGCACGGTGTCGCGGGTCGTGCCGGCAATGTCGGTAACGATGGCGATGTCGTCGCCGGCAAGTGCGTTGAGCAGGCTGGACTTGCCGACATTGGGGGCACCCACCAATACCACGTTCATGCCTTCGCGCAGTATTGCGCCTTGTTCGGCGCTGGCGAGCACGGTTTGCAGTTGCGCTTGCAAGGCGGCGAGCTTGCCTTTGGCGTCGGCGGCTTCGAGAAAGTCGATGTCTTCTTCGGGAAAGTCGAGCGTCGCTTCCACCAACATGCGCAGGGTAATCAGATCGTCGACCAGCGCATGAATGTGTTCGGAAAACGCGCCTTTGAGCGAACGCAAGGCCATGCGGGCGGCAGATTGGCTACCGGCGTCAATAAGGTCGGCCACGCTTTCGGCCTGCGCCAAATCGAGTTTGTTGTTGAGAAAAGCACGCTTGGTGAACTCGCCCGGTTCGGCCAGCCGTGCACCCAGTTCGAGGCAGCGGGCGAGCAGCATGTTCATCACCACGGGGCCGCCGTGTCCTTGCAGCTCGATGACGTCTTCGCCGGTGAAGCTGGCGGGAGCGGCAAAATAGAGCAGCAAGCCGTTGTCGACAGGCTGGCCGGCGGCATCGAAAAAATCAGTATAGAGCGCAGTGCGCGGTTTGGCGGTTTTGCCGCCGCTGAGTGTGGCGGCCAACGGCAACAGGTTATTGCCGGACAGGCGGATGACGCCGACGCCGCCGCGGCCGGGGGCAGTAGCGATGGCGGCAATGGTGGGCTGGGGTGCGTTCATAACAAGGCTACCTGAAAATAATTTCAGGCCATTATAACAAACCTTGACGGCCTTGCCGCCGCAGTGTTTAGGCAGCCTTCACTTCAATATAAAGTCATCAAATTGTCATACTGATTACTTAAACTAACGTGGATTTAACATTACCAACACAGTAATAATTGAAGGAACCGGACATGAGCAAACCACTCAATAAAACCACTTTAATCAAAAACAGTCATGCTGAAGAAATCAGCAATGAATCAGACAATCTGGCGTTTTCCCAAGTTTTAAATAGCCGCCTGTCGCGCCGATCGCTGTTGCAGGCCGGCGGCGCCATCGGCGTGGCTGCCGCCATGCCGATGGGCTTGGGCGCCTGTGCCGCCACCGGCAGCAACAACGCTTCCGCCGGCTGGATTACCGTGGCCGAAAACAGCATGGGTCGCGCCCGCTCACTGGGTTTCAAAGGCGTGCCCACTTCTTCTGCCGACACCATCAACGTACCGGAAGGTTACACCGCCCGTGCCTTCTACAAATGGGGTGACTCTGTGGGCATTGCCGGCAACATGCCCGCTTTCCGTCCCGACGCCTCTAACACCACGCTAGACCAAGCCGTGCAAGCCGGTATGCACCACGACGGCATGGCCTACTTCGGCCTGCCGCAGGGCGCGCAATCCAACAACCACGGCTTATTGGCAATGAACCACGAATATGTTGATAACGGCCTGTTGTTTCCCAACGGCACCGCCAACTGGGACGCAAACAAAGTGCGCAAGAGCCAAAACGCCATGGGCATTTCTGTAGTGGAAGTGAGCAAAGGCGGCAACGGCTGGGAAGTGGTGCGCCCTTCGCGCTATGCCCGCCGCATCACCCCGCACACGCTGATGAACGTAACCGGCCCGGCCAAAGGCCACCCGCTGATGCGCACAGCCGCCGACGCTAGCGGCAACCGCATTCTGGGCACCATGCAAAACTGTGCCAACGGCAAAACGCCGTGGGGTACCTACCTTACCTGCGAAGAAAACTGGAGCGACATTTTTGTTAACGCCGGCGAGCAAGACCCGATTCAAAAACGCTACGGCATCGTGAAAAAAGACGAAAGCTACCGCTGGGCCGAGTATGACAAACGCTTTGATGCGCAAGCCAACCCCAACGAGCCCAACCGCTTCGGCTGGGTGGTGGAAATCGACCCGTTCGATCCCACTTCCACCCCGCGCAAACACAGCGCGCTGGGCCGCTTCAAACACGAAGGTGCCGAAGTCACCATCACCCCGAGCGGCCACGCTGCCGTTTATATGGGCGACGACCAGCGCTTCGAATACGTTTACAAATTTGTATCGAAAAACAAATACCAGCCCGGCAACCGCGCCCACAACATGACTCTGCTGGAAGAGGGCACACTGTATGTTGCCCGCTTCAATGAAGACGGCTCGGGTGACTGGCTGCCGCTGTTGCACGGTCAAAACGGCCTCACCGCTGCCAACGGCTTTGCCGACCAGGGCGAAGTGTTGGTGAAAACCCGCATGGCCGCCGATACAGTGGGCGCCACCAAAATGGACCGCCCCGAGTGGATTACCGCCGACCCATACCGCGCCGGCAGCATCTACTGCACCCTCACCAACAACAGCCAACGCGGAAGCGAAGGCAAACCCGGCACCGACGCGGCCAACCCGCGCCCCGACAACCGCTTCGGCCAAATCATCCACTGGCAGGAAGCCAACGGCGACGGCACCGGCCATCGATTCAGCTGGGATCTCACCGTATTGGCAGGCCGCAGCGATGCCACCAAGCCGCAATACCGCAGCGGTGACCCGAAAAATGCCGACTTCGGCAGCCCCGACGGTTTGGCATTCGACAACCGTGGCGTATTGTGGATTCAAACCGACGTTTCCACCTCGGCGCTGCATAAAAACGAATACGAAGGTTTGGGCAACAACCAAATGCTGGCCATGATTCCGGGTGTAACCGAAGTGCGCCGCTTCCTCACCGGCCCCAGTGGCGCAGAAATCACCGGTATCGCCTTCACGCCCGACAACAAAACGCTGTTTATCAACATCCAGCACCCGGGCGAGCCGAGCGACGGTGATTCTGATCCGGCCAACCCGAAAGGCATTTCTTCTTGGCCCGACGGCCCCAGCGGCGGCCGCCCGCGTGCGGCAACCGTGGTCATCACCAAAAACGATGGCGGCATTATCGGTAGCTGATTGCTGCAGATAAGGCATAACAAAAGGCTACCTGAAAATCTTTTCAGGTAGCCTTTTGCGTCAACAGCAATCTCATCTCTCCATACCCATAGCAAACGCCTTTCCACACGCTGGAAACTTTTTCGCCCCAACCCTGCAATGCTTCACTTTCACTCTGAACAGACCAGCACAGCCGATAACACAATAGCATCAGGCTACCTGAACGGTTTCAGGTAGCCTGATAGTTGACACGGGGTTTTACAATGCTCCCCAACAGCCAACCCGTTTTCAAATCGTGAAACTGTCGGCCTCGCCACGGCTGATCATACCGGCGGCAACGGTGTGGTGGGTGGCTTCGTCAATCAGAATAAACGCACCGGTAGCGGGGTTGTCTGCATAGGCCGTGGCGCTGACCGGCTGTTGCAGCGCCAGGCTGATGTTGCCGATGTCGTTGATGCGCAGGGTGTCGGCAGCATGGCCGTCGGTGAGCGTGTGTACGTCCCACACATATTCGATGCCGCGCACTTTGGCAGCGGTGGTTTGGGTACAGTGTTTGAACAGGTAGCGGCGGCCGCTGTTGAGCGGGGTGTCGTCAAACCAGCATACGTCGGCCTGTATGGTTTTTGCGGGTAACACAGGGCTGTCGGCGGCCACAACGGTATCACCGCGCGAGATGTCGATGTCGGTATCGAGGGTAATCGTGAGCACTTCGCCGGCACGGGCGGATGGTTCACTGCCATGTGTGCCGTAAATGGCGGCGATACGGGCGGTTTTACCGGCAGGCAATATTTTTACGGCATCGCCCACGGCCAGCATGCCGGCTTCGAGACGGCCTTGATAGCCACGGAAATCATCGCTGCTGCTGCCATCCTGCCGGGCGACGCGCTGCACGGGAAAATACGCCGGCAGGTTGCTAACGGCATTGGCGGCGGCGGGCAGGTTTTCCAGCAGAGGCAATAAGGGTTCGTCCTGATACCACGGTGTTCGGGGGCTGGCGGTAACGATGTTGTCGCCGCCGAGTGCGCTGATGGGGATAAAGCGGATGTTGGCGTGCAATTGGATTTTTTCGGCAAAACGGCGGTAGGCGGCAACAATTTTTTCGTAGGCGTTGCGGTCGAAATCCAGCAGGTCGAGTTTGTTTACGGCCACAATCACATGTGCCGTGCCCAGCAGTTTCAAAATGGCGCTGTGCCGTTTGGTTTGTGGCAGCAGGCCGGCTTCGGCGCCGGAAAAATCCACGCGGGTGGCATCTACCAGCACGATGGCGGCATCGGCGGTGGAGGCGCCGGTTACCATATTGCGGGTATATTGCTCGTGCCCGGGCGTGTCGGCAATGATGAATTTGCGTTTGGGCGTGGCGAAATAGCGGTAGGCCACATCGATGGTGATGCCTTGTTCGCGTTCAGCGGCCAAGCCGTCGGTGAGGCTGGCAAAATCAGGCGTCTGGCCGCTTTCGGCGGCACGGTCGAGTTTATCGAGTTGGTCGGCAAGCAGGGTTTTGCTGTCGTAGAGCAGGCGGCCGATGAGTGTGGATTTGCCGTCGTCCACGCTGCCGGCGGTGATGAAGCGGAGCATGGGAGCGGTGTTTGCGGTGGTCATAAACGTTCCTTGTTTCAGGTAGCTTGGGGCAGGGCATCATGATGTTTGATGCCCTGCCGTTTACTTTAAACAGGCTGCCTGAAAAAGGGAAAGAATGGTTTGTTTTAATTAAATGCGCTTTGGTTATAACGGTGCGGCGAGTATGTTTTGCACGGCTTGCCAAGCCGGCGGCAGTTCGGTGAAGCCGTCGCTGCCAAGCAGGTGGCCGCCTTGTGGAATGATGTCGGTGTGGCCGCCCAAAGTGTCGGCCAGCTTGTGGCTTAATGCGGGCGGAACGATGCTGTCGTTGTCGCTGATAAAGTGGTAGATATGCGGGGTGGCGGCACGGATGGCCGTGTGGTCGATGCGTGCTTGGCCGATATAGTCGTCCAGCTCGGGCAGCCTGGGCAGGCGTTCGTCGAAGCCGCTGGCCAAAAGCAGACCGCCGAGGCGCTGCGGGCGTTGTGCCGACAGATAATGCAGCAGGGTGATGCAGCCCAAGCTGTGGGCAATCAGCAGCGTGTGCTGGTTGGCCGTGGCGATGGTGTCGGCCAGTGTTTGCTGCCAGCGGTGAAAATCGGGATGGTGGCTTTCAGGCAGGGCAATGCAGTGGGTGGCGATGTTGTGTTCGGCCAGTTTGCCGGAAAGCCACGGAAACCAGTGGTGTTGCGGCGCGGCCTGATAGCCGTGAACAATATAGGCACGGTTGAGCATGGGTTTCCTTTCAGGTAGCGTTTGGGGGGGGTGTGCAACGGGGTCATCATACGATGATTCGCGCTGTTTGTGGATAGGTGAAGCAGATTGCCCAAGAGCAAGGCTACCTGAAACGGCTTTGTTCTCTCGCTAAAGCAAAGCCGTTTCAGGTAGCCTTGGGCTGGAAATCAGAAATAACCGGCTTTTTTGCGCTCTTCCATGGCCGATTCGGACACGCGGTCGTCCAGACGGGTGGCGCTGCGCTCGGAAATAGTGGCGGCGGCGGTTTCGGCGATAATCTCGGCGGCGGTGGCGGCGGTACTGGCCACGGGGCAGGTGCAGGAAATATCGCCTACGGTGCGGAAACGCACGTCGCGGATTTCGCTCACGTCGCCGTCGCGTTTGGGGGTGAGCGGGGTGACAGGCACCAAGAGGCCGTTGCGCGCCACTACTTCACGCTTATGGGTGTAGTAAATCGGCGGCAGGGCAAGCTGTTCACGTTCGATATATTGCCAAATGTCGAGCTCGGTCCAGTTGGAAATCGGAAACACGCGCATGTTTTCGCCGTTGAACAGGCGAGTGTTATATAGGCTCCACAATTCGGGGCGTTGGTTTTTCGGATCCCACTGGCCGAATTCGTCGCGAAAGGAAAAAATCCGCTCTTTGGCGCGCGCTTTTTCTTCGTCACGGCGCGCGCCGCCCATCAGCGCATCAAACCCTTGTTCTTCAATGGTTTCCACCAGCGTTACCGCTTGCGCGGCGTTGCGTGAATCGGTTTCGCGACGCAACACCACCGTGCCTTTTTTAATCGAATCTTCCACATGCCCCACCACCAACTTCACGCCGGTGCGTGCCACGGTTTCATCGCGAAATTGAATCACTTCGGGATAATTATGGCCGGTGTCGACATGCAGCAAAGTAAACGGCAACTTCAGCGCGCGACCGGGAATTTGAAATGCTTTAACCGCCAGCGCCAGCAGCACCACCGAATCTTTGCCGCCGGAAAACAGCAAAGCCGGCTTTTTTGCCTCGGCAATCACTTCGCGGATGATGTGGATCGACTCGGCTTCGAGCCAGCTTAAGTGTTGGTTTTGAATCGACATAGATATTCTCTTTTCACAGGATGGCATCTACTTTAAGCAGGCTGCCTAAAAAAAGGAAAGAATGGTTGGTTGTAATCAAATACGATTTTGTTATATGTGCAACAGGCTACCTGAAAACACATCTATTCCTGCATTCGGGCAGCCTTAAATATTCTTTTTTGTGACAGCGGTTTATTTATGCAGCCCGCATTCTTTGTTGTTTTGATTTTCCCACCACCAACGCCCGGCACGAATGTCTTCTCCCTGTTTTACCGGTCGCGTGCAGGGCTCGCAGCCAATGCTGGGGCAGCCCTGACGGTATAAGCCGTTGAGCGGCACTTGATGATGCAGCGCATAAGCCCATACATCGGCTTCTTCCCAGTCGAAAATCGGGTTGAACTTGGCAATATTGCGCGCGCCGTCATGTTCTTCAAACGCCAGTTCGCTGCGGGTGCTGGATTGGCTGCGGCGCTGGCCGGTAAGCCAGGCGGGCGCAGCGGCCAGCGCACGGTTAAGCGGCTCGATTTTGCGGATATGGCAGCATTGTTTGCGCCGTTCAACGTTTTCGTAAATCGAGGCCATACCGTGTTCGTGTTCAAATTGGGCGGCGGCTTCGGCATCGGGGCGATATATCCGGATGTTGATGGTGTAATGCTCGGCGGTTGCGCGGATGAGCGCTTCGGTTTCGGAATGGAGTTTGCCGGTATCGAGCGTGATGATGGCAAGTGGCAGCTGCAAACGGCCAATCAGGTCGGTAACAACCATATCTTCAACGGCAAGGCTGGAGGCAAACACCGCATCGGGAAAGCGGGCGGCAATGGTGCGCAAACGCTCGGCCAATGAAGCTTCCAACGCAGGCAGATGTGCGCTTTGGGCAGCGGAAATAGCGGGGATTTGCCAAAATTCAGGCTTCTGCATAGCGGTTCCGTTTCAGCTTGTGTCGGTTTGGATGGCCGTTATGATGGCAGAGGCGTGCGGGAAGCGGAAAGAATGCTTTGGTATTTGCTTATAACTTTTCAGGCTACCTGAAAACATATAACAAAAGGCGATAAGTAAAGCCGAATCGGTTCTTTCCGTTTTCTTTCAGGTAGCCTTATCATCGCCGCAATTCATTCATACAAGCAGAAACAGCATGCAGCATTATCCCATTTTCGCCGATTTGAAAGGCCGCACCGTGTTGCTCGCCGGTGCAGGCCATGTGGCCGAACGCAAGGCCGAAAGCCTGTTGCAAACAGGAGCGCTCGTACACGTGGTGGCAGCAACGCTCAACCCTCAGTTTGAGGCATGGCAAAAAGCCGGGCAGATAACATGGCTGGGCGCGGAGTTTCAGGCGGCCTTTGTTCGCAAGGCGTTTTTAGTGGTGGCCGCCACCGATGACCATGATTTGAACCGCCACATTTTCGAGGCCGCCGAGGCGGAGGGCAAACTGTGTAACACGGTCGACAATCAGGCATTGTGCTCGTATATCGTACCGGCCGTTATCAACCGCAGCCCGATTCAGGTAGCCGTATCCAGCGGCGGTGCCTCACCGGTATTGGCGCGCTTGTGGCGGCAGAAAATCGAGGCGCTGATACCGGCGCACACCGGCAAAATGGCCTCGCTGGCCGGTGCATGGCGGCAGCGCGTGAAAAGCGGCATAAACAGCCTGAGCGAACGCCGCCGTTTTTGGGAAAACCTGTTTGCCAGCCGCTTTGATACTTTAGTGGCACAAGGAAATTTGGCCGCAGCGGAGCAAGAATTTGCTGCACAATTGGCCGGTTATCAGGACGAGGGCGGCGCAGTGGTGCTGGTGGGCGCGGGGCCGGGCGATGCGGGCTTGCTCACACTGCATGCGCTGCAAGCCATGCAGGCGGCAGATGTGGTGCTGTATGACGCGCTGGTGTCGCCCGAAATCCGCGCACTTATCCGCAAAGATGCCGATAAAATCTGCGTGGGCAAACGCGCCAAGCTGCACCAGGTGCAGCAGGAAGAAACCAACCGCCTGCTGGTGCACTACGCGCAGCAGGGCAAGCGTGTAGTGCGGCTCAAAGGCGGTGACCCGTTTGTATTCGGGCGCGGCGGCGAAGAAGCGCAGGTGTTGGCACAAGCCGGTATTCCGTTTCGCATCGTGCCCGGAATCACCGCTGCATTGGGCGCCACCGCCTATGCCGGCATTCCGCTCACCCACCGCGACAGCGCCCAAACTGCGCTCTTCATTACCGGCCATTGCCGCCCCGACGGCCAAGATTTGCACTGGCAAACGCTGGCGCGCGGCAACCAGACACTGGTGATTTATATGGGCACCATCAAAGCGGCCGAAATCGCCGCGCAGCTTATCGCCCACGGCCGCAGTGAGCACACCCCCGTGGCGGTGATTTCCAACGGCACGCTGGCGCAACAAAGCGTACAAACCGGCGTGTTGCGCAATCTGCCCGATCTGGCCGCTCAAGCCGAACGCCCCGCGTTGATGGTGATTGGCGAAGTGGTGGCGCTGCGCGATGAATTGGCGTGGTTTGGCGAAGGGGCGGTGTTTGCACAATAGCGGCCGGACTTTTAGCCTGACACAGGTATTGCCCTTAACAAGGCTGCCTGAATATATTTTCAGGTAGCCTTATTGTTTGTTTATTAAATAATTTATCTGTATTTAGATTATTCTGTTTTTTCTGAAAAAATCTTTATAACCAAAATTTATTAGATTACAACCAAGCATTCTTTCCATTTTTGCCGGCCTTTTATTAAAGTGCCGCTATCGCCATCATCTGAATCTTAAGGAAACACCATGTTTACCATCCCACTCCGCTATTCCGCCCTGATCGGCCTGGCCTTGTCGGTTGCTGCCTGCTCTCCGGGCGCCTCCCAAACTGCCGCAGACAACACCGCTTCCACACCCGCCACCGGCAGCAAAAACAACATCACCCTGCTAAACGTTTCCTACGATGTTGCCCGCGATTATTATAAAGATTACAACCCGCTGTTTATCAAGCATTATGAAGCGCAACACCCCGGTGTGAAAATCAGTGTGCAGCAATCGCACGGCGGCTCCAGCAAACAGGCGCTGTCGGTAGCCAATGGCTTGCAGGCCGATGTGGTCACCATGAATCAAGGTTCGGACATCGACCTTTTGGCCGACAAAGGCTTGCTGAAACCCACCTGGGCGGAACAGTTTCCCGACCACGCCGTACCGTTTACCAGCACCACCGTCTTTTTGGTGCGCAAAGGCAACCCCAAACAGATTAAAGACTGGGCCGATTTGGTGAAAGAAGGCACGCAAGTGGTTATCGCCAACCCGAAAACCACCGGTAATGGCCGCTACACTTTTCTCGCCGCTCTGGGCTATGGCCTGAAAGCCAACAACAACGATGAGCAAAAGGCCAACGATTTCGTTAAAGCCCTGCTGAAAAATGCACCGGTGCTGGAAAACGGTGGCCGCGCCGCCACCACCACCTTTATCCAGCGCAATATCGGCGATGCGCTGATTACCTTTGAAAACGAAGCCAATATGGCCGCCACCCAATTCGGTCAAGGCCAATTTGAGCTGGTTTACCCCAGCTACTCGGTGCGCATGGAAAGCCCGGTGGCCGTGGTAGACAGCGTTGCCGATAAAAACGGCCAGCGCGAAGCCGCCACCGAATACCTGAATTACCTATGGAGCCAACCGGCGCAAGAATTGGGCGCCAAGCTCTACCTGCGCCCCGCCGACCCCGCCGTGCTTGCCGCCCATGCCGCTACCTTGCCGCCGGTAGACACCTTCCGCCCCAACGATGTATTCGGCACCTGGCCGGAAATCATGAAAAAATACTTCGCCGACGGCGGCCTGTTTGACCAACTAACGAGCGGCAAACCGTAAACCATTGATATACCTCCACTCACAGCCGCCTTCGGGCGGCTTTTTTTTATGCAGAAGGCTACCTGAACGGGTGTACAGCATACCAACGCTTGCCGCCCGCCTTCTGTATTTATTTTACAAGCAGACATTGTCGCCCCCGGCAAACGGAAGATGCCGGTGAAGCCGCTGCCAGCAAGTGCCAACACTTTCTTCAGGCCGTTTCACGCAATCGTTGCTAACATAAAAAAATCAACACAAAAACAACAATATACAATCTAAAAACAAAGGCCAGCCAAACCCTGCACCGCCCTTGCCGACAGGGTTGTCCCGTCTCGCGCATACATTTATTTCGTAATTTTATTACAACTTTAACAATCAAAAAACGCCCAGCGTGTTTCCCTGCCATTACGGACGCGCTACAATAGCCCCTTCAAACCGCCCGGCTCACTCAGAAGGAAGAAAACATGCTTTCCTGCGACGGCATCCATACCCTGCATCACACCTTATTCCCCCCCGCCGCCAACACCACGCCACACGGCACCTTACTGATTATTCACGGCATGGCCGAACACAGCGGCCGCTATGAAGCTTTTGCCCGCTATTTGTCAGAACGCGGCTACGCCGTGCTCACCTACGACCAGCTCGGCCACGGCAAAACCGCCCGCAACGCCGACGACCTCGGCCATTTTACTCAGGCCGATTCCAGCGATTTGCTCGTGCGCGACGGCCTGCAAATGGCCGCCTGGCTTGCCAAACAATACCCCGACCTGCCGCATTTTATTCTCGGCCATTCCATGGGTTCGTTTGTTGCCCGCTGCATGCTGCAGGAAAACGGCGCCGCCTTTGCCGGTGCCGTTTTGATGGGCAGTGCCGGTACCGCTTCCACGCTGCGCACCACGCTGCCCACCGTCAAACTGCTCGCCCGCCTCAACCCCACCCGCCGCGCCGTGCGCATCAACACACTTTTCGGCTATACCAGCAACCTGCGTTTCCGCAACGAATATGATCCGCTTGCCTGGCTCAGTGTCAACCTCGACAATCGCGAGCATTTCCGCCGCGACCCCTTGTGCGGCCAAGTATTTACCCGCAACGGCTTTTATACCCTGCTGGCGCTCGCCGATCGCGCCGTAAACCACCAATGGTATCTGCGCTTGCCGAAAAACCTGCCTATGCTGTGGGTTAGCGGCGGGCAAGATCCGGTAGGCCATTTTGGTATCGGCATCACTCAAGTTGCCCACAGTCTGCAAAGCCAGGGCTTCAGCCAAGTAAGCCTCCAGCTCTATCCCGGCCTACGCCACGATATTCTGCAAGAAGACGACCGAGCACAAGTGTTTGCCGATCTGTATCATTGGCTTGAGCAACACCGTTAGCCTGCGCCAATAATTTAACCGCAAAGGCTACCTGAAGCCCTTTCAGGTAGCCTTTGTTGCATTCTTCCACAGCCAATCCAGTTGATGCTGCATACCATACCGCTATTTAATATCAAACAATAAGGCTACCTGAAAACTTTTTCAGGTAGCCTTATTGTTTGATATAACCAAACTGTATTTATATACAACCAACCATTCTTTCCCTTTTTTACGCCGCCTGATTAAAGTAACGCCATTAAACATCCAAGCAGAAACTTTTCCCATTCGTTTACTCAAAACCCCCAGCGTGCTGCCCGGCTTCAACCTCAGCCTCGGCATCACCGTTTTATGCCTGTCGCTGCTGGTGGTATTGCCGTTTGCGATGATGGCGCTCACTGCCGCACAAGTGGGCGCGGGTTCGTTTTGGCAGATTATCACCGAGCCGCGCGTGTTGGCCGCAGTGTCGCTGACTTTGCGAATGTCGTTTTATGCCATGCTCACCAATGTTGTGTTTGGCACGCTGGTGGCCTGGGTGCTGGTGCGCTACCAATTCCCGGGCAAAAGCCTGGTCAACGCGCTGGTTGATCTGCCTTTTGCGCTGCCCACAGCGGTAACCGGCATTGCGCTGGCCACGCTGTATGCACCCAACGGCTGGATCGGGCGCTGGTTTGAGCCGTTTAACCTCAAAATCGCCTTCACCCCCATCGGTATCTGGATTGCATTGGTATTTGTGAGCCTGCCCTTTATCGTGCGTGCGGTGCAACCGGTGTTGGAAGAGCTTTCGGGCGAATACGAAGAAGCAGCCGCCACTTTGGGCGCAGGGCGTTTTACCACCTTCCGCCGCGTGTTGCTGCCGGAAATTATGCCGGCAATGCTCACCGGCGCCGGCATGATGTTTGCCCGCGCCACCGGCGAATACGGCTCGGTGATTTTCATCGCCGGCAATATCCCGATGGTGTCGGAAATCCTGCCGCTGATTATCACCGGCAAGCTGGAACATTTTGATGTGGCCGGCGCTTCGGCCGTGGCTTTGTTTATGCTGATGATTTCATTTATGATTTTATTTTTACTCAACCTAACCCAATGGGCCTTGAGCAAACGGGCGGGAGCACGCGCATGAGCAGTAACACCCCCAATCCCAACCTCGCCGAACCGCGCTGGCTGAAAGCCTTGTTTATCGGCACCGCCCTGGCCTTTTTGCTGCTGATGCTGGTGATTCCGCTTGCCGCCGTATTTTACGAGGCGCTGAAAAACGGCTGGAACCTCTATGTGCAGTCGCTCACCGACCCAGAGGCGCTGGCCGCCATCCGCCTCACCCTGATTACCGCCGCCATCGTGGTGCCGGTAAACGCCGTGCTCGGCATTGCCATGGCCTGGTTGCTCACCCGTTTTGATTTTCGCGGCAAACAAGTGCTCACCACTTTGCTCGACCTGCCGTTTTCCGTATCGCCTGTGGTGGCCGGCTTGATGTTTGTGCTGCTGTTTGGCGCGCACAGCGCCATTGGCGGCTGGCTCGAAACGCACGGTATTCAGATTATCTTTGCCATTCCCGGCATTATTCTGGCCACACTGTTTGTTACCTTCCCGTTTGTGGCGCGCGAGCTGATTCCGCTGATGCAGTCGCAAGGCGACAGTGAAGAGCAGGCAGCGCTGATTTTAGGCGCCAGCGGTTGGCAGATGTTTTGGCGCGTGACCCTGCCCAACATTAAATGGGCGCTCATCTATGGCATCATCCTCACCAATGCCCGCGCCATGGGCGAATTTGGGGCGGTGAGCGTGGTCTCCGGCCACATTCGCGGCGAAACCAACACCATTCCGCTTTTGGTAGAAATTTTATACAACGAATACAACTTTACCGGCGCGTTTGCCCTCTCCAGCGTATTGGCGCTGCTGGCACTGGCCACACTGGTGCTACAAAACCTGATCAACCACATCCAGAGCCGCAAACTGGCTGCCGCCGAAAGGAGCGCAACATGAGCATCACCATCGAAAACCTGCACAAACATTTCGGCAGCTTCCACGCCCTGCAAAACATCAACCTCAACGTGCCCACCGGAAAGCTCACCTCGCTACTGGGCCCATCCGGCTGCGGCAAAACCACCTTGCTGCGCATTATTGCCGGCCTGGAAAACGCCGACGGCGGCAAGATTCTGTTCGATGGCCAAGACGTTACCCGCAAGCACGTGCGCGAGCGCAAAGTGGGCTTTATGTTCCAGCACTACGCCCTGTTCCGCCACATGAACGTGGCCGACAACATTGCCTTCGGCCTCACCGTGCTGCCCAGAGCCGAGCGCCCCGGCAAAGACGCCATCCGTGCCAAAGTGCGCGAGCTGTTGCAGCTTGTGCAGCTCGAACACCTGGCCAAGTCTTATCCGCACCAGCTTTCGGGCGGCCAGCGACAACGCATTGCCCTTGCCCGCTCGCTGGCCGTGTCGCCCAAATTGCTGCTGCTCGATGAACCTTTCGGCGCACTCGATGCCAAAGTGCGCAAAGAGCTGCGTACCTGGCTGCGCGACATTCACCACGAGCTGGGCATCACCAGCATTCTGGTTACCCACGATCAGGAAGAAGCGCTGGAAGTATCGGATGAAATCGTGATCATGAACCACGGCACCATTCAGCAAACCGGCGATGCCGACACCCTCTACCGCCACCCCGACAACGCATTTGTGGTGGGTTTTCTCGGCGAAACCGATGCTTTTGAAGGCCGCATCGAAAAAGGCGCGTGGCAATACAACGGCTACCGCTGGCCGCTGGCGGCGCAACGGCAATGGCAGGAGCAAACAGCCACCGCCTACATCCGGCCGCACGAATGGCGCCTTGCCGGCAACGGCGACACGGCCATGATACAGGGCCGCATCGGCAGCATCCGCGCCGTTGGCGCGCTCACCCATTTCAATGTTCATACGCCCGGCCAGCCCGATATACACGTTACCCTTGCCGGCAGTGAAGCCGCGCAACATGGTTTACAAACCGGCCAAAGCATCGCCCTCGCGCCGCGACAGGTCTATGTGTTCGGCCAGAGCGAGTTAATCGACTACGCTATTTAAATGTTGCTTTTCGGCAGAGTCACGCCAATCAGGCTACCTGAAAACTTTTCAGGTAGCCTTTGCACATAAATATATGAAAAAACGTATGAAACCGTTTACAAGATGGTTACCGCAAAATCCGCCAGCCGCGAGCGTTCGCCCTGTTGCAGGGTGATGTGGCCGAAGTGCGGCCAATCTTTGAAACGGTCGACGGTGTAGGTGAGGCCGCTGCTGCCTTCGGTGAGGTAGGGCGTGTCGATTTGGGCGAGATTGCCGAGACAAACCACTTTGGTGCCGCTGCCGGCGCGGGTAATCAGCGTTTTCATTTGTTTGGCGGTGAGATTTTGCGCCTCGTCGATAATCAGGAATTTATTTTGAAAGGTGCGGCCGCGCATGAAATTGAGCGATTTCACCTTGATGCGGGCGCGGATTAAATCGGCGGTGGCTTTTTTCGCCCAAGTGTTGAAATCGCTGTTGTCGCCGCTGCCGCCGGTGAGCACTTCCAAGTTGTCTTCCAGCGCGCCCATCCACGGGTTCATTTTTTCTTCTTCGGTGCCGGGCAGAAAGCCGATGTCTTCTCCCACAGGCACCGTAATGCGGGTCATGATGATTTCATTGTAGCGTTTGTCATCAAACGTTTGGTGCAGGGCGGCAGCCAGGGTGAGCAGGGTTTTGCCGGTGCCGGCTTGTCCGAGAATGGTTACTAGGTCGACATTCGGATCCATCAGGAGGTTTAGGGCATAGTTTTGCCCCCAATTGCGGGCGGTAACACCGAAAACGTTGTGACGGCTGTGACCGTAATCTTTCAGCGTGCGCAAAGTGGCACGGCGGCCTTGCTGCTCTATTACGCGCACTTGCAGGGTTTGGTCTTCATTGCGGTCGATCAGCAGCTCGTTGTGGTGCAGGTTGGCGGCATCGTCGCCTTCCACCTGGTAATACACGCTGCCGTTTTCCTGCCATGAGTTCAGATGGGTGCCGTTTTGAGCCCAAAAATCGGGCGCCAGCTCGCGGTAGCCGCTGTAAAGAATGTCGCTGTCTTCCAGCACTTTATCGTTGGTATAGTCTTCGGCATGCAGGCCGAGGGCGCGGGCTTTGATGCGGATGTTGATGTCTTTCGACACCAGCGCCACGTAATCGTAATCGCTGATTTTGTTGGACAAGGCCATCACGATGGCGAGAATCTGGTTATCCCCTTTGCCGGTAGGCAGGCTTTCGGGCAGTGGTGCGGTTTCGATGTGGGTTTGCAGTATCAGCTTGCCCTGTGCTTCGATGCGGCCGGTGCAGGCCAGGGGAATGCCCTCTTTGAGCGCGTGCGGGTCGGCGTTCAGCAGCTCGTCGAGTAGGCGGCTGGTTTGGCGGGCGTTGCGCGCCACGTCTGACAGGCCTTTTTTGTGCGCGTCCATTTCTTCGAGAGTAATGATGGGGATGTAGAGATCGTGTTCTTTAAATTTGAACAGGCACATCGGATCGTGCAGCAAGACATTGGTATCGAGGATAAACAGTTTGCGGCCTGCGCCATCAAGTTTAGGAGACATCGGCGGTTTCCGGAGGTGGGTGGGTAAACTTTGCTTTCAAACGAGTGTGACAGGCGTTTGTGACTGCTGTGTGACACTGATTTCAAGTGTTTGCATCGAAAGGAAATTTTGTCACTTCAAGACAACGGGCTTGCTGCACGCTTTGAAATGGTTTCAGGTAGCCTGCCCGGGTGCAACGGCACCGCATTCCTGCGCCAGCCAGGCCAGCGCAAAAGCCACTGCCTGAGCGCGGATTTCGTTGCGCTCCCCTTGAAAATGGCAGGATTGCGCCGCCACGCCGTTGCGCGTGGCCAAGCCAAACCAAACGGTACCCACCGGTTTCTCCGCCGTTCCGCCATCGGGGCCGGCAATGCCGGAAATGCTTATCGCATAATGTGCACTGGCCGCCGCCTGCGCACCTTGTGCCATTTCGCACACAGTTTCTGCGCTCACTGCGCCGTGTTGCACCAAAGTTTGCGCCTGCACGCCCAATAACTGCTGTTTGGCGGCATTGCTGTAGGTCACAAAACCCACATTAAACCAAGCCGAGCTGCCCGGTAATTCGGTGAGCGCCGCCGCCAAAAGGCCGCCGGTACAGGATTCGGCACAGCTTACGGTTTGGCCGCTGCGCTGCAGTGCGGCGGTGGCCGCTTTGAGCAAAATGGGATCGTACATGAGCGTTTTCCATGGTGTCGGCGTTGTGCTGCAGGCCGTTTGATGGCTTTAGTTGTAACAAAAAGGCTACCTGAAAACATTTTCCGCCACAAACGGGCGTTGCGTTTCAGGTAGCCTTTTGCTGTGTGGACGCTTATTTAGCGGCTTCTTTGGCTTTATCTGCCGCCTCTTTCGCTGCCGCAACGGCATCATCTGCCGCTTCTTTTGTTGCTTTTACCGCATCGTCGGCCACATTTTTGGTGGCTTCTGCCGCTTGCTTGGTCGCATCGGTGGCATCATCTGCCGCTTCTTTAACCTTATCCACAGCATCGCTGCCTGCTTGTTTCGCCGCATCTACCGCCTCTTTTGCTGCCGCTTCCGCGCTGGCTTTTGCTTCGCCTACTGCTGCGCCGGCATCAGAAGCCGCCGCCGCCGTGTCAGACGCAACCGCTTGTGCCGCTTCTTTGCTCTCTTGTTTCACTTCTTGCGAGCAAGCCGCCAACGCCAATGCCATTAATGCAGAAACCAATAATTTATTCATACTTCATCCTTCTCGTTAAAATTGAATGTTGTTTGTTTCGGCCAACTCAACAGCCTGTATACGTTAGTTAGTTGTCCTGCGATAAAGTTTACCTCTCATTTGCAAAACACACAATTTTTTAAAATAGTCTTGACAGCCCTGCAAAATATCTCCATAATTCGCGCTTCTTTCGGGTCGTTAGCTCAGCTGGTAGAGCAGCGGACTTTTAATCCGTTGGTCGTTGGTTCGAATCCAACACGACCCACCAGAATCAGAAAAAAGCCAATCTGCATGCAGATTGGCTTTTTTCGTTGGCAGAAGGCTACCTGAAAATTCAGGTAGCCTGAAATCTTTACAAAACCCCTGGCAATACAAATGCTGAGATAAAATCCCCGCAAAGCGGCTTAAGAGCACGCCCAGCTTTTACACACGTTACCCGGCTGCATTCGCAGAGAAATAGCGCGGGATAGCAGTGTATAATGTCATCCATACTGCATTTCCGAATCAGAGAATTCCCATGAACAAACCCATCATCATCGGTGTGGCTGGCGGCTCAGGCTCAGGCAAAACCACCGTATCTCATGCCCTGTTCGAACGCTTTAGCGGCCACCCCATCACCATCATCGAGCAAGACTATTACTATAAAGACCAAACCGAGCTTTCTTTTGAAGCCCGCTGCAAGCAAAACTATGACCACCCCCTCGCCTTCGATAACGACCTGCTCTACGAACAGCTTACCCTCCTGCTCAAGCGTCAAGCCGTGGAGCTGCCGCAATACGATTACACAATATACACCCGCGCCAGCCACACCAAACATCAAGAACCGGTAGACGTGATTATTCTCGAAGGTATTTTCGCCCTTTACGACGAACAAGTGCGCAGCCTGATGGACATCAAACTCTTCATCGATACCGATGCCGATTTACGCTTCATCCGCCGCATGCAGCGCGACTGCATCGAGCGCGGCCGTTCGGTCGACTCGATTGTGGCGCAATACACCGGCCAAGTGCGCCCCATGCACAACCAGTTTGTCGAACCCACCAAACGCCACGCCAACATCATCATCCCGTTTGACGAACAAAACGGCGTGGCCGTGGATGTGTTGATTGCCAAAATCGGCACCATCCTGCAACAGCGCATCGCCAACGGTTACTAAAGCAACACCAAATAAAAAGCCGCCTGAAACCTCCGATAAGTTTCAGGCGGCCTTTGTACATTTTATAAGCCACACCTACCCGCCCACCTATTTCACACTCGGCATTGAAGTTTTATGCATACAGTAACGTCGCTTGCAAGGGCTGAGGCGTAAGCTGTCGCTGATGCTGTGGGAATTGTCGCCGGTGATGTCCCTTATTTATTTCACGATAGGGCTGTGATTTCTGCTTTCAGCTGCTGTGACCCAAGCTGCGCAAGATGCCGCAATCGCGGTTGGTGTGGGCGTCTTGGCATTGGCGGCGCAATTGGATTAACTGCTGCTCCAGCGCTTTGAGCTCGGCCACGCGTGCTTGCACATGGGTGATGTGTTCATCGATTAGGCTGTTGATGGTGGTGCAGCTGGCGTTGGGCTCGGCGCGGGCGTGCAGCAGCTCGCGGATTTCTTGGCGCGTCATTTCCAGCGTGCGGCAGCGGCGGATAAACACCAGCCGCTCCAGATGTGCGGCGCCGTATTCGCGG
>RRZU010507244.1_pt1 | contig 19756 bp, 17 predicted proteins | sample 2165561 | NCBI WGS metagenome assembly RRZU01 (sample SAMN10456909, study PRJNA506462) | wastewater metagenome | isolation source: wastewater sludge | place: USA: Moscow, Idaho | reverse complement strand
TTCAAGCGCTTGCTGTGCAGCCTCTTTCGCTATTATCTGCTCTGTTATGTCGCTTCTGATGGAGATAAACTCTGTTATCTCTCCGGCGGCGTTTAGTATCGGTTTTACGGTTGCATTTACATAGTAAGCGGAATCGTCTTTTTTCTTGTTTTTTACGACCCCTTTCCATACTCTTTTATCCAAAATAGTCTCCCAAAGGGTGGCAAAGGCCTCTTTTGGCATATCGGGGTGTCTGACTATGCTATGCGGTTTTCCGATTAATTCTAGCTCCGTGTATCCAGAAATTTTGCAAAAAGCGTCATTTGTATGCGTAATTATTCCATTTAAATCTGTTTTACTAACTATTGAGCTTTCGTCAATCGCTTCTTTATATTCCATGGACAATTTAATTTCTTCACCAAGTACACATTTTAGTGTCTCTAGTTCAACTTTGTACGTAATATCTCTCAAAATAAAAAGATAGTATCTAAGAAACTCGGTATCATCAAATATTGGTGTGGCTATTAAATTACACAAAAACTCATCGCCGTTTTTTTTATTATATGTAATTTCTATATCTATTTCTTCTGCGGCGTTTATTTTTTTATCTATAGTATAAATTTGATGAGAATTTTCATATTTACCCCTAAGGATTTTGCTGCTTTTCCCGATAATCTCATCTTTTGAATATTCTGTTATTCTCATATATGCATCATTGGCATAAAGTATTGGTAGAGTTTCTTTTGTTGCATCAACCAACAAAACACCGTTTATCGTAGAGTGTAGAAAGCCGTAAAGAATCTCATATTTGTTCGGGAGTTTCTCCAAAAAGTGGTTATTCATCTGCCCCTCTATAAAATTGATAGACCGCTTCGCCGTCTTTTGTGCCGATTGCATTTGAAAGCTCCGATGCCGATGCGTTTTGAATCTCCTCAAAACTGCCGAAATAATCGAGTAGTTTCTTGATTTTACCCTCTTTTATACCTTTTAGCTTCATCAGCTCAATCTGTTTGTCTTTTTTTGTTTTCTGTTTTCTATGAAATGTTATCGCAAATCTATGCGCTTCATCTCTCAGATTTTGCAAAAATTGTAATCTTTTGTCTGATGCAGGAAGTTTTAACGTTTTTGTTTTGGTGTATACTGTATCAAATGCTTTCCCTTTTGCTCTATGGGCCTTTGACTCTATCTTCTCTTTTGCGATTGCTAAAATCTCCACGTTTGCCCCGCAGCTTTGCAGTATCTCATCCGCCAGATTCAAAACAGCCTTGCCGCCGTCCAGTAGCCAAAGCGAGGGCGGTGGATTTTCTCCAAACTTCATAGCCCTCCTAGTCAGCGCCTCCCTCATCTGTTCGTATTCGGTAGTTGATTCAAGGTTGTAATGTCTATATTCCTCTTTTTTGAATCTCTCCTCCCAGACGACCATTCCGGCTACCGGAGAGGTTCCGGCGTTGTGAGAGTTGTCAAATGTCTCTATCCTATAAGGGATTGACTCCAGTTCGAAAAGCTCTTTTATTTGAAACAGTATCTCGTCTTCACGTCTTTCACCCTTGATTCTTAAGAGTTCAAAGGCGTTTTTGTGGGCCAAGGACGCTATATTTTTGATCTCTGTTTTTTTTGGGGTCTGGATTTTGATTTTTAGGTTGAATTTCTCTTTTAGCATCTCCTCTATTGCCTCTTTGTTTTGAGGCTCAATTAGGGTGTAGACATTTTGAACTACAAACGGATGCTCTTTTGCATAAAACTCTACGATTGCCGCCTCGTAAATCTCATCAAAGTCTTCATTGTCAAACCCGTCATCCAGTTTTATAAAATCATGTGAAGAGGAGATGAGCTTGCCGTCTCTGATAAAAAATCTGACTATGCAAGCGGTATTTGCCTCTTTTGCGGCGGCTATTAGGTCAAAATTTTCATTTTTGGCGAGATCTACGGTGCTTGATTTTGCAAGATTCGATATTGCCTCTATTTTTCGCTTTATCTCTCCCGCCTCCTCAAATCTAAGCTCTTCGGATAGGGAGTACATCTTTTCTGTCAGTTTTTGGAGTAGCTCTTTTGGAGCATTTATGGAGGCGGAGGCTTCGTTTACCGTTTGGAGGTATCCGGATCTCTCTATTTTGAATTCGCAAGGGGCAGGGCATCTGCCTATCTGATAAAAAAGGCATGCTTTTTTACCTTTTAGGCATGAGCTTTTTTGAACTAACGGATAGTTTTCGTATAGGGCATCCAGTAATTCTCTGGCTCCTGAGACATAAGGGCCGAAATATTTTATCTCCTGCTCTTTTGAACTTTTTATTACACGTCTGGTTATCTCAAATCTAGGAAATTCCTCTTTTAGATCCACAAAAATATATGGATATGTCTTGTCGTCACGCAAGAGTATGTTGTATTTTGGCTTTAGTTGTTTTATTAGAGAGTTTTCCAGAATTAGTGCGTCGCTCTCCGAGTTCAACACTATATATTCGAGCGATTTTGCCTCACTGACCATCTTGTAGATTCTAGGCCCAAGCTCCGGAGAGGGAACTAGCTCGGGTGAGAATCTAAAGTAACTTTTAACTCTGTTTTTTAAAACTTTTGCCTTTCCGACATATAGTAGCTTGCCGCTCTCGTCGAAAAACTGGTAGATGCCAGGAGAGGATGGGAGGTTTTTAAGCTTTTGAAGCATTTTTCATAATCTCTTTTCTGATTAGTTCCAGCTTCTCTTTTAAAACCGGATTTGTGAAGTTGTTTTCAAATTTTCCGTCGCTCCGCTCTTTCTCCAAAAAAGTAGTAACCGGCCTCTCTTTTTTTGGTTCGTTTTTGGAGTACGCTCTGATTTTTGAAAATTTGACCTCTTCACATCCGGACTCTTTTTTGCAAAACTCTTTTAATAGCGGAGTTAAAGTATTTAGTTTATAATTCGCCTCAAATTCTAAGGCTTTGTTTTCCATTATAAAATAAAGCGTATCGTTTTTTATAAAAGCGTTTTTTATCCCTCCCGCTAGAGTCGGCGGCAACAGCTTTTTTAGCTTCGCTATGCAGGTAAAAAACTCCATTTTTTGGTTAAAGGCAAACGGTAGATGTTCAAAAAGTTTGTTTCCATATTTCATCCGATAATTATAGCGGCCTTTTTGTTAACGGGTTGCGGGTTTAAAGCCGATCCGGTCTACAAAAAAGACGGTGTAAAAGTAGATTATAATGCGACAGAGTCGAATGTTACAAAGAGCCTTCCTTGATAGATGTGTTGATTGTCGGAGCCGGTGTTGCCGGCTTGTATGCGGCGCTTAGTCTCCCTAAAAACCTAAATGTCCTAATCTTGGCAAAAAGCGATCCGGCAAGCTCAAATACATATTGGGCGCAGGGCGGGGTGGCTGTTAGCAGGGATGAGTTTGACGTGGAGCTGCATATCAAGGATACAATGAGTGCCGGAGCGGGATTGTGCGACAAAGCGGCAGTCGCTACTCTTTGTAAAAATAGTATGAGGGAGATTCAAAACCTCATAGATATGGGGATGGAGTTTGACAAAGGGGGCAGTGGCGAGCTTTTATTTACAAAAGAGGCGGCACATTCTGCCTCTAGGATATTACATGCAGACGGCGATGCCACCGGTAAAAAACTGTTTGAGTTTTTAATCGGGAAATGCCCTTTTGAGCTTGCCGACCATACGGTAGTTGTCGGCCTTTTGGTTGATGACGGGGTATGTTACGGCGTGACGGTTTTGACAAAAGATGAAAAGATAGAGAACATCTATGCTAAAAAAGTCATTATAGCCAGCGGCGGTGTCGGCTCATTGTACAAATACAGCACAAATGACACCTCTATTTCGGCCGATTTGCACGGGATGGTTTTGGAGGGCGGCGGTGTGTTGCAGGATATGGAGATGATGCAGTTTCATCCGACCGTGTATCATGACCCCAGATTTGCCAGAAAAGTACTGCTGACAGAGGCTCTTAGGGGTGAAGGGGCATATGTCGTAGATGAAGCGGGCAATAGATTTTTGTTTGATTACGATGATAGGGGTGAGCTTGCTCCAAGAGATATTCTCTCCCGTGCAATAGTGGAGCACACGGCAAACGGTATACACAAGGCTTATTTGTCTTTTGAGCCTTTTAGCGAAGAGTTTTTTTCGGCCAGATTTCCAAATATCTATCAAAATATGAAAAGTCTCGGGTTTAATCTCCCAAAAGACAAAGTTCCGATATATCCTGCTTTTCACTACTCTATAGGGGGGATAAAATCCGATTTGGAGGCAAAGGCGGCAAATATCCAAAACCTATACGTCATAGGAGAGGCCGCCTCAAACAGGGTTCACGGGGCAAACCGTTTGGCTAGTAATTCGCTACTTGAGGGGTTGGTATTTGGACGGATAGCCGCAGAGTCGATAGAGGGTTCATTTATGGAGACGGCAAAAAAAGAGTTTGTGGCGATAGACGAGCCTCTGTTTAAAGAGGGGGATACGTTATTAAAAGGGGCGCTAAGGGCTTTGATGTGGGAGGATATGGGGATAAAAAGAACTCTCGCAAAGCTGCAATCGGCAGATGACAAACTCTCTGAGATGCTCTCCAAAAAACCGGGTCGCATGGCAAGGCTCAGGCTGACCGTCGCACAAAATATGGTTCAAAGCGCCATGAATAGAAAAGAGTCTCTCGGGGCTCATCATATAGAGATCTAAGGTGTTTATACCCTAGTTGTTTTGCCAGATACTCTTTGAGAGGATTTCATTTTGGGCTCTGAATCTTTTGATGACCGTCTCTAGCATTTTGATGGCTATAGACGGTTCCGTCTGTATAACGGTGTAGAAATTTTTGTTGTCTATTTCAAGCAGTTTGCAGTCTGTAACGGTTGTGATTGTAGCCGTTCTGGGCAGTCCGTCAACCATCGACATCTCCCCAAAAAATTGTCCACTCTCTATTTGTGCCACCTCTGTTCCCCCTACTGTTACCTTGACCGTACCCTCCAATACAAAATACATCTCTTTAGATATATCCCCCTCTTTTAAAAGGACTGTATTTGGCGCTTTCCATACGACAAAACCATAGTCGGCTAGCTTTTTGGAGTTTATCTCCGATTCAGAGCCCTCCCATGTCAGTCTTGCCTTTTTGATAGGAATCTTCGGCGTATCTAGTGCCTCCCTGAGATACTCTATTTGAGATGTTGTAAAAGAGCAGAACATTATTTACCTCACGACTTTAAGCGCATCTTTTAGGTATGCGGAGCGCTCTTCTTTTTGGGTTTGACCCATATCCATGGTTCGTATGTAGTATTTGATAAGTGTTGTCGAGTCGTAGTATCCGTCTATCATTGAGTCTTCAAAAAACGCTTTTATTTTATCGCTTTTGGATGCCTCGTACCAAAAAAGCTTGTCGAGCAAAAACATTTTTGAATTAGCTAAAGATAAAAGCTTTTTTGATATTTCGTCTCTTTTTTTGGTAAATTCCGCATGAAAAAGAGATGATATATCTTTTTTATCTTGTGTTGTTAGGTGTAGTAGTTTTGTATCGCCCAAAAAGCTATTTTCACATATTTGGCTGACTAGGGTATTTTTCATCGCAAATTTCGCCTGAAAATCAAATAGGCTCAATATATCCTGATAGAGCATATTAAACGTCTGGCTAAAAGCCGAGATGTCTATATCTTTTAGGTGTCTTGTTGCGGTGGAGAAAAATCTTTTTAGCTTTGAGTAATCCTGTGAGGTTATGTCTATTCCGATTTTTTTACAAAAATCTTCCTCAAACGCTATAATCTCCGATGCGTCTTTAAAATACCCATCCAAAAAAGTCCCGATGTATTGTAAAAAATCGTTTTTTGTCGTCATATTTCTATTTTAGCACCGGAAACTTAATAAATACGGCTACGCTTTTTTAACGATTGCCGAACACCATTTGTCGTTTATGCTATCGTAACCGTTTACAATTACGGAGCTAAAATTTTTAAATTTACTTCCGTAAGCCAGAGTCGCTTCTATACTAAATCCGTGCTCAAGTCCGGTATCCGAGTGGATTATCCCATCGGTCAGTCCTACGGTGGCCATACATATACCCTCTAAAAAAGAGTTTTTCTCCGAATATCCAAGAGCCCCTTTTGAGGATGTGAGGGTAATTGATTGTCCGAATATTTCGGCTATAGCCTCTACCTCGACCCTGTCCGCTTGCACCGAGGCGTTAGAGCCTCCCTCTATAAAGCCTATCGAATTTATGTTTACACCGGTTTGTCGAATGGTTTTTTGTATGGTTTCAATCGGATTGGAGGCGATTGAAACCCCCTCCAGAGCGTATTCTCCGGATTCTGTAGAGAGGAGTATGGCGCATACGGAGTTTGAGGAGTTGATTCCGTCCGATTCCACGTCATAAGGTTTGCATACCGTATGTGAGTATTTGCCGTAGGATACGAGTGTTTTTATCTGCCCAAAGTCGATATTTCCGATCCCTGCCACTAGCACGGCTTTTGTTTGATTTGAAATGATGGCCTTTGAAGCTTCGTCTATTGCCTCTATATCGCTTGTAAAAAATGATATAGACCCATCTATATTTTGGGTTTTAATTTTTGCTATAACTCCGTTTTTTTGGTCATCGTCGATACAGACGAATATTTTTGCACCGATTGAGTTTGCTTTTTTGAGTATTTCCGAGTTTATAAATGCCGATACTCCGTCGGTTTGTATGTCGGCAACATACAGATACTCATCGCCAAGCGGCAGGTTTTCAGATTTTTTAAACATACATTTTTTATTTAGTATCGTCTCAAAAGCCTCTTCGGGGTTCTCTCCGGCACATGAGAGGATCATCGTATCTAGTATTGTGATTTTTTGTTCCATATTCGGTTCCGTATGTGTTTTTTGGGCGATTATATGGAAAAAAGTTTTAACCGAGTGGTATAATAGGGTTTATTTGCAAACATTAAATTTAAAACCGAGGGAAACTGAATATGTCAAGATTTAAAGCTACCGTATCTTCTATTGCCGCTGCCGCTCTACTGGCCGGAGGGATTAGTATATTTGCCGTAAACGCTTCTGCAATAACATTTAAAGAGACAAACTCGCAAGAGCTAAAAAGAAAAATGCCGGAGGGAGAAGGGGTTCTTCTATCTTACTACGATGCAGTCAAAGATGCAAAAAAAAGCGTCGTAAACATCTTTACCCAAAAAACCGTCAAACAGGCGGCGCAGGTAAACCCTTTTATGAACGATCCGTTTTTTAGGGAGTTTTTTGGCAAAGGTTTCGGTGAAGCTATGCCAAAAGAGAGGGTCGAGAGATCACTAGGTTCCGGTGTCATAGTCAGTCCTGACGGATATATCATCACAAATAACCATGTTATAGCAAATGCCGATACCGTGATGGTACTTTTAGCCGAGGAGAAAAAAGAGTATAAGGCGAAAGTGATAGGAACCGACCCGAAAACAGATTTGGCCGTTATAAAGATAGAGGCAAAAGAGCTAACCCCTATATCGTTTGCGGATTCGGCAAAAGTGAGGGAGGGGGATGTCGTTTTTGCAATAGGAAACCCGTTTGGGATAGGTGAGACTATCACTCAGGGTATAGTATCGGCTCTAAACAAAACAGGTATCGGCATAAACGAGTATGAAAACTTTATTCAGACGGATGCGCCGATAAATCCTGGAAATTCCGGCGGCGCACTTATAGATAGTAGAGGTGGATTGATAGGGATTAATACGGCCATCATCTCCCCTACAGGACAAAACAACGGGATAGGGTTTGCAATCCCTGCAAACATGGCCAAAAAAATAGCCAAAACTCTAATTGAAAAAGGGAAAATAGAGAGAGGTTTTATCGGTATTACGATGAGGGATCTTGACGCTCAGGCCAGAAAATTCTACGGCAGAGACGGTGGAACCGTAGTGATGGATGTCGTAAAAGGGTCTCCGGCCGAAAAAGGTGGGATAAAAAGAGGTGATCTCATATATTCGGCTAACGGCAAAGATATCGACGGCTCGTCGGCTCTCAAAAACGTAGTAGGCAGTATGGAGCCGGGAAGTGAGCTAAAGCTTGGCGTTTTGAGGGATAAAAAAAATATAACGGTAACCGTAAAACTTGACAAACAATCAATTGGGGTAGTAGCGGCAGCCAAAGCCGGAACCGGATTCGAGATTTTCGAGGGGGCAAGCGCTACCGACATAGATGACGGTGTAAAGAAAAAATACGGTATCCCGAACGGTGTAAAAGGGGTTGTACTTACATCGGTCAAAGATGGAACGTTTGCCCAAAAAATCGGCGTTATGGAGGGCGATATAATCATTCAGATAGAAAATAGCGAAATCTCGTCTATGTCCGATCTTAGTAATTATATATCCCAAAACGGCGGAGTCAAGGGTAAAAGGATGTTTGTTAATAGAAGAGGGAATATTTTTATGTTGATCGCAAGCGAAAACTAAAAAAATCATACTAATTTTATAAACTTACTTGACTTTTATTTTTCAAGTGTGTATAATTCAACCAACAAATAAGTAGATTCCAAAAAATAGCCGCTAGCGGCGTGAGCCGTCTGCTGAAGACCTAATTATTGGAGCTTTGCTTCAATAATTAGATATATATTAAATAAAAAAACGGAGAAAGTATAAATGGCAGGAATATCTACGAAAGGGATTTACGGGCTTGCGGCAATGTATGAGCTTGGAAATAACTACGGTAAATCCCATATGCAGATAAAAGAGATAGCCGCCAATCTCTCTATACCGCAAAATTATTTGGAGCAACTACTGGCAACCCTCAGAAAATCAGGGCTGGTTGAGAGTATCAGAGGGGCAGGGGGAGGATATAGACTCTCCAAAGAGCCGGAAGGGATAATGTGTAGCGATATTTTGGAGGCTTTGGAAGGGACTATATGTCAGGTGGAGAATCCACTCAAAAATGAGGCTATGAATCTGTTTTGGAGCGAATCTTCGGCAAAAATCAGAGAGGTGTTTGAGATCACCCTAAAAGAGCTGTGTGCATACGATGAAAAAACAGCTCAAAATTTCGTTTATTATATTTAAAAGGAGGTCTCCTTGAAAGTAGCAAATAATATTGAGGAGCTGATAGGGCATACCCCTATCGTCAAGCTCTCGAAAGCCTCGAAAGATAGCGGTGCGGTAATATACGGAAAATGCGAATTTATGAATCCGAACGGCTCCGTAAAAGATAGAATAGGTGTAAACCTAATAAATGACGGGATCAAAAGAGGTCTTATTAAAGAGGGGACTGTAATTATCGAACCCACAAGCGGCAATACCGGAATAGCACTAGCTAGCGTGTGTGCCGTAAAGGGGTTGAAGCTGATTTTGACTATGCCCTCTTCGATGAGCGTAGAGAGGCAAAAGCTGCTAAAAGCATACGGAGCCGAGATAGTTTTGACCCCTGCCGAAAAAGGGATGCGTGGGGCGGTAGAGGAGGCCGACAGGCTCTCAAAAGAGTACTCTAACAGCTTTATTCCGCAACAGTTTGAAAACGGTGCGAATCCGGCTATCCACAAGGTCACGACCGCTCTTGAGATTATCGAGGCGATGGGCGGCAAAATAGACGTATTCGTAGCGGCGGTAGGGACGGGCGGTACGCTTACCGGTGTCGGAGAGGTTTTAAAACAAAAAATACCCGGTATCAAATTAATAGCCGTAGAGCCAAAAGACTCTCCAGTGCTATCGGGAGGCTCACCGGCACCCCACAAGATTCAAGGTATCGGGGCGGGGTTTGTCCCGAAAGTGCTAAACAAAGAGGTTTACGATGAGATTATTACCGTCTCAAATGAAGATGCTTTTGCAACCAGCAGGGAGATAGCCAGAAATGACGGGATACTGGTCGGCATATCGGCCGGAGCGAATGTATGGGCGGCAAAAAAGATAGGACAAAGGCCTGAGTATCAAGGTAAAACGGTGTTAACGGTCTTGTGCGATACCGGCGAAAGATACCTAAGCACTACGCTATTTGAATAAAACAAGGAGACATTATATTATGCAAAACGAGACATTGGCTATACATGCCGGATATGACAAAAAAGCCGGAGAAAAAACAATGGCGGTTCCTATCTATCAGTCAACCGCTTACGCTTTTAATAATGCCGAACATGCCGCAAATCTGTTTGCCCTAAAAGAGCTTGGCAATATATACTCAAGGCTTACAAACCCGACAACGGCGGTTTTGGAAGCCAGGTTTGCCGCTTATGACGAGGCTTTGGCCGCTGTTGCTACGGCTAGCGGTTCATCTGCTATTTTTTATTCAATCATCAATCTGGCCGCCGCCGGAGAGAACTTTATAGCCGCAAATAATCTATACGGCGGCACTACGGCGCTGTTTAGTTATACGCTCAAAAGACTCGGTATCGAGGTTAGATATTTTGACCCGACCAACCCGTCCGAGATAGAAAAACTGATCGACGATAAGACGAGAGCTATATTTTTTGAGAGCCTTTCAAACCCTACGATTGAGATCGTGGATTTTGAAAAGATAGTCGCCATAGCGGACAAGTACGGTATTTTGACGATTTGCGACAATACCGTTGCGACTCCGGCACTATTTAAACCTATAAAAGTAGGTATAGATATAGCGGTTTACAGCACTAGCAAATATGTATGCGGGCAGGGACTCGGAATCGGCGGCATGATGGTAGATAGCGAAAAAGCTACGGCAAAGATAAAAGCAAATCCGAGATATCCGCACTTTAATGAGCCGGATCCTAGTTATCACGGACTCGTATATGCTGCAACGCCGTTTCCTCTATTTGCACTTAGGGCAAGAATCGCCCTTCTAAGAGATATAGGGGCTGCACCTAGTCCGTTTAATAGCTGGTTGTTTATTCAAGGTCTTGAGACTTTGGCTCTAAGGATAAAAGCACACAGTGAAAAGGCGCTGGAGGTTGCTAAGTTTTTGGAGTCTCATCCAAAAGTAAAATCCGTGAAGTATCCTGGCCTTTCATCTCATAGGGATAATGCGCTACTAAAAAAATATTTTACGGATGAGATGGCTAGCGGACTTATCAGCTTTGAGGTCGAGAGCTATGAAGAGGCCAAAAAAATAGTGGATAGTGTCAAACTCTTTACCCCTGTCGTAAATATCGGAGACAGTAAATCGCTCATTACCCATCCGGCAAGTACGACGCATTCACAACTAAGCAAAGAGGAGCTCAAGGTTGCCGGAATAGGTGAGAGTCTTGTGAGGCTAAGCATAGGATTAGAGAGTCCTGTGGATTTGATAGAGGATTTGAAAGCGGCTATAGAGGGGTAAGTTGCCCCCCCTTTTTTTTGAATCAGATATTCCTTAGGCTCAGGGCGATTTCATCTCTGAGCTCTTTTACGCTCTTGTGCGTCGGTAAATCGATGCTAAGTATCTCATAACCTATCTCTTTACCGTTTATCGGTGATGACTTCAGGATGTCCTCTATGTTGCCTTTAAAGTCTGCAATACCGAATTTATCTCCCCAAAGCCTGAAAATAAGGTCTGTTCCGGTTTTTTCTACCAAATAATCGGCAAACTCCGACAATAGAGAGTTTCCCCCTTCCCATGTGTGCGCTCTGTTGTAGCTCGTAAAATTTCTCAAAGAGACAATGGTGAGTCTTTTTGGCGGAGCGTGGTGAGTTCGTGCCTCTAGTGTTAAAAGCAGATAATCCTCGTTAAATAGCTTTGTCAGTCTATCTTTAAAAAAGTAGCTCAGCCGCTCTTTGTCTAGTAATGTACTCCCTATCTGGTCGATTGAAACATCCGGATTTGCATCTTTTAGAACCTCTAGGGCTTTTTCGACAACACTTGGATGATACCATACGCCACTGAGAGACTTTAGCTCCACTAGCGCCTCTTTAACCGTTTTTCTGGTCTTGTAGATTCTGTTGGTTGTCATGGCATCAAACGAATCGGCAAGAGCCAATATGTGTCCCAATATCGGAATCTCATCCTGTGCTCTTCCGTGCGGATATCCGGTTCCGTCGCATTTTTCGTGATGGCATACTATGATTTCTGCCAACTCTTTGTAGTAATCCACTTTTGATAAAACATCGTATCCGGCCGTTACGTGCTCTTTTATCAGCTCATATTCCAAAGCACTCAGTTTGGACGGTTTTAGTAGTACCGAATCAGGTGTTACTACCTTGCCTATATCGTGGAGTATTGCCGCTTCATATAGTTTTTTTATCTCCTCTTTTGGTATCCCCATGGCTTCGGCTATTTTTGACGAGTATACGGCGACCCTTTTCGTATGTCCGGCGGTATATGTATCTCTTTGCTCTATCATGTCGACCATCATTCCGATAAAGTCACGATAACTCTGAATTTTTTCGTTTTGAAGCCTTTTTAGTTCTTCGTCTTGCATAAAAGAGTTGATTGCAAAGCCGATGTCGCCGGTCAGCTCCTCTATCATTTTCATATCATCTTCACTGAAGCCGTTTTTTTGTGAAGTACAAAGCGTTATAACCCCAAAAGCCTGCGAGGTAAAGCTGTTGCTTTTTAGAGGGAGAGTATAGACGGCCGTTATCCCCTCGTCTCTAATGTATTTAATTCTATATTCAGGCATATTTGTAAAGTCTGTCGTCAGTACGCTTTTACAGCCCCTAAACGCTTCAAACTCTATGTCGGTCAACTCCCTCTTCATGATCCCGCAGTAAGACTCAAAGCTGAGTGCTCCGTCTTTTTGGGTTGCTATGGCGGCGCTTTTTATAGCTTCATTTGAGCATAGCGCAATAGTGATTTTGTCTAGCATCTCGTCAGCTGATTTTGTGGTAATTAGCAGCTGGTTTACGTCGGCTACCGTCCTAAGAACCGACCGGAGGTGTTTTTCGTTGTCATATTGGGAGCTTAGGACGGCGGTTTTTTCGTCTACTTTTTGCTGAAGCGTTTTGTTTATATCTTCGAGTGAGTTTTTTGCATCTCGCAGTTTTGCATTTAGTCTGACGACATAGGCTGTTACGGTTGCCAGTAGTAAAGCACCTATGACAAAAAGGAGAAAATAAAAGCCGTATTTTTTTATCAGATACTCGTAGACGTTTTTGTGGATATCTTTGTATGGCCCTTTTTGGAGCTCTTTTAGGCACTCGTGGATATCTCTATAATCCAGCGGAATCGTCCATCCGAGGCTGTCACTTGACGTTGCCGCCGGATCGCTTGACGGCATTGAGATGAGAGCTATAGCGACCGCTTCGGCCAGCTTGTCGTCGGTGTCAGCTGTTTTTGCGATAGGCCACTCCGGATATAGTCTGGTGCTCACAAGATACGGAAAATGTTGGTATTTTTTTTCGTTTATGATTTTGAAGTCGGCAGATTTTATCTTCCCTTTTGCCGCCATTTGTTCCAAAGTATCCGTCCTGACAGTTCCGGCATCTACGTTTTTGTGCAGCACTGCCTTTACGACACTCTCGTGGGTGTTTAAAAAAATAGCACTCAGGTCGTTTTCGTCTATTTTTGCCTCTTTTAGCTCCCTTAACGCCATAATCCAGCCGCCGAAAGAGTCTTTGTTTACGGCTCCGAATTTTACACCCTTGAGGTCTTTTATATCGTGTATTTTGTCATTATCGGCTCTTGCTATGATAACACCGCCGAATTTAGTCAGTGAATTTGAGTTTAGATCTTTTGTCTTTAGGGTTGCTATCCTAGATATTCCGTGCGAGTTCTCAAGCGAGACGTAGTAGGCGGAGTTCGTGAGTACAAAATCTATTTTTTTCTCTTGTATATACTCCGGAAAGCTCTCAAACGGTAATGGGAGAATCTCGAATCTGTATCCTTTTATTTTGCTATTTAGGTACTCGGCGCTAAGTGACCATTTTGAGAGCGCCTCTTCTCTCCCTTTGTTTGCAAGGACCCCGATGTTTACCGTTTTTACGGTATCGGCGTAAGAGGTTGCTAAAAATACAAAAATCGCTATAAATAATCTAAACATAAAATTGTTCCAAACCGTTTTGTGGATAAAGAATCGTAGCAGAAATAAATGGAAATAGACAAACCTTTTAAGCTTGTTTTATTTTAAATCCAAAAGTAGACCCCATGGCTACCTTGCTATCGATGAGCAGTTCCGTAGAGTGGAGTTTTAGAATATATGAGACAAGGGCAAGGCCTAGCCCCAAAGAGTTGTCCCAGCTGTTTTTTGAAAGTCTATAGAATTTTTGGGTGATATTTTCAATCTCCCTCTCCGGAATCCCGAGTCCAAAGTCTGTAACTTCGATTTTTGCGTATCCATCTTCGGCAGTAATAGTAATTTTTACGTTTTCTTCGGAGTATTTAAGGGCGTTATCGACAAGATTAACAAGTGCCATTCTTATCATAGTCTTATCCCCCTCCACGTTGATATTTTTGCCTGATACCTCTATTATTTGTTTGGGGTATTTGTGAGATAGTTGATTTTTTGCATCTTCTACTATATCCATCACGTCAAAAACATCAAAATTGGCAACTAAAGAGCCGTTTTCAAATTTTAAAGACAAAGAGAGTCTGTCGATCATAGTTGATATGGACTGGGAGTTTTTGTACACTTTTTCGAGAAATTTTTGGGATATTTTTTTGTCTATATCGGGGTCGTTTAGGAGTGTTTCCGTGTAGCCCATAATCGCCGATACCGGATTTTTAAACTCGTGGCTTATCGCCTCTATGATTTCTGTCGTCTGTTTGTTTTTGAGTTTTAGTTTTGCGGTGTATTTTCTTTTTTGCCGCTCTTTTTTCTCTAGTTTTAGCGCCAAAATTTTTAGCATTTTTGCTATCGAAAAAAACTCGGAGGCAAAAGACGGTCTGATTTCGGCCTTAAAATTTTTAGCCTCTATCTGTTTTAGGTAGGCGGTAATCTGGTTAATCTGATATTCTATTTTTTTGTTTACCCTATATGAGAAAAATATCCCTATGAGTGCCGCTATGGCCAACACTATCCCTATTTTATACCATACCGAATAGAGATACCCCTCCACGATAGTTGTCTGGTGTGCGACCCTCAAAAAAACATCATTTCCTAGCAGTTTTGTTTTTTTGGCGTAGTAGATATAGTCTTGTCCGGTACTAGTGGAGTGCCTGACGCTTACACCGTTGCCGCCGCCCATAGCCTGCATAATTTCCGGTCTGTTCAGGTGATTGGCCATCTCTGTCGGATTTTTATCGGTCTCTATGATAACGGTTCCGTTTTCGTCTATAACGGTGATTCTGATAGATGTTTCGTTTTTTATAGAGATTGCAGATTTATTTAGCTCATTTAACGTCTGTTTTGACTGAAGGATACTCTCTACCAAAATCATATTTTTAGGCAGATAGTCTTTTAACGATTCGACATCGATTTTTTTGGTGTGGTAGTAGCTCACCCCCAAAAGGGCGACCAATATAATCCCCAAAAGTGCGGCTAGATTGGTTAGAAAAATCTGATGGAGTTTTAGCAAAGTTTGTAACCGACCCCTCTAACCGACGAAATGTAGTTTTTTGTTTTATCGGGATCAATTTTTTCTTTTAATCTTTTAACGGCTACATCCACTGTTCTGTCTTGATATATCTCCTCGTCTTTCCAGACGGATGACAGTAGGGCTTCTCTGCTCAGGACGATATTTTTATTTTTTATCAACTCGCACAATAGATTAAACTCCAGCTTCGTAAGCGAGACCTCTTTTTGCCCTACAAACACCTGCTGAGAGTCTATGCTGATTACTATATCTTTGTATTGCAGCGTATCTTTTTTAGACGAGGTTCTTTTTAAAACAGCTTTTACTCTCAGGATAAATTCGGCTATATTAAACGGCTTAGTGATGTAGTCGTCTGCTCCAACTTCAAACCCTTCAACCTTGTGGATATCCTCGGTTTTAGCGGTCAAAAAAATGACCGGAACGGTAAACCCCTTTTGTCTTATTTGTTTGACAAACTGAGCCCCTTCTGTTTTCGGGAGATTTCTGTCCATGATGAGCAAATCTACATTTTCCGACTTTAGCATCTCCTCGACCCTGGAAGGCTCCAAAAACCCCTCCACGTCATACCCCTCTTTAGTAAGATGGTACTCTAAAAGCTCCAATAAATCCAGTTCGTCTTCAACGACGATGATCGTCTCTTTCATCTATTTGGCTTACTTAAACGTTTGTACTTAGTTTGCCGCCCTCTTTGGCATAGTGAATTAGCTTTGCGATGTTTTCGCAATGGTCGGTAACCCTCTCGTGCTTTTTAATTGTTTTGATGATTTTTATATAGTTTACCGCCGACTCTTCACTCCCTGTTTTTGAGAGGATCTCTTTTTGGAGAATTCCAAATATTTCGTCGCTTTTCTCCTCTTCGATATGTATTGCTCTGTATAGGTCTAGTGAGAATGATTTGAAGCTGTCTATTACGAGTTTTATGGATTTGATTGAGATTGTATGAAGCTCCATGATATATTGCTTAATATCTGATATATCTACGCCGGCCTCAATAATCTCCTGCATCCCTTTTGAGAATTTTTTGGAGGCATCGGCGATTCTGACCAGCTCATTTGTAGCTTTTAGCATAGCGATCATCTCTCTTAACTCTCCGGCCTCAGGGGCGTATAGGGCAAGGGCTACAATTATGTTATTGTCTACGCTGTCGGCCATATATGTGAGGTGTTTTAGGTTCCCCTCTCTTGCAGTTTTGAAATGCGATATATCCTCGTCTTCTATCCCCTGTAGCGCTTCGTCAAAAGAGGATAAGACAAATTCTGCCATTGTGATGATGTCTTTTCTGATATCATTCGTTTTTTGTTCAAAGTTAGGTAGCATTTTGTATGCCTTTTTGGTGGGGTTATTTTTGTTTACGATACGGTAATAAATAACGGTTACCGGATAGTTACAAAACAGTTGCGACCCTCTTTCTTACGGGCGACGTAACTCTATTGTAACACACTAAATTTAAAATGCCCAGACCAAAAAAACACGGTAACGGCAAATTTTACAAGGAGAATGTATGAGAAAAGGTTTTTTATCTATTTTGGCAGCAGCAACGCTAGTTAGCGGTGCCGTAGCAGCCGACAAGCTAAGCGGTGCAGGTGCTACTTTCCCGGCTCCGTTATACTATGATTGGGCGCACGGATATGCGGCAAAAACAGGCAATCAAGTAAACTACCAATCAATCGGTTCAGGCGGCGGTATCAAACAAATCCAAAAAAGAACGGTAGATTTCGGTGCAAGCGATAAGCCGCTTAGCCCTGATGAGCTAAAAAAAGACAATCTTTTGCAGTTTCCGGCTGTAGTGGGGACAATTAACGTTGTATACAATATCCCAGGTGTTGCCGACGGCGCTTTGAAACTTTCAAACGATGCGGTTGCGGGAATATTTTTGGGTACTATCTCTATGTGGAACGATCCGCTAATCAAAAAAGAGAATCCTACTTTAAACCTTCCGGAAAAAAGAATAACGGTTGTTCATAGATCTGACGGTTCTGGAACTACTTGGAACTTTGTATACTGGCTAGATAAAATCAGCGCCGTATGGAAACAAAAAGTAGGCGTAGGCACAAGCGTAAACTGGCCTGTAGGTATTGGCGGCAAAGGGAACGAGGGTGTTGCAAACGTTGTTAAGCAAACTCCTAACTCGATAGGTTATGTAGAATTTGCATACGCAAAACAAAATAAAATGACATCCGCACAACTAATGAGTGCAGAAAAAACTTGGGTTGCTCCGTCAGTTGAGAGTTCTAAAGAGGCTGCTAAAAATGCAAAATGGACGAAACAAGACCATTTCCACGAGATTTTGGTACTTGAGCCGGGTAAAAAATCGTACCCTATAACTGCCGGAACGTTCATACTTTTGCCGAAAGACAAAGTTGAGAACAGCAAAAAAGTTGTTCAGTTCTTTAACTATGCATTTGAAAACGATGCCGCTGCCGAGAGACTAGGCTATATCCCGCTCCCTAACGAAACTGTAAAACTAATACAAACATACTTCAAAGACAACGGTCTTTAATCTTTTAAAATCCTAATTGGGGGCAAATGCCCCCTTATTAATTACCACTGTCGAAACCGTTAAATTGTCTTTTAATCGAATGACCTGTAAACTCGTTTAAAAGAGAGTCTAAAAATAGACGCTCAATCTTTGTTATGGGGTTAAAGTTTGGAAACTATACACAATGCCGTTTGCGATCCGAAATATTCAAAAAAAGTGGCCTATTTTTCGATGGAGTTTGCAATCCATCAGGCTTTAAAAATTTATTCCGGCGGTCTTGGATTTTTGGCCGGTTCACATATGCGCAGTGCTCATGATTTGAGGCAAAACGTCATAGGGGTAGGGATTTTATGGAGTTACGGTTACTACGACCAATCCAGAAACGAAGATAATACGATGAGCGTCGTTTATAGACGAAAATCATACTCTTTTTTGGAGGAGACAGGGATTATCGTTAAAGTAAGGATTAGCGGAGCCGATGTATTTGTAAAGGCATATTTGCTAAAACCGGAGATATTCGGCACTGTGCCGATTTACCTATTAACAACCGACATACCGGAAAACGACTATCTATCCAGAACCATAACCCACAAGCTTTACGAGGCTCACGAAGAGACCAGAATTTCTCAAGAGATAGTACTGGGTATAGGCGGTGCAAAAGTGCTTGAAGAGGCGAATATAGAGCCAGAAATATATCACCTAAACGAGGGGCATGCGATTCCTGTGGCATTTCACCTATATTCAAAACTAGGTTCTACCGAAGAGGTCAGAAAAAGGATGGTCTTCACTACCCATACGCCGGAGACAGCAGGTAACGAGGAGCACGATTTTAGTCTACTGCATAGGATGGGATTTTTTAACGGACTATCGCATGAGAGCGTAAAAGAAATCACTCAGATAGACGGCAATAGATTTTCTCTTACGGTGGGGGCGCTTAGACTATCGAAGATAGCAAACGGTGTATCAAGACTTCACGGTGAAGTAGCAAATAAAATGTGGGAGAGCTATCCGAATATTTGCCCGATAATATCTATCACAAATGCCCAAAACAAAAAATTCTGGGTAGACAAACCGCTCCAAAACGCCCTTGATGAGTACGATGATTACGGCCTTTTGGCTAGAAAAAAACACCTCAAAAGAAAGCTTTTTGATATAGTTGCCGACCAGACAGGAAAAATGTTTGATCCGGAAGTGCTCACTATCGTATGGTCAAGAAGGTTTGCAGAGTACAAAAGAGCGGGTCTTATCAAGCGAAACTGGGAGAAGTTTTATGAGCTTGTAACCAGAAAAGACAAACCTATTCAGGTTATCTGGGCAGGTAAACCGCATCCGGCAGACGTAAATGCGATAAAACTATTCAATGAGCTCGTATATTCGACCGAAAAACTTAAAAGATGTGCCGTTTTGGTCAGATATGAGATAAATCTTTCCGGAATGCTAAAAAAAGGGGCAGATATTTGGCTTAATACCCCTAGAGTAACCAGAGAGGCATCCGGAACAAGCGGTATGACGGCAGCGATGAATGGAGCGGTGAATTTTTCTATAAACGACGGATGGCATGTTGAGTTTCAAAAGCACGGCGTAAACAGCTATACAATTTTTCAAGACGGTGGTACCGATACCGTTATACAAGATGAAGAGGATAACTTTAACCTTTTAAAAATATTGGAAGAGGAGATAATCCCTACATATTACGGTGAGCCTATGAATTGGCTAGAGATAGTCAAAAACTCTATGAGCGACATCAGCCCATACTTTGATACCGGTAGGATGGCAAACGAATACTACGAAAAACTATACAAATACAACTGCTAAAGCGGTGGCGCTTTTTGCGCCGCTTTTGTAGCTAAAACCAAACCAAAACAATCAAAACTAAGGCTAAAAAATGAGAAAAACAAAAATAGTAGCCACGCTTGGGCCGTCGACTGATTCGGAGCAGATGATTGAGAAGCTGATTTTGGCAGGGGTAAACGTATTTAGATTTAA
>RRZU013285598.1_pt1 | contig 19763 bp, 19 predicted proteins | sample 2165561 | NCBI WGS metagenome assembly RRZU01 (sample SAMN10456909, study PRJNA506462) | wastewater metagenome | isolation source: wastewater sludge | place: USA: Moscow, Idaho | reverse complement strand
GAAGAAGAAGGCGGATTTGACGTTGACGGCGCTGGATTGGTCGAACTCGGCCTCGGTCACTTCGGCGATGGGCTTCTTGATGACCATGCCGACGGTGTTGACGGCGATATCGGGCCGGCCCACGGCGGCGACGGTGTCGGCAAAAAGCTTCTCCATCGCGGCGGCGCTGGTCAGGTCGGCCTGAAAGGCCACCGCCTTTGCGCCAAGCGCCCTGATGGCGGCGACGGTCGCATCGGCCTCGGCCCTGGCGGCGTCGCTGTTATAGTGGATGGCCACGGCCTAACCGGCCAGCCCGCCCGCTTGCAGCCACGCCTCAAGCCATTGCGTCGAGACCTTGCCTGCCTGCACATCGGCATCGGCGGCCAGCGCGCGGTGCAGGGGGATCGTCGTCGCGATGGGGCCGACCTCAAGCCGCGCAAGGGCGTCCTGAAGGGTCGCGATGGCGGCGGCGCGGGTGTCGCCGCGCACGATCAGCTTGCCGACCAGCGAATCGTAATAGGGCGGCACGCGGCTGCCGGCGTCGAAGCCGGTGTCGAAGCGGATATCCGCGCCTTCGGGGGGCGACAGCCGGTCGATGGCGCCGGGACTGGGCAGGAAGTTGCGGGCGGGGTCCTCGGCATTGATGCGGACCTCGATGGCGTGGCCGTCGCAACGGATATCCTGCTGCGCGACCGAAAGCCTGGCGCCGCCGGCGATCAGCAGCATCTCGCGCACCAGATCGATGCCGGTGATCATTTCGGTCACGGGGTGTTCGACCTGGATGCGGGTGTTCATCTCGATGAAATAGAAGGCGTTGCGCTGCGGATCGAACAGGTATTCCATCGTCCCCGCGCCGCGATAGCCGACCGAGCGCGCCAGCCGCACCGCCGAGGCGCAAAGCCCGGCCCGCATGGCGGGTGGCAGCATGACGGCGGGGGCCTCTTCCCAGACCTTCTGGCGGCGACGCTGCAGGGAACATTCGCGTTCATGCAGATGGACGACATCGGTGCCGTCGCCCAGAACCTGCACCTCGATATGGCGGGCGTTCTCGATATAGGCTTCCAGATACAGGCCGTCGTCGCCGAAGGCGGCGCGCGCCTCGGCCATGGCCTGCGGCACCGCCGCGGCCAGTTCGGAGGCGTCGCGCACGATGCGGATGCCGCGGCCGCCACCGCCAGCCGCAGCCTTGATCATCACCGGATAGCCGATATCCCCGGCCAGTTGCAGCGCGGCGGCCATATCGGCAAGGCGGCCATCGCTGCCGGGCACCACCGGCACGCCGGCGTCGATCGCGGCCTGACGGGCATTCACCTTGTCGCCCATGCGGTCGATGGTGGCAGCATCGGGGCCGACGAAGATGCAGCCCATATCGGTGACGGCTGCGGCGAAGCGGGCATTTTCGGACAGGAAACCATAGCCCGGATGCAGCGCGTCGGCGCCGCTGGCTGCAAGCGCCCCCAGCACCCTGTCCATGTCGAGATAGGATTTCAGCGCCGGCGCCGGGCCGATCTCGATCACCTCGTCGGCCATGCGCGCGGCCAGCATGTCGCGGTCGGCCTCGCTGACGATCTGCACGGTGGCGATGCCCAGCTTGCGGGCGGCGGTGATGATGCGGACGGCGATCTCACCCCGGTTGGCGATCAGCAGCTTGCGGATCGGTCGGCTCATTCGGCGGCCTCAAGGCGGCAGATGGGTTCGCCCGGCTCGACCGTGGCGCCGGTTTCGACGGCATAGCCCAGGAAGGTGCCGCTGCAATCGGCCTCGACCGGCAGATAGGACTTCATCACCTCGACCAGCGCCACGGTTTCGCCGGCGGCAACCTTGTCGCCGGCGGTCTTGTAGGGCGGCGCGTCGGGCGCGGGCGACAGGTAGATCACGCCCGGCAGCATGGCTTCGATGGTCTTGATGGTCATGGCAATCTCCGAAAGGCTGGGGTTCAGGCCAGGCGCCGCAGCACGAGGTCGAGTTTCTGGATCAGTTCGTCCGCATTCTCGCGCGTGAAGACGATGGGCGGGCGGATCTTCAGGATATTGGCCCATTTGCCGCAGCCCGAGATCAGCACCCGTTCATCGCGCAGACCGTTGATGATGCGGGTGGCGGTGGCGGCATCGGGCGTCTTGCGGGCAGGGTCCGAGACGATCTCGACCCCAAGGAACAGGCCCGCGCCGCGGATGTCGCCAAGGCAGGCATGCGTTTCGGCCAGCGCCTGAAAGCCCTGTTTCAGATAGCCGCCGATGACGCGGGCGTTTTCGACCAGCGCATCGTCTTCGATCACGTCAAGCACCGCCGAGGCGGCGGCGACCGCGACCGCATTGCCGCCGAAGGTGTTGAAATAGCGCGCCTTCGCGCCGAAATCGGCCAGCACCTCGGGGCGGGCGGCAACGCCGGCGACCGGAAAGCCGTTGCCCATCGGCTTGCCCATGGTCACCAGGTCGGGGATCACGTCATGGCGCTGAAAGCCCCACATCGCGTCGCCCGTGCGGCCAAAGCCCGACTGCACCTCGTCGGCGATGTAAAGCGCGCCCGCCTCATGCACCGCGTCGACCGCGCCTTTAATGACGCCCCGAGCGTCAAAGACGCCGTCGCTGGCGAAGATGCCGTCGCAGATGAACAGCGCCGGCCTGATGCCATGGCGTTGCAGGTCGGCAAGCGCGGCGCGGACGGCTGCGGTGAATTCCCCCGCCGCGTCGGTCGAACGATAGCTGTCGGGCGCGGGCACGGTGCGCACATGCGCGCCAAGGTTCACGCTTTTGCCCAGCGAGGGCGAAAACTCGGCCACCGCCTGCGTGATGCCGTGATAGGCGGTCTCGGTCACGACGATGCCGGTGCCGCCGGTATAGGCGCGGGCGATGCGCACCGCGAGGTCGTTGGCGTCCGAGCCGGTGCAGGTGAACATCAGGTGGCCGATTTCGGCCGGCATCGTCGCCAGCAGGCGGCGGGCGTAATCCAGCGGCGCGCCGTGCAGATAGCGGGTGTTGGTGGCAAGGATGCCGACCTGCTGGCGGATCGCCTCGACCACATGCGGCTGGCAATGGCCGATCGAGGTCACGTTGTTATAGGCGTCCAGATAGGCGTTGCCTTCGGGGTCGAACAGCCAGACGCCTTCGCCGCGCACGAAATGCAGCGGGCGTTCATACATCAGGCGATAGGCCGGACCCAGCAGCGCCTTGCGCTGTGCGATCATGGCGGTCGTCGCATCGTCGAGTTCGGCCGCGCCTTCGACGAAGGCATTGACCATGGCTTCGGGGGTGTTCATGGCTCACTCCATGTTGCAGGCGGCAAGCAGGGCCGCCGCGACCTGATCCCGGGGGATGGTTGCGAAAAGGCGCAGGCCCATGCGCGCGGGGCCGTTGTTGCGAAGGATATAGGCCGCATTCTGCGGATAGCGGGCGGCGCGGCCCTCGGTGATGGCGACGGTGGTCATCAGCCGCGCCACGATCAGGTCGCGCAGGACCAGCAGTTCGGCGCGCTCCAGCGGCAGCACCTGGTGATAGGCGCGGACCATGTCGCAGACCGCGTCCAGCGCGTCGGGTTCCTGCGTGTGATAGGATGCGGCGACGGCCAGATCGATGATCAGCGCCGTTTTCACCATGTCGCCGAAATCGATGATCCCGGTGATGCGGTCGGGGTCGGCGGGGTCAAGGATGGCGTTATGCAGGTTCAGGTCGTTATGCACGACGCGCTGGCGCAGCGTCGGCAGGACCGGCAGCACCTTCTGGTCGAAATGATCCAGCTCGGCGGTCAGTTGCCGGCGCAGCGCGGGTTCGGACAGCGCCGCGATCAGCGGGCGCAGGCGCGAGGCGTTCTTGACGTCCCACAGGATTTCATGCCCCGAGGCCGGGTGATCGAAGCCCGCGAAGGCGATGCCCAGCCGCGCCAGCGTGCGCGCCAGATCGCGCCGCAGCGCGGGCGTGACGCCGACGCGCGCCACCGGGTTGCCGTCAAGCCAGGTCAGGGCGCGGATGACGCTGGGGCGGCCGTCCGCCAGCACCTGCGAGAAGCCGCTTTCGCCATCCAGCGTCCGGCGGACCTTGGGCACCGGCAGGCCGGGGTCGCGGCGTTCAAGCCATAACAGGGCCTCGGTCTGGAAATTCGTGTTGATCTCGGGCTCGGCCGGGTTCGAGATCTTCAGCATGAAGCGGGTGCCGTCCTCGGCCGCGATGTGGAAATTCGCATCGCGTTCGCAGGCGACGGGGACGGCGGTGCCGGTGATGCCGAAATGGTCCCGCATCAGCCGCGCCGCCGCGGCCTCGTCGATGGCGGGGGGCAGGCTGTTGAGCATGTCGCCAAGCGCGCCCTGAACGGAGTCGGTTTCGGAAAGGGGCGGTGTCGGTTCAGGCACGGACGAGAACCCCCGCGCTGGTCACGGCATCAAGCGCGGCGCGCAGGGCGCCGGCTTCGGTCCGGTCGATGCGGCGAAAGCGCAGCACGTCGCCGGGCTTGGCCTGCGCCAGCTTCCAGAAGGCGGCGCTGGCGATGGTGAAGGGGTTGATGAAACCGCCGGTGCTGGGCGCGTCATTGACCAGGATGATCGGCGTCTGGCCGGCAAGGTTCACCGCGCCCAGCGGATAGCCGTGGTCGATGATGTTCGAGGGATCCTGCCCGTGGTCGCTGCCCTTGCTGAGCGCGCGCCCGGCAAAGGCGAATTCCGGCCCGGTCAGGCGGATGCCGGTGCGGTTGCTTTTCGCCTGCACCGCCCAGTCGGCGCTGAAGAACATCGCGACCGAGGCCGGGTCCAGCCAGTCGTCGTTCGGGCCGGCCAGCGCCTCGACCTGCCAGCGCTTGTCGGTGGCGAAGGCGGGGCGGCTTGCGGGCGGGACCGTCAGGATGTTGGGCATGGCCGCAGGGGCGGCGCCAAGCGGCAGAACCTGCTGGGCGACCAACGCCTGCCCGCCGACGCGGGCCATGTGAAAGACCGCCCGCGAACCCAGCACCACCGGCGTGTCGATGCCGCCCGCGACCGCGACATAACCGCGCGCGCCGCTATAGGCGGCGCCGATTTCCAGCACCTGCCCGGCGCGGACATGCAGGGTCTGCCACATCGGCACCGGCTGGCCATCCAGTTTGGGCCGCATGTCGGCGCCGGTGACGGCGACGGCGGCATCGCCCTCGAACCGCAGCGTCGGCCCCAGAAGCTGACATTCCAGCGCGGCGGTGTCGCGCGGGTTGCCGACCAGCAGGTTCGCCTGCCGGAAGGACCATTTGTCGAATGGCCCCGAGACTGGAAAGCCCTGCTCAAGATAGCCGATGCGGCCGGGCAATTCCTGCACCGTGGTTTCCAGCCCCGGCTTCAGGACGGTGATACTGCGCGCGGTCATGCCTTGCCTCCCTGCGCTTTGGCCCAGTCGAGATAGCGGTCGACCGAGAATACCTGATACTCGACAACGTCATGTTCATAATGGCCGGCCTCGACCTCGGCATCGATCCATGCACATTCCTCGGCGGTGACCGGGCGGAAGCGCACGCGGTCGCCGGCGCGCAGCAGGGCAAGGCTGTCGCGGAACGCCGGCAGCCGCTGGGTGCCGTCATAGATCGGCGCCGGGCAGCGCCCGATCAGCTGATAGCCGCCGGGCGTGCGGTCGGGATAGACGCAGCAAAGGGCGCCCCCGATGCCGATGGCGCCCTTGGGCGTCCATGTGCGCGGCGGGTTGTATTTCGGCGCGGTGATGCGCGCGCCCGGCCGCAGCGGCAGCAATGAGCAGAGCCCCGGCCAGAAGCCAAGCGCCGCCACCCAGTATTCGGTCCCCGAATGGCGCCGCGCCAGCGCCGCGCGATCGGGCAGCCCGTTCAGCGCGCATAGCAGGTCGGGGTCGGGCACCTTGTCGGGATAGGTCTTGCGGTAATCGGCGATGCAGGCCGTGGTCTGGTCGTCGAAATAGCAGACCGGCAGCGTCACCAGCCGGCTGGGCAGCGACCCCGACACGTCCGAGCCGATCCGCGCGTAGATCGCCGCGATCTCATGCGTCAGATCCTCATACGAGATGCGGTCGGGATCGTAATTCACCTGGAACGAGGCAAGCTCGGGGATGATGTCCTCGCTGGCGGCAATGCCTGCCTCGCGCAGCGCCGCAACCAGCCGGTGCACGGTGAAATTCAGGGTGAAGTCCATGCCGTCACCCAGCTCCACCTCGATGGCGCAATCGCCGCCGGGGGAAAAATGCAAGTTCTCATGCAGCATGACAGCGCCTTTTTTCATGCGGGGCCGATGCGGTGATCGCGGGGCCGGAGGGGGGGGAAATGCGCCGCGATAGATATATGATATACCTTGCTGCGGGCGCATGTGGTTTCGTATAGTCGGGACAGGATGTGCCGGTGGCACCGTGCTTGTCAGGAGTGTTGAGAGAATGACCAAGATCGCGCGTGAATCGCTGACGGACCGGGCATATGAGGAAATCCTCAAGGGCATGGCCGATGGCACCTTCGCGCCGATGCAGCCCATGGTCATCCGCAACCTTGCCGACAGCTTCGGCATCTCGGCCACCCCGATCCGCGAGGCGCTGCAACGGCTGGTCGCCGAACATCTGCTGGTGCAACTGTCCAACCGCTCGATCGTGGTGCCGCAGATGACGGCCGAACGCTTCAACCATCTGTTGCCGATGCGCGTGGCGCTGGAGGGGATGGCGACCGAGCTGGCGACGCCGCTGTTCACGGATGAGGACTTCGCCCGCATCGACGTTCTGCTGAACGACATCGCCAAGACGACCGCGACCTATGACGCGCGCACCTATCTGCGGCTGAACCGCGAATTCCATTTCAGCATCTACGAACGCGCCGGCAACCCCGAGCTTTTGCGCGTGATCGAGGGGCTGTGGCTGAAGGTCGGCCCGGTCTTCACCGGTCTTTTCGATACCGACCATTACCGCGAACACGCCAATGACGAGCATCGCAAGATCATGGCGGCGATGAAGCGGGGCGACGCGGCCGGCGCCGGCAGGGCGATGGCGCAGGACCTGATCCTTGCGGCCGAGGCCCTGTTGCCGCGCCTTCTGCACCATCCGGCGGCGTGACGGGCAGGCCCGGGTCATGTCCGGTTCATCCTGACGAACAGCAGCCAGAACACCCCGCAAAGCAGCGGCACGGTGACGATCAGCACCAGCGAGGCCAGCGAGAAGATGATGGGCACCTGACTTTGCTGGGCGGCGGCCTGAACCCAGCTCCAGATCGGCATGGTTTCAGCCGTGCCGCGCAGGAAGATCGAGCGCATGACCTCGTTGAAGGACATCAGAAAGCCGAACAGCGCCGCGCTGACGATGCCCGGCATCAGGATCGGGAACTCGATGTCCCAGAAGACACGCCAGTTGCTGGCGCCCAGATCGCGCCCAGCCTCGACCAGGCGGTGATCGAAGCGCACGGTCACCACAAGGATGATCAGCAGCGCAAAGGGAAACGCCCAGACGAAATGCCCCAGCGCCACCGACCAGAAGCCAAGCTTCAGGTTGAAGACCGCGCGCAGCAGGATGAACAGCGCCGCCCCCATGGACATGCCGGGCACGAACAGCGGCACCACGAACATGAACAGCACCCGCCCGGGACTGTTCAGGGTGGGCAGGGCGCGGCCGATGATCGTCGCGGCCACCGCGCAGATCAGCCCGATGATGGTGGCGATGGTCAGGCTGGCCAGCATGGGCTTGTGCCATGCGCTGTTGGCGAACAGCGCCCGGTAATGCTCCAGCGAGAAATGGCCGGGAATGCCGCCCAGCGGGTCGGCGCTGATCGACAGCAGGATCAGCCAGACCAGCGGGAAATAGATCAGCGCCAGCATGGCGAAGCCGCCCCATTTGCCCAGCCGCCGCCAGATCGGGGCGTAGCTGGGCTCAAGCCGGGTGGAAATCTGGCGCAGGCCGGGAATGGTATCGTCGTGCATGGTTTCAGCCCCTGAACACGCTGGCCGAGGAAGACAGCGCACCAAGCCGGCGCGCGATCAGATACATGATCCCCAGAAGCAGAAGCAGCAGCAGGATCACAAAGGCCGACAGCGCCGCAACGACCGGGTAACGCAGCGCCGAATAGGCGCTTTCGATCGAGTTCGAGATCAGGTTGACGAAGCCGCCGCCCAGCATCCCCGGCTCGACCCAGGCGGCCAGCGCCGGGCCAAGGCAAAAGACCACGCCCGCCATGACGCCCGGCAGCGACAGCGGAATGACGATGCGGCTGAGCGTCTGCCAGGGCGAGGCGCCAAGGTCGTTGCTGGCCTCAAGCAGGGTGTCGTCGATCAGCGAGATCGCCAGATAGATCGGCATGACCATCGGCGGGAACAGGCTGACGATCATGCCGAAATGCACGGCGACCTCGGAATAAAGCAGCCATTCGACGGGCGCATCGGTCAGGCCGGTGCCCATCAGGATCGTGTTGATCAGCCCCGACTGGCCAAGGATCGCCCGCCAGACGATGGTGCGTGACGACATGTCGAGGAAAAACGGGATCGTCAGCACCGCAAGACAGACCGCCCGCACCGTCTGCGACTTGCAGCCCTTGGCCAGCCACAGCGCGAAGGGAAAGGCGATCAGCAGCTCGATCACGGTGACGGTCAGCGCGATGCGCAGCGTGCGCAACGTCACCTCCCACCGCCCCGAGGAGAAAAGCCCGATCCATGTCTCCAGCGTCGGCTGATAGACGGTGCGGAACTGCGCCGTCGAAAAGAAGCTGAAGGCGAAAAGCACGATGATCGGCACGATCACCAGCGCGAACCACGCGACAAGGATGAACACCACGACAAGGTTCATCCCCGCCAGTCGCGTGCCGATGGTGCGCAGAAGGCCCGGCGGGCGGGCGGTTTCCGGCTCTGCGATGGCGGTCGTCTGGGACATCTGGTCATCCAAGGGGGCAAGGGGATTTCGCCGGGGCCCGCTGTCATGCGGGCCCGGGCCTTCTGTCGGGCCAGCCTGCCGCCATCAGTCGGGACGGCGGCCAGTCTGGTAGGCAGTCAGGCGTTCAGTCAGGCGGTCAGGCGTTCAGGAAACGCTGCCATTCCTCTTCCATCGCGCCGGCATTGTCGGGCGTGGTGGTCGAGACATAGGGTTTCGAGAATTTCTTGCTGACCTTGGCCTCGGTCGCCTTCAGCGCCTCGATCTCTTCGGGCTTCCAGCCATTGGTCTGCGCATATTCAACGCCCAGATCCATGTTCGGGCCGGCATAGCCGCGGTCGCGGGCCTGAAGTGCGCGGTATTCGCCGCCCAGGAAATAGTTCAGCACCTTGTAGATCGGATCAAGCTTGCCGCGTTCGACCGCCTGCGCGGCGACATAGGCGCCGTGGCCCCATTTGAAGTAACCCTCCTTGGTATAGGCATAGCGGGTGGCGTCGGGGCCAAGCTTCAGGTTGGCCTCGCGCACGGCGGGTTCCCAGCAGTTGATGACGTCCACCTCGCGGTTGGTCAGCAACTGGATCTGCTCTTCGAAGGCGCCGTAAAGCGTGCGGAACTGGCCGGCCTTCTTGCGCTCGATCAGGTAGTCGGCGACGACCTTGGCCTCTTCCGGGGTCAGGTCGGCGAAGTTGCCGAACTTGGCCGCGCCCTTGGATTGCAGGTAAAGCGCGGCGACGCCCATGGAATAGGTATAGGCATTGCCGTAAGCGACGCGGCCGCGGGTCTTTTCGTCGTCGAACATCAAGGACCAGGACAGTTCTTCCTGGCTGTCGGGCGCGATCCCCAGCTTTTCGGGGAAATAGCCGAAGCTGTCGGCATTGCCGATGACCGGCACACCCCATTGCTTGCCCTCGCGGTCCTGCACCACGGGCGAGCGTTTCCAGTCGTCCGAGGTGCGCTTCCACAGCGTCAGTTCGGGATTGTTCTCGTCCAGCGGTGCGTAGAAGCCGTCGGGGCCAAGGATGTCCTCGGTGCCGGATTCGAAGATGAAGATATCGACGCTGTCGCCCATGTTCGCGCCCATCACATCGCGCATGAACACGCCGACATCGTTCGACGAGCCGCTGAGTTCGGCGCGGACGCCGATCGATTTCTCCATCGGTGCCCAGTCCTTCAGCGCGGCGGTGGGGACGCCGTACATCTTGACCAGCGGCATGTCCTCGGCGCGGGCGAGGCCGGGCATGCCGCCAAGCGCCGCAAGCCCCGCGACGGCGCTTGCGCCCGCCAGCAGGCTGCGGCGGGTAAGCTGAAGCTGATCATAGGTCGAGTGTCTGTCTTTCATGTCGTCCTCCCAGTCTGTTCGTTCGTTCGTGTCGTTGGTTCGTCTTGTTCGTTCTGGCCGTCACTCTGCGGGCAGGATCACGATATCGGACGTGTTCCAGCCAACCCTCTGGATTTCTTCCGCTTCGCTGGTGACGCCGTGCCAGCTGCGCAGGCGCAACGGGCCGATGGCGGTCGCCACGGTCACGTCGGTATACTTGCCGCGATAGACGCGGCTGGTGACCTGCGCCGCGATGGTTCCGGCGGCATCGGTCGCGTCCGGGCGCACGCGCTCGGCCCGGATGGCGACGGCGACGGCATCGCCCGGCCTGATGCCGTCCGAGGTGATGACGCCCTGGATGCGGTGGCCGCCCGGAAACTCGACATGGCCAAGCGTGCCGTCGCGCCCGACCAGCCGGGCATCAAGCATGTTTTCATAGCCCATGAAGCCTGCGGCAAAGCGGCTGACCGGGCGGTCGAACAGATCCAGCGGGCTGCCGCTTTGCACGATCTGGCCGTGCCGCATCAGGGCGACGCGGTCGCTCATGGTCAGGGCCTCGTCCTGGCTGTGGGTGATATAGATGAAGGTCATGCCAAGGTTGCGCTGCAACTCCATCAGTTCGATCTGCATGTCCTGGCGCAGGCGTTCGTCCAGCGCGCCCAGCGGTTCGTCCAGCAAAAGGATCGAGGGCTGCGTCACCACCGCCCGGGCCAGCGCCACACGCTGGCGTTCGCCGCCCGAAAGCTGGCTGATCTTGCGGTCGGCCTTGACCTCAAGCTGCACCATCGCCAGCGCGCGCCGCGCCTCGCGCAGGGCATCGGTCGCGTTCATCTTGCGGATGCGCAGGCCGTAGGCGACGTTCTCGGCCACGTTCATATGCGGGAACAGCGCGTAGCTTTGAAAGACGGTGGTGCAGTTGCGCTTGGCCGCAGGCAGGCGCGCGACGTCCTGGCCGCCGATGCGCAGCCGCCGGACCGCGGTCGGCATCTCCAGCCCCGAGATCACCCGCAGCATCGTCGTCTTGCCCGAGCCGCTGGAGCCGAGAATGGTCAGGAACTCTCCCTTCGCCGCCGACAGCGAGACATGCGACAGCGCCGTGACCGCGCCATAGCGGTGGACGAGGTCCTCGATTTCCAGCATCGGTTCGGCGGCATTGCTCATCTGCGTCGGTCTCACTTTTGGCGGAATGGCGTGGATCATGGGCGCAGCACCGCGCCGTCGATGCCGGCAAGCCCCGTCGCCAGCGACAGCGCCACGTCCAGCAGGTCGCGCGTAAGCCGCGCCGGGTCGGCGGTGGCTTGCAGGGGCGCGCCGGTCGAATTGCGGCGCAGGCAATCGCCGGGCGCACGCAGCGCCGCGTCGATCATCAGTGCGCCAAGGCGCCGCGCGGGGTCGCGGGATGGCGTCGCCCTCAGCCGGTCGGCGATGGCGTCAAGCCCGCGGCCGGCGCCGGGGATGGTGCCGTCCTTTTCCGCGCTGTGCAGGGCCGCGATGGCGCGGCGGGCGGTTTCCACCTGCGCGTCGGTGTCGGGACCAGAGGCAAGCGTCAGTTCGGCCCAGCGGCCGGCAAGCCGCGCGCGCCGCCGCTCGGCCCGCTCGCGGTCCAGGGGCAGGTAGCGCTTGGCGGTGATCTCGGCCTCGGCCAGCGCGATGCGCATGGCGATGCGCGGGGCCTCGCCCGTGGCCCCGGCCAGTTCCACGCGCCCGCGCGCATGGTCGAAACGCGCCGCCCGGCCCAGCATCGCGGGCTTCAGCGCACCGATGGCGGTGCCGGTCTCGGCGCTGACCAGCGTGGCGCCGGTTGCGGCGGCCAGATCCTCAGGCGTCTCGGCGGCGGCGGGGCCGGCGTCAGCGGGGACCAGCGCCGCGCAGCGCAGGATGCCGGCCTGCCGGTTGCGGTCCAGCAGTTGCAGCGCCGCGCCCTCGATGCCGCGGGCAACGACCACCAGCGCCTTGCCGCTGGTGGCGAAGCCCTCGATCACCGGCGTCAGGGCGCCGAAATCGGTCAGGACCTCATTGGCGACGATCAGGTGGATATCGGTCAGGCTGGCCGGCGGCGCCGTGCCCAGGGCGGTGGCCTCAAAGCAGAAGCCCGCGCCTTGCGCGACGGCGGTGGCGGCGCCTTGGCGGACCTCGATCAGGCCGCCCCGGGCGGCGGTGCGGGCATCCGCGATCAGCCCGGCCAGCGCGGCATCGCAGCCCGAGGCGGCGATCAGTGCGGCGGTTTGCGCTTCGCCCTGCGTCGCGACATGCGTTTCGGCGGCGAAGGCGGCGTCGATGACGGGGCGCAGGTCGATCAGCGCATCGGCGACATGGGTGACATGCGGCCCGTCCGGCCCCGCGCGCCGCCATGCCGTCAGCGCCGCACCGGCCATCACCGCCAGCCGTGCGGTGCCGTCGCCGAACTGGCGTTCCGCATCGACCAGCGTTTCTTTCAGCAGCCGCGCGGCGAAATGGTCGGAACAGACCCGCCGCGCGATCTGGCTGCCGGTGCGGGCGGCGCGGATGCGGCTGCCGTCGCGGTAAAGGACATGGCGCCCCTCCGGCCCGATCGAGGCGGCGATGGCTTGCAGCGCCGGGGCGATCGCGGCCACCAGATCCTGCTGCAAGGGGTGCCCGGCCAGCATGCGCATGGGTCAGTTCTGGGTCAGCGCGTTGCTGCGGGTCAGCTCGTCGAAGACGGCGCGGGCGACCTCGATGGCGTTGGGCGTGTCGGAGTGGACGCAGATCGAATCGGCGACGACGCGCACATCCTTGCCGCTGACGGCGCGGGTCAGCCCCAGGTCGATGGCCCGGCGCACCTTTTCGGCGACCTCGGCGGCCGAGATCGGCGGATGCTCGCGCGAGATGATCTGCCGCCCGTCGTCGCCATAGTCGATATCGACGTAGAATTCGCAGCTGAAGGGGATGCCGCGACGGGTAAAGACCTCGGACATGCAGCAATCGGAAAAGGCGATGACCGGGACGCCAAAGACCTCGGCGGCGTCGGCGATGCCCTCGGCGATTTCGGGCTGGTTCTGCGCCATCCCGAACAGCGAGCCATGCGGCTTGATATGGGAAAGGGCCACGCCCTCGGCCCGCAGGAAGCCGGCCAGCGCGCCGGTCTGATAGATGGTCAGCGCCGAGACCTCCTCGCGGGTCATGCGCATCGGGCGGCGGCCGAAGCCCTCGCGGTCGGGCAGGCCGGGATGCGAGCCGACCTTGATTCCCGCGGCCTTCGCCAGCCGCACCGTCCTGGCCATCACGACAGGATCCGAAGCGTGAAAGCCGCAGGCTATATTGGCGTGGGTGACGAAGGGCATGCAGGCCTCGTCATCGCCGAACCGGTAGATGCCGAAGGCCTCCCCCATGTCGCAGTTGATCGTGACCATCGCGCGCCCCCAGGATTCTATTTGATATATTATATATATCTAGGGCACGATCCACGAGTCAATAGGGACGGCGGCACGTTCCGGCGCCGCCGTCGGATTTCGGGCGTCGGATTTCGGGTGCCGGGCGGGGCTGTTGCAGGTTGGTGTGGCGCCGGGCCATGTCGCGGTATCGCTGCCGGCCAGCGGCACCGGCATGATCAGATCGGCAAGGGTGGTCAGGAGCCGCCCATCCTTCAGCGAATCCTCAAGGTATTCGGCGGCAAGCAGCCGGCCGCGACCACATATCACCTTCCCATCATGTCGCGGACGGTCCTTCCGTGCGGGCTTTTGGTGGCGCCGTTCTTCGCCGGGCGCGTATTCCTGATTGTGAAAGAATATTGCCATCAACGGTATGCGCGATAGCGGGCGCCCTGTGGTAAACGGATGTTCCCAAGGCGCCGGAACAGGGCGCGGGACGATTCCGCGCCCCGTTCCGGCCGCCAGTAAACAGGAGACTCGTGCATGTGTGCATCGTCCGCACATAAGGATTTCACCCGCTATCGGCACCGCTGGGAAATGCCGATGATCTGGCTGTCATTCACCCTGACATTGATCGGCTTTCTGCTGGCCGTTGTGGTGGTGGCCGGGGACAGCGGCCAGTTGACCGGAGCGCTGGGCAATGACGGTGCGGAAACCGCGACTGACTTTGCCGATCTTCTGATTTTGCTGCCGCTGGCGCCGCTGGCCTTTTATATCTATCGCTTCTTCATGGCGGCGACGGTGCGTTCGCAATCGATTCTGGTCGGGCCGAAGCAGTTTCCCGGACTGTTCGCGACCTATCAGGATATCGGCCAGCGGCTGGAGATGTCCTAGCTGCCCAAGCTTTACGTCGTGAATGGCAATGGCGTGGTGAATGCCTTCGCGCTGGAATGTAACCGGCGTTACAACTATGTCGTCATCAATGCCGAAATCGCGATGCTGCTGGAGAAGTCTCCCGATATCGTCGAATTCGTGCTGGCGCATGAACTGGCGCATCACAAGCTGCGCCATGTGTCGCTGTGGCGGCTGGTCATCGGTGTCATCCCCAGTATGCTGGCTATCGTCGGGACGACGACGACACGCGCGCAGGAATATTCGGCCGACCGGGTGGCGCTGGCGGTCTGCCCGCAGACCTCGGCCGCGGTTCGCCTGCTGGCCGTCGGCCCCTGGATCGAGCAAGGCGTGAACCCCGATGCATGGCTTGACCAATGCGATGCCGAACATCGCGAATGGTGGGTGCGGGTGACGAACGCGCTGTCATCGCACGCGGTCATGGTCAAGCGCTTCAAGGCGTTGCGCGATATCGAGCGCGAGGGGTTTTCCGCGCAGGGCGAGATGTTCTGAGAGAGGGGCCATGGGCAGGCGGCGGTCTCGCATGGCGGAGCCGTCCTCCGTCGCGGCCACTCGCGCCGGGCATCGCCCGGCGCGATGCGCCGATATTCAGGTGGCGCCGCGCCGACCGGGTTTCGATGCAATGGGCCGGCCCCTCGGGCGCCGGCCAACGGAAAATCCACCGCGCCCGATGCCGCGCAACGCCGATACCGGCACCATCTGCGCCACTCGACGCCTGCCTGTCCTCGCGCTATCAGCAGGGTGAAACCCGGCGCGAAAGGGCGGAAGACATGCAGGAACTTGAGCAGTTGCAGGCGCTTGGCGATGCCGGCAAGGCCGCCGGGATGGCCGCCTATCACAAGGCGCCGCGCGTCTATCTGGGCGTCGCGGTCCCGGTGATCGACGGGCTGGCGCGGGAATGGCGCGCGGAACTGGATGTGGCGGGGCGCATCGATCTGGCATCGCGGCTTTGGGACAGCGACATCCATGAGGCGCGCATCGCCGCCACCAAGCTGCTGACGCAGGCGCGCATCCGGCCAGATGAGGACGTCTGGCGGCTGATCGCCGGCTGGGTGCCGCAATTCGACGCTTGGGCCATCGCCGACCACGCCATGAACGCGGGCGAGCGGCGGCTGCTTGCCGACCCCTCGCGGCTGGACGAGGTCGAGACCTGGCTGGATCACGCCAGCTTCTGGGTGCGGCGCGCGGCGCTGGTCGGCACCTTGCCCTGGACCCATATCCGCAACCCCAAACCCGCGGAACTGGCGCAGCGCGAGCGCATCCTTGGCTGGCTGGAGCGGCTGGCGGACGACCGCGAATGGTTCATCCAGAAAGCCATCGGCTGGTGGCTGCGCGAGCTTTCCAAGCATGACGCGCAGCGTGTCCGCGACTGGATCGATGCCCATGGCGCACGGCTGAAACCCTTTGCCCGGCGCGAGGCGCTGCGGCGGCTGGATCAGCCGGCATAAACCTCGACCGTGGGCAGGTCGGTCAGGCTGACGCCGATCAGTTGCAGCGCCGGCAAGGACACCTGGCTGCCGCCGCCGGCCGCGCCGCCCAAGGGGATCAGCCGCACCTTGGCGGATTTGCCATTGGCAGGGTTCACGATCCGGCCATTGGTGTCCGACTGCACCAGCGGCGTCTTGACCCAGAACCCCGGCTGCGAGGGATCGCCGAGCGAGGCGACGGTGCTGCCCAGTCGCCGCTCGGCCGCGGCGGCGGCAGGGGGCGGGGGTCCTGCTGCCTCGGCCCGTTCGGCGGTGGTCGTGGTGTTCAGCGCCGCCGGGCTTTCGGCCGCGCCGACGGCGACGGTCTTGCCCGGCGTGCGCGGCGCCGTGCCCTTCAGCACCGGGCCCGCGATCACGGGCGCGCCGGTGGCGGGGTCGGTCATGGTTTCCATCACCGGCGCCGGCGGCGGCGCCTGCGCGGTCTTGTCCGTCTGGGTGCAGGCGGTCAGCGCCAGCAGCGACAGCGCCAGCAGGCTGCGAAGAAAGGCGGGGGTCATGCGGTCACTTTCGGTCGTTCCGTTCGATATGGCCCAAGGCTAACGGCGGCGCGGGCGGCCTGTCCATCAAGACCTGATCTCGTGGTTACGCAGGCGTTAACGCATGGGCGCGCTTGTGCCGGTCGGGCCGCAGGCTTATCTAGACGTCATGGATTCCGCGACGCCCCTGATCGATCCCTTTGCCCGGCCCATCACCTATCTGCGGGTCTCGGTGACGGATCGCTGTGATTTCCGCTGCACCTATTGCATGTCCGAACACATGCAGTTCCTGCCCAAGCGCGACCTGCTGACGCTTGAGGAACTGGACCGGCTTTGTTCGGCCTTTGTCGGCATGGGGCTGCGCAAGCTGCGCGTGACCGGCGGCGAGCCGCTGGTCCGGCGCAATATCATGGAATTCTTCCGCGCCATGTCGCGCCATCTGGGGCAGGGGCTGGACGAACTGACGCTGACCACCAACGGCAGCCAGCTTGCCCGTTTCGCCGATGAACTGGCCAGCCATGGCGTGCGCCGCGTCAATGTGTCTCTGGACACGCTGGACCCCGACCGCTTTGCCGAGATCACCCGCTGGGGCCGCCTGCCGCAGGTGCTGGAGGGCATCGCCGCCGCCAAGGCCGCCGGCCTGCGCGTCAAGATCAACACCGTCGCCCTGAAAGGCTTCAACGAGGACGAACTGTTCCGCCTGACGGACTGGTGCGCCGAGGAAGGCCACGACCTGACCTTCATCGAGGTCATGCCCATGGGCGAGATGGGCGACGTGCAGCGCCTGGACCAATACTGGCCTCTGACCGACCTGCGCCGCCGTCTGGCCGAGCGCCTGACCGTCACCCCCCTGACCGAGCGCAGCGGCGGCCCCGCCCGCTATGTCCGCATCGAGGAAACCGGCCAGAAGATCGGCTTCATCACGCCGCTGAGCCATAATTTCTGCGAAAGCTGCAACCGTGTGCGGCTGACCTGCACGGGCGAGCTGTTCATGTGCCTTGGGCAGGAGGATCGCGCCGACCTGCGCGCGCCGCTGCGCGCCAGCGAGGACGATGCGCTGGTCCGGCAGGCCATCCGCGACGCCATCGCCCGCAAGCCCAAGGGCCATGATTTCGACTATTCGCGGCGTCAGGTCTCGGGTCAGGTGCTGCGCCACATGAGCCATACCGGCGGCTGATCAGCGAAAGTCCAGCGTGACGATGTCCTTGATATGGCGCGCGCCGCGCATATCGCCGGGCACCACCATGCGCAGCCCGTCCGGGATCGGCCGGCCGTTCATCTCATACGCCAGCAGGATCGGGGTATTGCCGAAATCGGGGGCGATCTCGCCCACGGAACAGGCGGCCTCATGCCCGTCGCCGGCGATGGCCAGCACCGTATTGCGCAGCGCGGGCTTGACGTCCTTGCCGACCAGTCCCCTGGCCTGCAACAGGTCCCACAGCAGCACGCCCTTGTAGATGCCGGCCTCGATCCCTTTGGATCTGCGATAGGCGCTGGCGGCCTCGGTCGCGGGCAGTTCGGCAAGGCTGGCGGCGGGCAGTTCGACGCGGACGCCGTCCGGGCCGCTGAGCATCGCCATGTCGGCGGCGACCACGCTGCCGCCCCAGACAGGCAGGGTAAGCAGCGCGGCGCCGGTAAGTTTTACAATTCGATGTGTACTGGTGAACATAACCAACGATATAGCCATCCGCGCATATCCGTTCAATCCCTGCCGCGATCGATACGAAGAAATGTTCGCGTGTTGTTCTAAAAAGGTTGCCATTTCGCGCGCCATGCCTATGTCTTGCGCTTGGCGGAATCAGCCTTGGCGATGGATCGGGCGATGGAACAGAAGTTCATCGAGGTTCGCGGCGCGCGCGAGCACAATCTGAAGAACGTGGACATGGACATTCCGCGCGACAAGCTGGTGGTGATCACCGGCCTGTCGGGCAGCGGCAAGTCCAGCCTTGCCTTTGACACCATCTATGCCGAGGGGCAGCGGCGCTATGTCGAAAGCCTGTCGGCCTATGCCCGGCAGTTCCTTGACATGATGGGCAAGCCCGATGTCGACCATATCAGCGGTCTTTCTCCGGCGATTTCCATCGAACAGAAGACGACCAGCAAGAACCCGCGCTCGACCGTCGGCACGGTGACGGAAATCTATGACTATCTGCGGCTTCTGTTCGCGCGCGCGGGCACGCCCTATAGCCCCGCGACCGGCCTGCCGATCGAGGCGCAGCAGGTTCAGGACATGGTCGACCGCGTGACCGAACTGCCCGAGGGCACGCGCGCCTATCTGCTGGCGCCCATCGTCCGCGACCGCAAGGGCGAATACCGCAAGGAATTCCTTGAACTGCGCAAGCAGGGCTTTCAGCGCGTCAAGGTGAACGGCGCCTTTTACGAACTGGACGAGCCGCCGACGCTGGACAAGAAGTTCCGCCACAATATCGACGTGGTCGTGGACCGCATCGTCGTGCGCGAGGGGATGGAGACGCGGCTGGCCGACAGTTTCCGCACCGCGCTGGACCTTGCGGACGGCATCGCCGTCCTTGAGACCGCCCCCGCCGAGGGCGAGCCCGAGCGCATCACCTTCAGCGAGAATTTCGCCTGCCCGGTTTCGGGCTTCACCATCCCGGAAATCGAGCCGCGGCTGTTTTCCTTCAACGCGCCCTTCGGGGCCTGCCCGGTCTGCGACGGCCTGGGGATGGAGCTGTTCTTCGACGAACGGCTGGTGGTGCCGGATGCGGCGCTGTCGGTGGCGCAGGGGGCCATCGCGCCATGGGCCAAGTCGAAATCGGCCTATCTGACCCAGACCGTCAACGCGCTGGCCAAATTCTATGGCTTCGACCGCAAGACCCCGTGGAAGGACCTGCCGCAATCGGTGCGCGACATGTTCATGCATGGCTCGGGCAAGGATGAGATCCCCTTCCGCTTCGACGAAGCCGGCCGCATCTATGAGGTCTCGCGCCAGTTCGAGGGCGTGATCCCGAACATGGAGCGCCGCCTGCGCGAAAGCGACAGCGCCTGGGTGCGCGAAGAGTTCGAGAAATACCAGAACAACCGCCCCTGCGGCGCCTGCCACGGCTATCGGCTGAAGCCCGAGGCGCTGGCGGTCAGGATCGCCGGCAGCCATATCGGGCAGGTGACCGAGCTTTCCATCCGCGAGGCGCTGGCCTGGGTCGAGGCCGCGCCTGCGCATCTGTCGAAGCAAAAGAACGAAATCGCCGCCGCGATCCTGAAAGAGATCCGCGAACGGCTTGGTTTCCTTGTGAATGTTGGGCTTGATTACCTGACGCTGTCGCGCGCGGCGGGCACGCTTTCGGGCGGCGAGTCGCAGCGCATCCGGCTGGCCAGCCAGATCGGCAGCGGCCTGACCGGCGTGCTTTATGTGCTGGATGAACCCTCGATCGGGCTGCATCAGCGCGACAACGACCGGCTGCTGGCGACGCTGAAGGGGCTGCGCGATCAGGGCAACTCGG
>RRZU010065194.1_pt1 | contig 19768 bp, 19 predicted proteins | sample 2165561 | NCBI WGS metagenome assembly RRZU01 (sample SAMN10456909, study PRJNA506462) | wastewater metagenome | isolation source: wastewater sludge | place: USA: Moscow, Idaho | reverse complement strand
ACATCAAAATCTGGATTGATGAATTTCTCCAGCGGTTCCCCCAGAATTTCGATATTTTCTTCACTCCAATATCCCAGTTCCATTTCTTGCCCATAGGTGATCGTTGGCACAAAGCTAGGATCTAAATTGATCAACCTGGCAAAGGTCGCATCCAGTGCCACTGGATCATCTGATACCAGTAACACCTTCATTGGCACCGGTTTTCCCGATGCCGGACCGTTCCCTTCCATAGCAACAATTCCATCCATAACAAAGAGTCTCAATTTGGGAATGAGATAACGGTTTAAATCCACTAACATTTTCGAGAAACTTTTAATATTAGGATAATGAGCATGGGACATTCCCTTATTCAAACCATAAACACAGCCGAATTGGTTTTTGATTGCACCGGTGATCCGGGTCAGGCCATGGGTCTTCATTTTTGCAAGGCTGATAATGGCATCACTTTCTAAAACCCCCTGGGCTATATCAAACTTCTTGGTTCCGATCCCAAGCAAGAAATCAATCTGCTGGCCACTGCTGAATTCTTTAAGCGGGATTTCATAATTTGCAGCAATATTGGCAAGACCGCTTTCTTTTGCAGCTGCGGCAGGAGCGCCAAAGCCAGGTGAATCCCCATATGCAAGGCGGCTGCAATTCGCCTCCAGCAACAGCCGAATCATTGCTTCAAATACTGCCGGATGGGTAGTTATGGCAGCATCCGGATTTTTTCCTCTTAGTAAATTAGGTTTGAGTAAAATCCGCTCTTGCTCGTTTACGAATCGTCCGATACCGCCAAGCAGGTCGACGGCCGCTTTTAATTTCTCATAAACCAGTTCATTATCATAGGATTCACACCCCATGATAACAACACGCGATTTTTTATTTTCCATTTTTTTCAATGCCTCTTTCTGTTATTTTGATTTTTTTTTCTTTTAGCAATTTACCCACTGCGCGTTTAAACGAACTTTTACTCATGTTAAATTCTTTTTTTATGACAAACGCGTCGGTTTTATCATTATACGGTAAGAAACCTTGACTTTCGTTTAATTTTGTCAGAATCACAACGGCATCTTTCGGTATTTCTTTATAGGCTTTTTTATTGGGACTCAAGACCAGCTTGCCGTCATTTCGAATTTCCGATACCCGGGCATGAATTTTTTCTCCGCAATGGATGTCAGAATTGGCATCTTTGATCAGTATCAATCCATGATAGCGGTTATCAATCGCCACAAAGGCGCCAATTTCGGGATTGATTTGATACACGTACCCTTCGATCCAATCACCGACCTTGTAGGGCGCACCAACTTTCAGCAGCGGATAGATCTTCATCGTTGCACATAAGCGCTCGCTTTTATCGGTATACAGATTGACCAGGTAATCCCGGCCTTTTTGGACCTTTACCGTTTGCTCATTATATGGTAGCAACAGATCTTTTTCCAGCCCCCAATCCAGAAAGGCACCGACCTTGGTAACATCCGCAACCTTTAGCGCTGCGAATTCGCCTACTTGAATTTTCGGTTCCCGAGTTGTCGAAATCAGTCGATCCTTCGAATCCCGGTACACAAATACGTCGATTTGATCACCGGCCCGGGAATTTTTCGGTACTTCTTTCTCTGGCAGCAAGACGACGTCCGTTGTATCAAATCCATCCGAAAGATACGCACCAATCGGTGTTAACCGTTCGATGGTCAGTGTTTGTACTTTTCCTATTTCTATCATTTTCTTTACCTCTTTTATTTAATATCCAAGCATAAAAAAGGCCGTGTTCATCACACAACCCTTGTTATACCAATTATTTCATGTTTTTTAATTCGCGCCGATTCTGTTCAATTTGATCGTTCATTTCTTTTAATTGGATTTGAAAACTATAGAGCAGTTTGTCGGCATAGTTTTGGGTCCCGGTTTTTAAAGCCTTTGCACTCATGTTTGCATTTCGCATAATCTCATTGGCGTTGGCAGTAGCATTTTTTGTTATTTCATTGTTATCGATTAATTCTCTGAGCCGTTTTTCTGCCTCTGCTTTAATATGATCTGCTTCACTTTGGGCAGCAAAAATAATTTTCTTTCGTTCGGCAACGATTTTCTTTGCTTCTGCCAGTTCTTCTGGCAGTGAATCTCTGATTTCATCAATGATCTCTATCACTTCTTCAGGATTTACAAACGCTTTAGATGAAAAGGGAAGCGTGTTTCCTTTTTCCACGACTTCTTCTAATTCTGCCAATAGGTCAAGTACCCTCATTTCATACATCCTTCCTCATATTTCTTTTGTATCGCTTTTTCAACGTTTTTGGGGAGAAAATCGGACACGTCTCCCTGATATTTAACAAGTTCTTTTACTAAAGTCGAGCTTAAATAAGAGTGCTTATTGCTCGTTATCATAAAGAATGTCTCAATCTCATTATCAAGATGCTTATTGGTCAATGCCATCTGAAACTCATATTCAAAATCCAAAAAAGCCCGAAGCCCCTTGACAATGATATTGGTATTTCGCATTCTGACATAATCGATCAGAAGCCCATTGTAGAAATCAACTTCGACGTTTTCAATCCCAGAAAGAACATCCTTTATCAACGCTACACGTTCTTCACAGGTGAAAAGATAATTTTTGCTGCTGTTAACCATCACACAAACGATCACCTTATCAAATATTTTTGTTGCTCTTTCAATCATGTCAAGATGACCTTTTGTTATGGGATCAAAGCTCCCGGGGTAAACTGCAATTTTCAAACTCATAATTCTCCCTAGAATAATAACTAATTGTCGTGATACCGTATTTTTTTGATTTGTAACACGTTAATTTATTTTTTACTAATGGCATTATAACAGATTTTTCTGTTTCTATCACTAATTTTCCATGCACAGCAAGAATTTCTTTTTCTGAGATCATCTCTAATAATTGATAAATCTCATCAACCTGACAATATGGCGGGTCCATAAAAATAATATCACACTGGACCTTGTTATGGGCCAACATTTCCAGGCCGCTCCTGGCGGACTGATTAAAAACCCGACTGCGGTGATCATAACCTAGCAGCTTGATGTTCTTTTTTGTTATCGCGATGCTCTCACTGGACAAGTCAAAAAAATATGCCAATTCCACACCGCGGCTCAGCGCTTCCAGGCCCATTGCACCAGTTCCTGAAAATAAGTCGACAAATACCGCTGCCGTCCTTATTTCATTCTGAAGGCTATTGAAAATTGCCCCTTTAATTTTATCAGCTGTTGGCCGGATCTTATCACCTGTGATGGTCACCAATTTTTTACCACGCTTTTCGCCGGCAATTATTCGCATTATTCCTCCTAATTAAATGATATATCTGCTATATCGATATAAAATGATTTCAATACATCGTTTCGAAAGGTCATCATTTCCTGGTTTTGGGATTCAAAAATGACCTCAGCAATTTTTTTGGTTCGCTTAATCAAAGCCAGTTCTTCGGTGGGGTTAAGCAAACCGAGTTTGGGTAAGCCGTGCTGTTTAAAACCAAAATAATCGCCCGGCCCCCTTAGCTTAAAATCTTCATCCGCAATCTTTCGGCCATTGCGATTATTTACAATCACCTTCATGCGGGCCAGGGTATCTTCACTTTTAGAATTGGTAACCAGAAAACAATATGACTGATGATTTCCCCGTCCCACTCGGCCGCGCAACTGATGGAGCTGAGATAATCCAAATCGTTCCGCACTGAGAATCACCATCGTGCTGACGTTAGGAACATCAATACCGACCTCGATAATACTGGTTGCAACCAGACAATCAATCTCGCCCTGGTTAAATGACTGGATAATTGACTCTTTATCTTCGCTTTTGAGACGACCGTGAAGACATGCCATCCGATATTTTGGATCAATCTTTTGCAGTAGTTCTAAATATACCGATTCTGTATCACGAACCTCTTCCAACTCTTCTGAAGCCTCAATAAAAGGACAAATTACAAAGCTCTGTCGACCTTTTAACATTTCCCCCTCGACAAAACCCAGAATCTTATCGAGTGACGCTTCATTATAACAGTAAGTTTTGATGGCTTTTCGGCCTTTGGGTAATTCATCAATATAGGAAACCGCCAAGTCCCCATAGAGGATCAACGCCAATGTTCGGGGGATCGGCGTGGCACTCATAACCATGGTATGAGGTTGGTTTCCTTTTAACGATAACTGACTCCGCTGTTTAACTCCAAAACGGTGCTGTTCATCAGTTATCACCAATCCCAGGTTATAGTAATCCACCGCCTGCTGAATCAGGGCATGAGTACCGATGATTACTGCCACCTGACCTTGGGCAACCCGCTCCAGAATCTCACGTTTTTCTTTAGCTTTCAGGCTACCGGTCACCACTTCGACGGTAATACCGGTGTTCTTCAACAAGTCTCTGAAGCTGCGACCGTGTTGTTGAGCCAATATCTCGGTGGGCGCCATATAAGCGGTCTGATAACCATTTTGTGCCATCAGACAGGCGGCAACCACCGCAATCACTGTTTTACCAGATCCCACGTCGCCCTGAATCAGCCGGTTCATAACCTGGCCGCTTTTTAGATCCGCAATAACGTCATCAATCACCGAGCACTGACTGGCGGTCAGATCATAGGGTAAACTACTGATAAAGGGTTCCACACCGGCAAACAAATTTATGTCGATATTTGAGTACCTTTGTTCCCGGGCTCCGGACATGATTCCCATATTTATTTTTAACGCTTCATTAAACTTGAGCCGTTCAATTCCCTGAATGACATCTTCTGCCTTTTCAGGAAAATGAATAACCTTTAAGGCATTTCTCATCTCCAGTAAGTTCTCAGTGGATCGGAGCTCTTCCGGCATCGCATCCGGAACTTCCAGTAGGCCTGCAAAAATCTGCTCCAAAACTTTTGGGATGACGCTACTGGGAATCCCTTGAATATTCCGATACACCGGTGTCAGCGCAAAAAATTTACCGGGATTACTGGCAATTACAAACTGCGGATTGGTGATCTTTAATCCGCCATAGGCTTTTTTAACCCTGCCATAAAAATAATAATCCTGATTCTCCTGGAAGGTACCTTTCAAATAGGGTTGATTGAAGAACACCGCCGAGATTTTATTTTCTTGCCATAACAGTGGCACCGTAAAAATCGAAAGGTTTCCCCGAATCCGTTGAACCCGACCTTTATCTAAAACCGTAGCTTTAAGGGAAATTTCCCGATCTTCCAAAAATTGTTCTGGTTTCCCAAAAACACTGCGATCTATATATTTTCGGGGGTAATAGGACACTAGTTCACCGACAGTTTTGATCCCGGCTTGTTCCAATGCTATTCTCCGTTTGGGTCCCACCCCTTTTACTTTTTCCAGCGAATCTTCCCATTTCATGGTTATTCCTCATGTTCATCTTATAAATATAATTTGATTAACGCTACTCCACTGACACAATATAATAATACAGCGGTTGTCCGCCATAATGCATTTCCACGTCGCATTCCTCAAAACTTTCAGCCAGCTCCTCAGCCAGGGTATTGGCGTCATTTTCAGAAACATCCTTTCCATAATAAATCGAGATCAGCTCACTATCCTCATCCACCATATCGCTGAGCAATTCTTCGGTTACATCCTTGATGCTTTTGCCGGTAAACTTGATTTCGCCCCCGGTAATACCGATGACATTGGATTTCTTGATTTTCAAGCCATTGATTTTGGTATCTCTGACGGCGTAAGTAACTTCTCCGGTCGCCACATGATTAATCGCTTCCGACATCGCTGACTCATTCTCTGCCGGGGTTGTTTCTGGCGAAAATGCCAGCATCGCCGCAATGCATTGAGGAATATTTTTAGAAGCGATAACGTGAACCTGTTTATCCGAGATTTCACTGGCTTGTTTAGCTGCCATGATAATGTTACTGTTGTTGGGGAAGATAAAAATAGTTTCCGCATTCAGTTTATCCACTTCATTTAAAAAATCCTGAGTGCTGGGGTTCATTGTCTGACCACCTGAAATAACTCGAGTCACACCAAGATCTTTAAAGATTTTCGTTAATCCATCGCCTGGCGAAACCGCGATAAAACCGTAGGGTATCAACACTTCATCAGCTTTAGTTCCCTTAGCTGTAAATTGCTCCCGCATATTATCTATCTTGATACGGATTAAACTCCCCAGGCTGCCAGCCCGTTCCAATGCCAGACCAGGATTATCGGTATGCAAATGTACCTTGACGATGGCATCATCTTTAACGACAACAACACTATCTCCGAGCGTATTGAGATATTCTCTCAAATCACTTTCATCGACTTCATCAGCTTCCTGAATAATGAACTCTGTACAGTAACCAAAGGTAATATCTTCTGGTTTCATATGAGAGTCATCGACAAACTTATCCAGGTTGCTTGGTTTAATCTCCAGTTCCACTCCCAATTCTTCGTTAAGTAGCGCCTTAAAAGCACCTTCAACAATGCAAATAAGGCCCTGCCCGCCGGCATCAACCACACCTGCTTCTTTTAATACCGGCAGCAACTCCGGAGTCTTTGCCAATGTGACCTTACCATGATGTATGACATCCGCAATGAAGCTTTCCAGACAGTCATAAGCGTCGTATTTAGCCATCGCAAACTCACCCATTTCCCGGGCGACCGTAAGAATCGTTCCTTCGGTTGGTTTCATGACTGCCTTATATGCCACATCAGATGCCAGTTTTAATGCACCTGCCAAAGCCGGGATATCCAGATCTTCCTGAGCTTTGCAGCCTTCGGCAAACCCTCTCAGCAATTGTGAAAGGATTACCCCTGAATTACCTCGGGCACCAATCAAGGCACCAGATGAAGCTGATTTGGCCACACTGTAGACATTCAGTTTTTCAATTTTATCAAACTCTGATACCGAATGACTGAAGGTTAACGACATATTCGTTCCGGTGTCGCCATCCGGTACCGGAAAAACATTAAGTTCGTCGACAATTCTTTTATTAATTTCAAGATTTTTTGCCCCATAACGAAACATTTTTATGAGCATTTCACCGTCAATTGTCTGGGTTTTCATTCTGTCCTCCATTTACACACGCACACTGACTACATTCACACTGATACGTTTCACTTTTAATGAGGTCTCTTTTTCGACCCGATATTTTACATTGGATATGATATTTTCAGCAACAACCGAAATTTTAATGGCATACTCAACAATCACATAAAGATCTATTACTAATCGATCATCTTCAATGATCACGCCCACACCCTTGTTGGCCTGATCGCCTGAAAGAATTTCGATCAAGCCGTCTTTTCCGCGTTTGTGAGCCATTCCCACCAGTCCATAGCATTCCATGGCGGCGTTTCCGGCAATATCTGCAATTGCTTTTCGGGTAATATCAATATATCCAAACTCATTATTTACTTTCATCGAATTGCTCCTTTTATTTTTATTTCTCTATTTTACATAATAATTCCACTTAAGTCAAAATTTCTATTGCTTTATTTTTAATTTTCATGATATAATACACCTTGTTTTATAAAAGGTAAGCGTAAGGGAGGTTATGTCATGGCTAAAGAATGTTTTGTATGTAAAAAAACCGTTGTTAGTGGCAACCAGGTTAGTCATTCAAATAAACACAATAAACGAGTTTGGAAACCCAATTTGCAAAGAGTTAAAGTTGTAATTGAAGGTACACCACAACGAATTAGTGTTTGTACACGTTGTTTGAGATCCGGTAAAGTCGAAAGAGCCTAGTCTCTTTACCTGCGGAATCATCGTTTAAGAGTCTTTAATCGGACTCTTTTTTCTTGTGTCAAAACAAAACTGCCAGGCGATTACAATACTCGTTTGGCAGTTGTCCGACACACGCCAAAAAATCAGATTATTTTGTTCAGCTAATTCTAATTCTACTAACTACTTATTAATCTTTCGGAACGATAATTATTAACATTCCCTGTTCAAGTGCAATCTGTTGTCTATTATCATTAGTCACATTACTGATGCCATAAGGCTTGTCTATGGTCATTTGTCCCGCTTTAATGGGATACTCAAATCCACTGATCGTCAGTCCCGACACATCTCCACCAATCGGCAGAATTGAAACGATCGTCCCAATCGGAAAGTTAAATGCTGTCGTTTTGCCTATTATTCGAATGCGGTTTTTTTCATTAACTATTTCAGCTTCAATGCCAACATCCACGAACCGTTTGAGCAAGTAGATATTGCCGAGACTATGATCCATCCGGGAACCCAGTCCACCCAGAATGGTCACTTTATCAGCACCAATTTTTATGGCATGGGTAATTGCCAGTTCTGTATCTGTTTCATCTTTTTGGGGCGGATACATTTCAAATCTGGTCTGGTTAAAAAAAGTGCGCGTTTCGGCGGCAATTGAATCCATATCACCAATAATAATATCGGGTTTGACATTAAGCATCCTGGCGTAATTTGCTCCACCATCGGCACAGATCAGATAGTCTGCTTTGATTTCTTCTAAACACGCTTCATAAAAATTTTTATCTTGATACTCTCCATTTGTAAAAATGATCACTTTCATCGATATTGTTCCTTTTTTATTTCCTCCAGCAAACTTAAATAATGTTCATAACGGACGGCACTGATTTCGCCAGCCGCAACCGACATTTTAATGGCACAGCCCGGTTCTTCTTTGTGCAGACAACTTTTAAAGCGGCATTCGCCCTGAGTGAATTCCGGAAAATACTCCCGTAATTCTTCAGGTTTGATCATTTCTGAAATCTGATAAGATGAAAAGCCAGGCGTATCCAATAAATAGCCACCATTCTTTGTTTTTAATAATTCAACGTGACGCGTTGTATGTTTTCCTCTTTTTAATTTTTGACTCAGTGCCCCGGTCTCCATCGTTTGATCCGCACATAAGTAGTTTGCCATGGTCGATTTACCAACCCCTGATGGACCAGCCATAAAAGCCGTTTTACCGCCTATTTCTCCGATTATCTGGTCCATTGTGACCATGTCATTCTTGCTGAAAAAAAACAGCTGATAAGGGGTTTTCTCGTAAATCTCTTTAATGGCCATTTCTTCAGCTGTACTTGTTAAATCGCGTTTTGTAAAACAAACAACCGGTTTTACATTCTGAATCTCTGAACTGATTAACAGCATATCCAAAAGCAATAGATTCGGTTTCGGATTGGTCATTGAAAAAACAATCAGACCGATGTCGACATTGGCAACAGGCGGCCTCAAAAAAATATTTCGGCGGGGCAGAATCGACTCGATCATCCATTCTCCGGGATTGTCAGATTGAATCATCACGTGATCACCAACGGTGGGAATAATTTTCTGGTGCCTTAACACACCTCTCGCCTTACATTCTCTGACTTCATCATCCTGATCCGTCTTTACATAATAAAATCCGCCAATACCTTTAATAATTTTCCCCAGTAGCTGTTCGTTTAAACTCAATATTAATCCTCCTTCTTAAAATTTATTTTTTGTTTTCTCAAAACCTTTTTAAATTAAATACGGGTTTCTATAATCAATTGAAACATTGTTTCAGTCGAACCTTTCATGGAAATGTACGAATTGAATGCTTAATTGTTATATAAACCCGTAAATATTAATTAAAATTTAACCAATCATATAATTTAGAAATCAATATATCCAGTTCCGGCGCTCGAGCCATCGATAAAAACCTCGTAGGTTTCGCGGCCAACACCTTCAACATTAACTGAAAAGATATCATCTGACATATTGCTACCTTCATATATTACCGTCTCTGTCTTATCCGCCGAGGTTAATACAACCTTGACCTTAACGGACTTTGATGGATTCTTTTCAATATACTCACTTAAATCAATCGTTAATTTTTGAGTTGATACTTTTCCACTACTGACCACAATCGCGACTTCTGAGTTCTTCGCGACCTGATTGCCATCTGTTGGGGACTGCTTCATGACCATCCCTTTTGAATAATCAGAGCTGGTCTCATAGGTAATCGCACCCACCGTCAACCCCGCATTTGTGATCGTACTTTTGGCATCAGCCTCAGTTTGACCAATAACACTCGGCACTGTAACCAGATCTTCGCCCTTGCTGACATAAATAGTAACCTTGGTTCCTTCGTTGACAGTTGTATTGCCATTGGGATTCATTTGAAAAACAATGTCAGCGTTATAACTGCTGTTGTATTCTCGCTTGATTTCACCGACTACAAAATTAGCCGCTTCAATGGCTTTAACGGCTTCTGTTTCACTTAAGCCAATAACTGAGGGAACTGTTCCGGTTTTCACACCTTTACTGACTGTTACCTTGACTGTTTTCCCATTCTGCAGCTCTTTCCCGCTCTCGGGATTTTGTGTGATGATCATTCCTGCCGCAACCTCTGCGTTATAAACTTCTTTTTCAACTTCCAGAACCAGATCCAGTTTTTCCAGGGCGGTTTTTGCTTCTGCCGTTGTTTTACCTTTTATATCCGGAACTTCGACTGTCTTTCCGGAAAAGAAAGCAAACGCCATAATGCCCATGGCCAGGGTTGCTATAGCTGCAAAAACCGAAATAAGAATGATCTTTCGTTTCTTTTTTCGGGCGGCTGTTTCTTTAGGTGTTTCATAATAATATTCGTCATCATCCTCTTCTTCATCTGGCCGGACGGTGGCATGACTACCGGTATTTTCGACATGAAAGAGACCTTCCCGAATGATATGAGTATCATTGCTCATATGATTGCCATCCCCTGCTCCAAAACTGAGGTTTTCAAGGACTGCTTCGAGATCTTCCATCAGCTCATCGGTATTTTGATAACGCTCATCCGGTTTTTTCTGTGTCAGTTTAACTACAATCTGATTGACCCGTTCTGGTATTTTTGGTTCCAGTAACTTGGGCGGAACAATCTCTTCCTGAATATGTTTGATGGCAATGGTAACGGTGTTCTCTTCGTCAAAGGGAAGCTTTCCGGTTAATAACTCATAATATAAAATCCCCAATGAGTAGAGATCTGAACGTTCATCCACAAATCCTCCCTTGGCTTGTTCCGGTGAGATATAGTGAACCGAACCCATGGTCTGATTTGTCATCGTTACTGTTGAACTGGTAATTGCCCGAGCAATCCCAAAATCTGCAACCTTGGGAACCAGATCCCGGGTTAACAGGATATTATGGGGTTTAATGTCCCGATGAATGATCTTATTCTCGTGAGCACAACGTAGTGCATTGGAAATGTCCATTACGAATCGGGTTGCTTCAGTATATTCGAGGCGGCCTTTTCTCATTAAATATTGTTTCAGGGTAATCCCATCAACATATTCCATAATGATATAATAGATATTATCCTGGACGCCCACATCATATACGCCAACTATATTAGGATGCGATAAACAGGCAACAGCCTGGGATTCCCGATCAAATTTTTTGATAAACTGCTCATTTTCGGTATACTCTTCGCGTAGCACTTTGACTGCCACATAACGATTCAATTTTAAATCCCGAGCTTTATAAACGTATGCCATTCCGCCTCGTCCGATCAGCTCCACTATTTCATATCGTTTTCCCAAGGTTCTACTGAGCATTAGATACTCCTTCCAGAGGTTTAAACAGGACAACGGTGATATTATCCTTGCCTCCGTTTATGTTTGCCAGATCGATGAGTTTTTTTGCTGCATCCTCCAGACTATTTTCCATAATAATGGTCTTCATATCCTGATCACAGACCATGTTAAACAGGCCGTCCGAACAGATTAAATAGATTGCTTCAGGATTAATTTCATAACGGTAAAAATCCACATTGACAGAATTATCGGTTCCCAACGCTCGGGTGATGACATTTTTTTGGGGGTGTATTTCTGCTTCCTCCTGAGTTATTTTACCTTCATCAACCAGGATCTGCACCAGTGAGTGGTCTTTCGTCAAGCGAATGATCTCGTTCTCGGTGATGCTATAGGTGCGGCTGTCGCCAACATGACAGATACATAAATAATTCCCGTCAACGATACACATGGTCAAGGTAGTTGCCATGCCCAAACGTGCGGGTTCATCATCACCAATTTTTTTAAGTTCTAAATTTATGGATTTTACAAAAGCCATCATTTCTTCAGGATCAAAGTAATTCTGTATTCCTGATAAATTATGCTTAATAAAATCCACTGCCGTTTTACTGGCTATTTCGCCGCTGCGATGTCCACCAAGTCCGTCGGCTACTGCAAAAACATAAGAAATACGATCAACGTTTTTTATGGTTGCTGCCAAATAGGCATCTTGATTTACCTTTCTTAGTGATCCAACATTGGATCCGTAGGCACATTTCATAAACTCACCTTATCCTCATCTCTTTTTTTTCGAAGCTGACCACATGCCGCGTCAATTTCTCTTCCCATTTTGCGTCGCAATGTTACATTAATTCCATGTTTTTCCAGTTCATTCATAAAATAATTCAGCCGCAGGCTTTCTTTAAAAGCAGTTCCCGGAACCTCATTCAAACCAATGAGATTCAAATGGTTTTGACTTCCTTTTAGAAGTGTTATCAATCCGATTATATCTTCATCACGATCATTATAACCGTCTATAAGTGCGTATTCATAGGTAATGCGTCGCCCCGTCTTTTTAAAATAAGCTTTGCAGGCATCCATCAACGGTTCCAAATCATAACGATTGGCGATCGGCATTAACCGTTTTCTGCGTTCTGAAAAAACCGAATGAAGCGAAATGGCAAGGTTAATTTGTAGATTTTCTTCCGCTAATGCTTCAATTCCGGGAATAATTCCACAGGTGGAAAGACTTATTTTTCGTTGACCGATCCCAAATCCAGTATTGGCAATACGAATAAACTTGATCACTTCATCATAATTCTCAAGCGGCTCGCCGATCCCCATAATTACGACATTAGAAATACGCACTTCTTCTTCTTTTTTCGCTAAATATATCTGATCCAATATTTCGCCGGCGCATAAATCTCTGACTTTACCGCCTTTTGTAGAGGCACAGAATTTACACCCCATATTACATCCAACCTGTGTTGACACACATAGCGAAGCACCATGTTCGTATTGCATTAACACAGCTTCAATGTATTCACCATCACTCAGCGCAATTAAGTACTTTTTGGTCCCATCATGACGATCTTCTTGCTTGGTTTCAATTCTAGCATGAATCAGATCATATCGATCTGATAATTTTGCTCTCAAGCTGCTGGAAAAATTGCTCATTTCACTGAATTTTTCACACTTTTTTTCGTATAGCCATTGATACAATTGTTTTCCACGATACTTGGCCTCGCCAAGGTCTGTCATCAGTGCTTCGCACTCATTAATGTCTTTGCCAAAAATATTTTCCTTCATGTTTTACTCCTATACTATCAGAGAAGCATTACACTCAACGGGATGCTTTACATAGATTGTTTTATTATATCAAAATATTTGATCGAATTCAATTTTTTCAAAATTCTTTTTCTTTGTTATAAGTGGCTATCATTTCTTTATTTTCAGTAATAAAGCTAAGTAAATACTGACCCGGCCTTGTTATTTCTTTAGCAAGCACATAAAAAAACTGTCGCAGCCATCCATTAACGGACTGGTGTAGCTATAATCATTGCCGTTATCATCAGGAATAATCTGCAGCTGGGGAAATTTGACCAACAGCTTATTGATCTGATTTTCATTTTCATCCTTATTGATGGTGCAGGTTGAATAAATCAACTCGCCGCCGGGTTTTAAATAGCGGACGGCGTTTTCAAGCAGGGTCGCCTGAATTTTCACGAGCGCTTTACGGCCTTCTTTGCTACCGTGATATTTTATCTCTGGTTTTCGTCTGATAACGCCAAGACCGGTACAGGGGGCATCCAGTAATATTTTATCGAAAGAGTTTTCATCGGCCTGTAAAAAATCGCCGCCGTCCTGATCTTCAAGGCTGATGTTCGCGCAACCCAGTCGCTGCATGCTTTGTTCTATCAGCTTTAACCGACTGGAGTACACATCCCGAGCAATTATTTGCCCCTCATTATCCATCAGCTGACTCAGATAGGTTGTTTTCCCGCCAGGTGCTGCGCACATGTCCAAAACGCGATTCCCCGGCTTGGGATTGAGGCGTTCGACCGTTAGCATCGCGGCCTGATCCTGAATCAGAAAATGGCCATCACGATACAAATGAGAATTTTCAATATTGCTTTCGAAAATCCCCAGATTTGTCAGATGAACGGCATTAGACGACAGATTTCCAGGTATTGCAGCAACTCCGAGATCCTGCAAATCTTGGAGCAATTGTTTTTTTGACGTTTTCAGGGTATTACACCGCACCGTAAATGGCGGTTTTTCATTCAGCAGCGGAATGATCGCCTCGGCCTTTTCGATCCCATAGACCTCATAATATTTATGGACAATCCACAGCGGCACCGAGTAGCGAACCGATAGCGCTTCCTTTTCATTATCCCAATTTTCGAACTTGAATTCTTTTCCACCATTATCAATTTTTCGCATGATGTTTCGCAACACACCATTAATAAAACCTTTCGCCTGAGGTTGAATTTCGGCAGCTAAATTGACCGATTCATTAACAATCGCATAATTGGGAATTTTATCTAAAAAATAAAGTTGATAAATGGCGATCCTTAATATTTCACTGACCTCTTTATGCAATTTATTCACCGGCCGGCTACTTTGCTGTTTAATCAGATAATCCAGATAGATCTGATTTTGAAGACAGCCATAAACAATATTTAAATAGAGCCGACGGTCTTCATCTTTTATCGCAAAACGTAACAAGGTTCTTTTGATTTCTAAATTGGAGTAGGCTCCATCATAGTCAATTTTAAGCAGCGTTTCCAGCGCCAGTTTTCGAATATTCATCAATCTCTTGAACCTCTTAATATGATTAGTCTGATCAACGTTAATAAAGACATCAACGCTGCCGCAACATAAGTCAACGCGGCTGCTCTTAAAACCTTTTTAACCCCAACTTCTTCACCCGGTTGCAGCAGGTTGTTATCAACCAATGCTGCAATGGCACGCTTGCTGGCGTTGAATTCTACTGGTAAGGTGATCACCGTAAAGAAGAGACTAAACGAAAAAAGAATGATTCCCAGATTCATAAACATCGTTCCCCAGCCAGAAGCTTGCCCAAAGAAAAGCCCAATCAAAAAAATAGGCCAGGCTAAATTTGAAGCAAAACCGGTAACCGGCACAATAAAGCCGCGAAACCGTAAGGGCCAGTAGCCTTCCTTGTCCTGAATGGCGTGTCCTGTCTCATGGGCCGCAATACCAACTGCTGCAACGCTGGCCTGCTGGCCAACACCTGAAGACAAACGCATGACTTTACTCCGGGGATCATAGTGATCAGTCAAATTTCCAGCTACATTTTCGATACCTATGGCATTCAATCCGTTAGCATTTAATAAACGTCGCGCCGCATCCGCCCCAGTCAATCCATTTTTAGTCGGTACCTTACTATATGCTTTGTAGGCACTGCTCACCTGATGCTGCGCATAAGCGGCAAAAATGATTCCTGGAACAAGTATCAACATCGTCCAATAATATTCTAAAAAAAACATTGCATTTCCCCCTTAATTTTGTAAATCTTAGCACAATTACCTAAAGAACTGCTTAGACTAGTTTACAATAGTTCCCATTTCCAGTTTTTTCCCACGTAAAAAAACAGTGGCTCCCATCCGCTTTTTCCCTGGTGCTTGAACTTCATCAATTTTAAGGGCACCATCCTCGGTTTTTATGACCAGACCGTCTCGATCATCGGCGATTAGAATGGTTCCCGGCTTTTCTTGACCTTCCCAGATGAGGATCTCCGGCCGGAAACATTTTATTTTTTCGTCCTGATAGATTAGATATGCCCCTGGGGTGGGATCCGTTCCATTAATCAGATACAGTATTTGCCGGCTGGTTTTGGCCCAATCAATATGGCCGGTATCTTTAAGTATTTTTGCTGCATAAGTGACCATCATTTCATCTTGAGGCACTGGTTGTAGTGATCCTGCCGCTACCTTTGTCAACGTTTCAATTAACAAATCGCCCCCTAAAACCGATAAATCCCGATATAGACTTTGAAAGGTCGTCTTCTCGGTAATCGGACATTCTACCTTTGACAGCATATCTCCAGTGTCCATGCCTTCACCCATCTGCATAATTGTGACACCAGTTTTTGCTTTCCCATCAATGATGGCACGTTGAATTGGTGCTGCGCCCCGATATTCCGGTAATAGTGAACCATGGATATTTAATGCCCCCAAGGGTGGCATTTCCAGGATTTCTTTAGAGAGAATCTGTCCGTAAGCTGCCACAATAAAAACATCCGCTTCATAACGCTTCAGTTGTTCAATAAACTGAGAATCTTTAATTTTTTCAGGCTGTAAAACTGAGATCCCCAGCTCTAACGCTTTAGCTTTTAATGGTAGTATTTCGACCTTGTTCCCTCTTTTGTTAGGACGGTCCGGCTGACAAATTGCCGCGACGACCTGATGTTCAGCAGCCACCAGGTTTTCCAGGGCAGGAACCCCGAAATCGGTTGTTCCCATAAATATTACCTTGAGTTTTTTCATTTTTCAACGCGATCAATGAACAAGATCCCATCAAGATGGTCAAGTTCATGACAAACAGCTCGGGCCAGTAGATCTGAGCAAAAAAGCTGAAAAACAGTTCCGTCCAGGTCAGTTGCTTCAACTACCAATGATTCCGGCCGCTTCACTAAACCTGATTGTTCCGGAAGACTGAGACAAGCCTCTTCATCCTCTTCTTCGCCTTCGGTAGAAATAATCGTCGGATTAATAAAGGTCATCGGACCGTCACCCACGTCGATAACAAACAATCGTTTTAAAATACCAACCTGTGGCGCTGCTAAACCAACGCCTTCGGCTTTTTTCATGGTTTCCACCATATCTTCATTTAATACTTTTATTTTTTCGTCTATTTCTTCAATAACCCGAGATTTTTTTCTGAGAATTGGATCTTCATCAATTCTGATTTGTCGAATTGCCATTTTTTCCTCCTGATTTGTTAATCTTTAATCATTCTTTATAAATTTATTTGAATCGAAACCTTTGATTTCAACTGTTCTATTATACCAAGTCTGATGATTTTTGGCATTAAATTTTGAAAAACACTTAGTTTTATCGTTTTAAGGACAATTTGATAAGTGATATTCCCACCCTTTGTCACACCAATACGTACCGGCTTATAAACAACGTGATCCCTTCCATATTCTTTAATTTCTTCTTTTAGGGTCACATACAGTTGGAATGCGTCGTTTTCTACTTCTTTTTCATTTTTTTGAAATACACCAAAGCTGACCATATTAACAATCGGTGGGTATTTCATCAATTCCCGATAGCGAATCTCACCCCGATAAAATTCCTCAAAACTTTCATTTTTGATTGAATAAATCGTTTCATTTTCTGGTTCATGGGTTTGAATTATTCCTCTTGTTGTCCCATCCATTGCTTTCTCAAAAAAACGGCTGTACGTTTGATAGACTGTCTCTGAAGCCTGATAGTTGCCCTGATTAAGATCGCGATCAATCAGAACAGCTGCGGCTACTCCAACATTGGTTAAATTGAAGTGCTTGTTAATAACCTGGGTTCCAATCAACACATCAATTTCACCACAACCAATGGCGTTGTTGATTTTCTTAATTTCAGTGGGTTTCATATTTCCCGTAACAATACCAATTCGAATGCCAGAAAACACTCTTTTGAGATACTCTTCTAATTGATCAATACCAAAACCCATGTGCCTGATTTTATCACTACCACAAGCTGGGCATCGCGAAAGAGCTGCTATTTTATATCCACAATAATGACAATGCAGGGAATGATCATGATTATAGTATTTTAGTGAAACGCCGCAATGCGGACATTTTTCAATGTGACCACAACTACGACAAAAAATGCTGTTGGCATAACCCGTATTATTGATAAACAGAACATTCATGCGTTTCTGATCCAAGCTTGTCCTAATATCATTAAGCAAGACCCGACTTAAAATGGCCATATTTCCCTGATGCATTTCTTTTTGCATATCAATGATTTCAATTGCGTGACGTAACTTATGCGCTTCGCCAATTTGAATAATTGCCAACTCTTTTTTTTCAATCTGGTACCAGGTGGCCACCCGGGGGGTATGGTCGGCAATAATATAAGCTGCCCCCATTATTTGGCTCGCTTTTTTGACAATATCAGTGATGTGAAACCGTGGTGTTGAAATATTTACGTGAGAAGCATCATGCTCGTCGTCCACAATGATCAGACCGAGCCTTTTAAACGGCAAAAACAGAGCTGATCGCACTCCAATCACCACTTTTATTTTTCCGGTTTGAACCCGCTGATGGAGTTTCACTCGTTGTTTTTGGCTGAGCCGCCCGTGAAAAATCCCAACCTGATCACCAAAATATTTGTAGAATATTTCCATTCGCTGAAATGTCATATTGACTTCCGGGAAAATAATAACAACAGCTTTTCCTGATTTTAACTGATCTGTAATCGCTTTAAAAAACAGTCGATATTTGCTGGTACCATCAAAAACATGAAAAAAAACACCCGGCTTAACTTTCGTCAATTCCTGGTACTGATTGTAAATATGCAGTTCATGTTTGGTCAAAACAACCGGTTGGTCTCTTTTTGCTGTTATTGACGCCTCATGTTGCATTGCTTGAGATAATGTCTGGTATCTTTTAACATAGTTTTTTTGTATTAACGGTTTTAAGCTTTTTTCATATTGCGCTGATACCATTTTCAGATCCCCGGCTATCATGTCATGGTGAAGCAGACAATTCATCAGTTCACGTTGTTTTATGCCAATTTTTTTATCGCAGTCAATGGCTTTCCGGCCCACATCAGTTAAGTGATAGTTTATTTCTGCTGAATCACCTTCATCATCTGGGTCGCAAATAATTTTCCAACGCCTTTTTGTACTAATCAACTTCTTATCGGTCAGACTTTTTAAAAGATCGCGATCTTCCGGTTTTACTTTTTTTAATAACAGTTCATCTCCGTCTTTTGTAAAGTAATGCTTGAGAAACCAGTTTTCTTTTAAATTGAGATCAAAGTCACCCTGATTTTTATAATAGCAGGTCTCCTGTTTGATTTGGACCGCCATCGTGAAATAAGCAAGGGCTTCATAAAATAAAGAACAATAGGCGGTCTTCATCCACAGACACAATTCTATTTGTTCTTTATTTAAAATTGGTTGACTATCAATATTTTCTACAATTTCTTTGATTCTGCCAGAATAATCCGTCGTTTCTTTAATTCGGATGATAAAACCTTCAACCCGCCGATTTCCGAACCCAAATGTAACAACAACGCGCATCCCGACTTCAATAACTGCTTCCAAATGCGGTGGGATTCGATAGTCATAAGCGTGATCGATGCGTTTGTTTGTCTGGTTTAAAAATACTTCGGCAATTTTCACGGCCTCGGATCCTATTCTGTTATCGTTAATGTATCATCAGTTTCGTCACTGCTTTGTAATTCCGGATCTGTTTCTTTGATTTGATCAGTCTCCGGTTCATGAATTTTATGAACGCAATGGATCATATCTTCAGCAATTTCATTGGTCGCAATGGTGACCGGATTGTCAATTTTAATTTTAACCAGCGGCTCGTCGCCATCCACTATTTCTCGCGCCCGTTTTGCAGTTGCCAATACCAGAGAATATTTATTTTCTGCTTTACTAATTAAATCATTTAATGCTGGATATCGCATTGTTACCTCCCAAGTATATCTTCAATTTTATTTTTCAGTCGTTCGGTTCGGCACTTTTCAGCCGTAATAATACTTTGTACCCGTTGCGCCGCATCGTCGAGATCGTCATTGATAACGATATAACTATAGTCATCGGCGTTTTTCATTTCTTCATAGGCACAATTTAAACGCATTTCCATTTGTTCTTT
>RRZU011303316.1_pt1 | contig 19770 bp, 3 predicted proteins | sample 2165561 | NCBI WGS metagenome assembly RRZU01 (sample SAMN10456909, study PRJNA506462) | wastewater metagenome | isolation source: wastewater sludge | place: USA: Moscow, Idaho | reverse complement strand
TCTCGAAGGCATCCCGCCAGGTATCGGGCGCCTGATGGAGAACCAGGGAAGGCGTTTGCCCGTATGCGGGATTTGCGTCGATATAGCGATACATTGTCCGGTCAGGGCTATCGTGCTCTCGATCGTGGAAGGCTCCTGTCCACACCACGGGCCCATGACTGGCTTCCAGTGACAGGTAACCGGAGGGCCATGCCAGGCTGGCCTGATGCATCACCAGGCTGAACATATCCGGGTCAGATGGGTTCAGATACGACTGCAAGCGCAGCGTGACCGGGCAACCACCGGGTAGCGTCAGGCGCAGCGGAGCGAAGCAATCATCCGCGCCGTCCAGCACCTTCACCTGCACCTCATTTGCATCCTTGACCCCGCATGCCTGCAATAGCAGGTCAAGCGAGGAGTACAGCAATTGACGACTGGTGGTCAGTTGAACCGAGCACGGCAAGGCTCCATCCAACAGGCTCCGGATGCGCGCGGCATGAGCTATCCAGCTGCGGCCCGCCGACAGATGCGGATAAAAGCTGTTGACCCAGTAGACCAGTCCCCGCTCCTCAGCAAGCCTCTGCAGCCTGGCGACATCGTCCGGGTGCAACGGATGCTCCTGCACTACGTGTATGCTCCGCTGCAGCAACTGCTCTGCCAACTGACTGCCTTCTCCTTGTGCGACAGTCGAGCGAACCACCACGCAAGCGATGTCGATATCGCCTGGAACCTGCTCCAGGCTGGTGTAGAGAGGAATGCCGAAATCACGGGCAAGTTGTTGTGCACGGCGACTGCCGCGTGCCAGCAGTCCGACCAGCTCAAAGCCTGGCTGTGGGCGCAGAAAGGCATTGATATAGACCTCGCCGAACTTTGCCCCGGCTATCAGCACGCGTCTGTTCTTCTTGATGGGTGTGCGAATCATTGGATTTTTTCCTCACGGGATACCTGGGCTGACCATTGCCCAACCAGAGTGGCAATTTGCGTAGAGATCTCCGCGTCTTCCATCAGTTGCCAGTGTGTGGCGCTTACCACATGGGATTCGGCGCGAACCTTCCACGCTTCCCATTCGCATACCGCGGGCGTCCAGTGCTCAGGATGCTGATCCGCCTCGATCCATAGGATGGGAATGTCGATGGCTCCCCGAACACGGTGCTGTGACAACAGGGTCAGCAACTGGTGAATGCGTGATAACCATTGCTGGGCTACCTCTACGGGCATTGGCTGGCTGATGACCTTGGCCTCGACAGCGCCGCTCATGAACACCTCGATGCGCGAGGTTTCGTCCAGATTGTCCCAATCATCAGGCAGCGCAATCCCGTGCTCCTTGGCCAGCAGGCGCATAAGGGCCGACAAGTCTGCGACAGTGAAGTCAGCGCCATAGACCGGATCAATCAGCACGAGGCGTATGTCCTTTCCGCTTGCGTGCAGCATGCGCGCGACTTCAGCGGCGACCGTGGCTCCGTAGGACCAGCCAATCAACGTATAGGGCTCATTGCCGAGTTGCGGTTTCATCGCCTGGAGATAGCCTGTCGCGAGCTCCAGCAGACTGTTGACCGTAATCTGTTCCGGCGCCTGCAACCCCCACACATTGCGATCCAGTGCCTGGGCAAACGCCAGGTATGGCGTCACACCACCGTCCGAGGCGTGGAATACGAACGCACGCTCACTCGACGAACTCTGTGTCAAGGGCACAAGCACGTTCTCCATTCCCTTGCTTTTGGCTCCTTCCAGGGTGGCGCAGAAACCCGCCAGTGTCGGGTGAGCAAACAGGGCCTGCAGGCCGGCCCCGGTAATACCGATGCGATTGAGCTGGGCGATGACCCTGGTGGCAATCAGGCTGTCGCCACCGCTCTGGAAGAAATCGCTTTGCGGCTGTACCGGTCTGCCGAGGAAGGACTGCCACACCTGCGCAACGCTATTGAGTAATTCAGCGGAGGATGAGCCAGCGGCCGCATCAGGCATCTCGGTATGGGCTGCGTGCGTTGACACATGCGCTTGCGTGGCCGGTGTCGCCAGCACCTTTTCGGCATCTGAATCATCAGCTACGAACAGGCCCAACGGCTCGCTCTGTTGCACTTGAATGCCTGGCAGGGTATCGCCAAAATGCGCGGCCAACTCACGCTCCAGCATCGTGCAATCGACATGCGCAGCGCGCACCAGTCGCGCCACAATGACATGCTGATGGATGGGCGAAACCTCCTGTTCAGGCCACGCCAGTTCGACCAGGAAGCCGGCATCCTGCAGCACGCCCCGCCATTGGGGGAGATCCAGCATGGCCCGATCATCAATGACACGCAGATCCTGGTAGTTGCCCAACCCCTCGATAAAGCCCACGCTGGCCATCTGCAGCAGGCTGTCACGATGGGTCGCCTCAATCAGCACCAACCGAGCACCTGGCGTCATCAGGCTGCCGATGCGATGCAGTGATCGCGCAATATGGCTGGCGTCGTGCATAACCTGTGCAGCCACTACCAAGTCATAGCCTTGTGCCGGGTGCGCCGAGTAATCGACCGGCTGATTGATATCGAAAATACCGTATGTCATGCCGTTGTGCCCGGCAAAGCGTTTGCGAGCCTCGTCCAGGAAAAAAGTAGACACATCGGTAAAGTGATAAGTCTGCAAGCGCTCCCCAAGTGCTTGCAGTACGGCACCCGTCGTCGCTCCGGTGCCTGCTCCCACCTCCAGAACCAACAGGTTGTCATCCGTATTCTGGGCCAGCTCCTGAACCACGCGAGCCACGTTCCGAGCCACACACTGCGCTGCTGGATTCTCTGCGTACAAGGCCCGAGTGATCGCGTAATCATCCACGAAGAACAGTTCCAGGGCAGAGCACATCCCCTGCAGCAGTTCCGCATGCCGCTCCATACTTCGATCAAGATACGCGCCCAGCACATCGCCCCAATGGCTGGAAGGTGCGACCGGAACCTCTGGCACCTCGCTGAGCGAACGCTGGCAGATGAACAGGCGACCATCCTGGGACAACCAGCCCGCTTCCGTCAGAGCACGTAGCCACTGGCGGACGATACGCTCGAACTGTGGCAATACCATCAGCCGCTGATAAATCTCGTCCAGGCCTGCATTCTGACCTACATGTACGAACAGACCGTGTCGGGCCAGTGTTCCGGCAATGCCATACAACGCCCGGATTTCCAGCGCATGCCAGACGTCATCGAACTGGGTTTGTTCAGCCATATCCAGTCCCACCAGGCCAGGCACACCGGTCAGCGGTTGGCCGGGGAAATCAGCGGACTGGTGAGTGCGCTCCGCCGCCACGACCTTCGCCCGCAACTGCCCGGCATCATCGATCCGCACGTCCGCCTGCAGGACGTCTTCTTTCTGGAGAAGGGCATCCTCGATGTCGCGCAGGTCGACCGTGGTATCGGCAACCGATACAGGCCAGCCTTGGCGCTCGAAGCGTTGCGGCTCATTCTGGTCAGCAGGCAGCTTCCACAACCCGGCCTGCTCCATCAGCTCGGGCCGCATCGCCACGGCTTTCAGCACCCCATGGAAATCCTCGAACATGGACTGGGCCGCCTTATCGGCCAGCACTTCGTCCATGCAATACCAACTGAACACGAGCTCACCATCGATTTCCATGACCTGGTGATCCAGCCAGACCTGTGGCGTTTGGGTGAAGACATGCACAGGATCACCTAACAGGCTGGTCATGGCCTGGTCGATCGCAAGGCCATCAAGCGTCATGCCCAGCATGCTGGTGAACACCACAGGCATCAGTGGCTGACGCGAATGACCACGGATACGACTGATCTCGCGCAACAGTTCCACGCCATTAACCTGGCTGTTCGCCAAGTGCTGCCACAGGCGTTGCTGTGTCTGCTCGATCGAGCCGCGCAAGGTGGATGACGGATCGCCGAGGTCAAAATCAACCAGCAATACCGAGGTGAAGTCACCGATAAGCTGACTCATCTGCGGATGCGCTGGGCGTCGATTGAAGAAGGTCAGGTTCAGCGTGAAGGCTGGCCACCGTGCCCAACGCTCCAGCGTCCAGGCAAACAGGGTCATCAATCCAGCGGAGGGCGTCACTCCCCAGGATTGCCATTCACGCTTCAACGTTTCCCAGCTCTCGCGCTCAAGCACAGCCTGGTAAGTAGTGAAATGTGGCTGTCTGCTGGATTGCGGTTGATCGGACAAGGGTAGTCTGGGCGCCGGAGGCAGATCCGTAAGGCGTTCCTGCCAGTAGCACCAGGATTTCAACCAACCCTCCTCCTGGCGGCGCGCCTGATCGGCCAGCACGTAATCGCGGAAGGTAATCTGCAGTGGCTCAAGGCTTCTGCCCTGATAATAGAAGGCGGCAAGATCGTCCATCATGACCTTGAAGCTCTGCACATCGAAAAGCAGCAAGTCCAGATTCATGTGCAGACGATAGTGTTGACCGTCCAGTTCGCTGGCAATCAGCTCGAACAAGGGCCAACGGTCTGCTGGTAGAACGCGATAGGACAATTCCTGCCTGACATCGTCCAATATCCGCTCTCGCTGTGCAGGCTCCAGGGATGTAAGGGAGACCCGTTCGACGCGGTAGTCCGGTACCTCAGCCAGAATACGTTGCTGACCATCTTCACCGATCACCATACGCAACATGTCGTGCCGCTGGATCAGGGCATTCCATGCCTGTTCAAGGCGTCCCAGATCAAACTGCTGATGCGCTAGGTCCCACTCGAACAGCACATGGCATGCAACGCCACCATAGTCGATCAGACTGGTGCGACCCATCCAGTAAGCGTGCTGGATCGGGGTGAGAGGGAAAGGCTCATGACGTCCCAACGCGTCATGCTGCAATACAACAGGTTGCGGCATTTTTTCAGGAGCTTGATCGGCCTGTTCGACGATAAGGCGGCTAAGTCCGTTGACGGTCAGGTCGCGATAGGCTTGTTCAGCGTCGAGACGAACACCGAGGCGCCGCTGAATTGTGCTGCTCAACTCCAGAAACAGCAGCGAATCCAGTCCCATCTGCACCAGATCGCGTCTGGGCGATAGGCGGCCCGGATCATCCAACCGTAACTGCTCGGCAATCTGTGCGGTCAGCCACTGTGCTACCGCGTCGACATCAGCCAGCTGGTCAGAAGGCAAATCCGCCACCACCGACCGCTGCGGCTTGTCACCCGGCGACGTAGCCGCTTCAGCCACGGCAACGGGCTGTAAAGCTGACGGAATGAATCCCAGCAAGCGGCTGCGTGCCTCATCCAGGCGATCAGGCAGTACCCGCATTGCCAGACGGTAAGGCGCTGCACGTGAAAAAGCCTGTTCCAGATGCCAAAGTCCTTCGCCATCGGTCAGCACACCCATACCGTCGTCGGCAAGATGTTGCTGCAGACCGGCATCGGCAGCGTGCCCGGACTCCCCCCAGGCGCCCCAGCCGATCGATACCACGGCCACCGACGGCTGATTGCCCTCTTTTTTGCTGGCAGCCTGACGGGCCAGACCGTCGAGATAGCCGCTCGCCAAGGCATGAGCCGCCTGTCCAGCGCTACCAAGCGCTGCTGCTGCCGAGGAATAGAGCACCAGATAGGATTTACTCTGCGCCTTGCTCAGCCATTCATGAATGTACTTGGCAGCATAGGCTTTGACGGCCAGTACCGGCACCAGCCTGCTGCTGTCCACAGCCGTGATCTGCCCATCGTCCAGCAGGCCGGCGGCGTGAATGACCCCAGCGATACCGTTCTCGGCCTGCAACTGTGTCAATACGGCATCAACAGCCCAAGGGTCACTCACATCGCGGGTGATGGAAGTCACCGTGCAACCGTACTCTTGCTGCAGATCAATCATGAACTCACGGGCATCGTCATGCTCATGACGCACCAGCAGCGCAATCCGCTTAGCACCGCGGCTGGCCAGCCATCTTGCACTTACACGTCCCAGGCCGCCGAGACCACCCGTCACGACATGCCATTTCTCGCTCGACAGACTCTGCTCGGTCAGCGTCGGAGCGGCATACATCTGGGAGACCAACCGTGGTGTCCAGATTTGCCCCTGGCGCACGGCGACCCATTGCGCGCCCCTGGCAATCGCCAGCAGACCCGGCGCCAGTTCCTTCCAATCTGCCTCCGCCCCCAGATCCACCACGGATATGGCATGGCCCCGAGACGCACACTCAACCGCAGCAACATGCGCCAATCCCCACACGGCATGCTGCGTCGCATCGACTGTTTCCGGCGTGATAATGGCCCAGGCACCGCGTGTCACCAGAACGATATGACCGCGTTCAGCACCGGCCAGCTCGTCGACAGCCGCCAGGAACGGCGCTGCCACAGCTTCCAGCGTGATCGCATCCGGCGGGATGATGACCAACCAATCCTCGGCGTGAGCATCCAGCGCCACGCCTGCGTTAGCCAACTCGGTTTCAAGCTGATCGGCAACCGGGCCGAACAACTTGTACCGGCCAACACCAGCAGCATCCACAGGGGCAAGCTCGATGCGGTCCCAGCTCCAGTCGTAGTGTGTTTCAGGAACAGGCGAAAGAGCAGGAAGATCATCGCCCGCGAGCGCGCCGGTAGTGCCGAAGAGGTGCCATGTACCATCTGGCGCGCACAGGCTGAGTTCCACCCACGCCTCCCCCAGTAATTCGGCATGCCATTTCAACCCCACCAGTCCCAGCCAGTCCGGCGCGCATGGCGGCAAATCTGTCAGCGGAGCGCAATATCCGTTGCCATGCCGGCGCGCCAGCTCGGCGCAAGCGGCGCTGATACGGTCCTGCCATTGCGCCTCCAGCCCAGCGCAATCGGACCAGTCGGCCAGGTAACTGCCGTCGTTGGCCAGTGCCTGACCCAGCAGACCACCGCCCAGTCGCGTTGCGGCAGGCATTCCCGTTTGCGTCAGGGACATGCCCGGTGCAGTTGCCAGGATGATATGCTCGCTCATCTGCGAAGTGGCCGCACTGTCCTCCGGCAACCATTCGACCTGAGCGAAACCCGCTTCCAGACATTGTGCGCGCCAATGGGCGGTCGACAGAAACAGCTCGCCGCCCCGTTGCACTTCATCATGCAACGGCAGCACCAGCGGCCCGAACACGAAATCGAACAGACGCATGGGCCTGGTGATCTCACGCATCAGCAGCTTGCCGCCCGGCTTGAGCAAGGGCAGCAGGTTGGCCAGCGTCTCGCCCACATGTTGTGTGGCGTGTATGACGTTGGCCGCCACGATCAGATCGTAGTCGCCTGCGACAAAACCCTGGTCGGCAGCGCTCTTTTGCAGGTCGAACTCGCAGTATTCGATGAAATCGTAATCGGCGAACTTCTGTTCAGCCCGCCGCGTGAAGATCGGCGAAATGTCGGTAAACACATAGCGCACGTTCGGCTGAGCGGACAGCTCCGGTAACACCCACGATGTCGTACCACCGGTGCCGCCGCCCACTTCCAGCACCCGGTACGCCTCAGGCGACTGTCCTGGTTCACCTCTGGCGCGCACCAGATCAGCCATGACACCTGCAGCAATCTGGTTGAAATAACGCCCGAAGCTGAAGTCCTGGTACAGCACTTCCACTCCGCTGGATGCACCTTCTGGAAAGATCACCGCAACCGGCTCGACCTCGCCGTTCATCATGCTGAAGAGATTTGCTCCAGCACGTTGTACTGTGTCTGCGATTACATCCAGGCCTTCGCAATAGCTCTGCAGTTCCCGGAGTAAACTGTCATGCTGGTCGTGGGGCGTCCGGAGGCGAGTCGCATAGCGCCCATCGTTCACCTGCAGGTAGCCATCCTCGACGCAGGCATTGAGCAGGCGCACCAGCAATTGCCGGTGGCGCGGCAGTAGTCGGCCGCCACGCAGGATGTCCAGCGCCGTCACGCCATGATCGATCAGATCGCCTACGCAAGCACGTACCAGCCAATCCACATAGATGGCATGGAGCTTGGTGACGCAAGAATAGAGCGCTTCGAGGCGGGTAAGCTCCAGCTCACGCGCCTGCCCAATCACTACTCTGCGCGCAGTAACGAGGTTCGTTACAGCCTGTGGCGCAGGCATTTGCACCACCTCAGCCTTGGCCTCGCGCCAATAGCGCGGCTGATCGAAGGGATACAGAGGAAGCTGGCAGCGCCGTCCTGATCCGCCCAGCAATGATGTCCATGCCAGACTGACACCGGCGGCATATAGCTGCATCAATGCATGTCTGAACTGGCGCTCAGCGGGCTGGTTGCGCTTGGCGCAGGTGATCCAGTTGGCAACGCCTCCCAGCTCCCGTTGCCCGATTCCCGCCAAGGGTGAGTCCGGACCCATTTCAAGAAACACCCCCGCGTCATGCTCCACGGCTTTGCGCAGGCACTGAATGAAACGCACCGGGCTACGCATGTGTCGACGCCAGAAGTCGGGCGCCTTCAACGCCTCGGAATCCACTACCTCGCCTGTCAGCCCAGAGATAAAGGGCAAACTGCCATCCGCAGTAGATAGCGCTGCGGTCGCCTGCTGAAATTCGTCCAGAATCGGGTCAAGCATCCGTGAATGCGCAGCGCCGGGGACAGTCAAGGGGTTACTGCGTACACCCATGGCTTCCAGTCTGGATACCATTACGTCGATGACGTCGCGCTCACCGGAAAATACCAGATGCCGGTCGCCGTTATGTGCAGCCAGGTCCAGACCCAACTCAACAGCAAGCGGCATCACCTCCGGTTCGCTGGCAAATACCGAGAGCATCCCACCACCACTGCAGCGATCCATCAGCGCGCCACGCAGCCGCACCAGCGGCATGATCTGCTCCACGGTGTAATGTCCGGCTACCACGGCGGCCGCGAACTCGCCGACCGAATGTCCAGACACCATGTCCGGCACTAGCCCCAAGGCCTGCCAATGCGCTGCCATGGCCAGCTCGAAAGCGACAATGGCGGGCTGAACATACTCCATGCGTTGCAGCAGGGAGTGACCTTCCTCCATCAGCGCTTGGCGCAAGCCCTGGGCAAACGTCTCGTCGCCAATTGTTGCGAACGCCGCCAGACAACGCTCCAGGCACTGCGCGAACGCCGGCGAGCCGGCATGCCAGGTACGCGCCATGCCCGGCCACTGCGAACCTTGTCCGGTGAACAACCAGACACGCAAACCAGGCGCGTCATGCCCCATATGAACCAGAATGTCGTCATCCCCTTCAGCGATGGCTGTCAGGGCATCAGCAGTCTCCTCGCATACGGGTACGGCCAGGCGCCAAGGCATATCGAGCTGGCGGCCATGCAAAGCCGAATGGGCTATGTCGCTTCCAGGCTGTTGACGCAGAGCCTGTGCATAGGCATCCGACAAGCGCCTCAGCGCAACTTCGCTGTTGGCGCTGAGCAGCAATACTTGCTCAGCTGCGTCCGGCTGTGCCTCATTCGCCTCTCCCAGCCGTTGTAGTTCCGGCGGCAGCGACGCCACCACCATATGGCAGTTGGTGCCGCCAATGCCAAAAGACGACACACCTGCCATGCGTATCGGCGCATTCCAGGGCTGTGCTTCGGTGGGCACATAGAAAGGTCCATCTTCCAGTCGCAGCGCCGGGTTGGCCTGGACGAAATTCACGCAGGGCGGGATCGAGCCGCGCTCCACCGCCAGCACGGACTTGAGGAAACTGGCGATCCCGGCGGCCGTATCCAGATGCCCCATGTTGCTCTTGACCGAACCCAGTGCGCAGCCAGGGCCTTGTCCGGCTGCATGAAAAACCGAATGCAGCGCCTGTATTTCGATCGGGTCGCCCAGCGGCGTGGCAGTACCATGAGCCTCTATCAGGCCGAACTGCTGGCTTTGCACACCGGCCAGAGCCCATGCCTGAACAATCACGTCACGCTGCCCTGCCATGGACGGTGCCGTGTAGCCGACCTTCTGGCTACCGTCGTTGTTGATCGAGCTCCCCAACACCACCGCCGCCACCGGATCACCGTCACGCAAGGCGTCGGACAGGCGCCTCAGTACCACGGCACCGACGCCGTTGCCGGCATAGGTTCCCTGAGCCTGGGCATCGAATGGCCGACAATGCCCGTCCGGTGAAAAGATCATCCCTTGCTGGAACAGATAACCGCTTATCTGCGGGAAGGACACCGCCGCACCACCCGCAATCGCCATGTCGCATTCACCAGCGCGCAGGCTTTCGCAAGCCATGTGCGTGGCCACCAGCGAACTTGAGCAAGCGGTCTGCACAGTGATAGCAGGGCCACGCAAGTTCAACTTGTACGCCACCCGTGTTGCCAGATAATCCTTATCGTTTCCCATCAGCGATTGCAGGCTGCGCACATGCGCCACTTCGGCAATGTTGATCGCCTCGCGGCCCGGATAGGTGCTGATCCGGCCAGCGCCATAAACACCTGTGATATGGGGCACCGATCTTGGGGCGTAACCCGCATGCTCAAGTGCGTGCCAGGCAACCTGCAGGAACAGGCGTTGCTGTGGGTCGATCAGCTCCGCCTCCTGGCGTGAGTAACCAAACAGCTCGGCATCGAAGGCATCGGCGTCCTCCACCACCGTGCCCCGAGGCACATAGGCCGGATCGTCGATGACCGCAGCCGGGATACCCGCTGCCAGCAACTCATCGCGTGAAAACTGCCGGTTGCATTCACGCCCGGATAACAGGTTCGCCCAATAAGCTTCACTGTCAGCCGCTTCAGGAAAACGGCATGCATAGCCAATCACCGCAATTGGCTCGCCATCCGGGTAGTGATGGTTCAAGAGTTCTTCGATATTCACAATGTGCTCCCGCGACGGCGTTCTGCCCGCGCTTTGCGTTGCGCCAACAGGTCGCGACGCTCCTGGTTGATACTGGTGGTGGTGTCAGCCGTTGCCGAGGCGCCTTGCAGATGCGCCGCCAGGGCCAGCGGCGTTGCCTGAGCAAACAGGTCGGTGACCACCAGACCGCCATACCCGGCCCGGGTCAGGTGTACATGTAACTGAACCAATTTCAGGGAGGTTGCCCCGGCATCGAAGAAGGACTGGCGCGGACGAATCGGCAGGCCGACAACGTCTTCAAAGTGGTGGCACAGCGACGTCACCAGCGGATCATCCTCACGCAGCTCAATCCGATTGGAAGCGCTCGCGTCTGCAGGCCGTTCAATCCCGGCAGCTACTCGACGCTGAGCGTTTTCCAGGCGGGGCATCAAGGCGTCCAGCGACAAGTCCCAGGCCGCGTCTTCACTCGCCAAGCGAAGCAGCAGATTCACATAACGTTCGAACATGGTCTGAATCTGTAGTGGTTCGAATAGCTGCTCGACGTAATCCCAGTTGAAGCGTAGCTCGCCCTCGGACTCGTAAACCTGATGGTCAAGCCAGACCTGCGGGGTATGCGACAGCCCCCAGTTCGGCTTCATCCAGGAGGCATGCGCGAGGAAGCGATCCTGCTCAAAACCCAACGCACTGGTGAACACCACCGGCATGGCTGCCGAGGCCTGTCCCGCGCGCTGAGCCAATTGGCGCATCACCTGGATTGCCGACACGTCACGGTGCAACAAGTCCTGGCGCAAGCGCTGTTGCAACTGATGGGCACTGCTGCGCCAATCACCGTCCGGTTGCCAGGCCAACAACAGCAATGTCGTGAAATCCCCGAGTACCTGCTCTACCTGCGGGTGCAACGGCTGGCGATCAAAAAGGGTCAGGTTCAGGCACAACTCATCACGGGAGGCCCAGGCCGAGAGCGTGGCGGCATAGGCCGCCAGCAGCAACGCTGACGGGGTGAGCCCCTCCGCACGCGCCCGTTTCTTGAGGGCATCCCATTGAGCTGCGGGAAGCTGGCCTGTCAGCCGTGCGAAATACGGCACACTTACCTCAGCCGGTTCGCAACGAAGAGGCAGGTCCGGTGCGGCCGGCAGGCCGTCCAGACGACGCATCCAGTAGGCCTGCGATAACGCATTGACCGGTTGTCGACGTACATGCTCCAGGTAATCCCGGAAACCAATCTCCAACTCGGGCAGTACCAGATCCGGGTTGGTGTAGAGTTGTTCCAATTCAGCAAGCAGGATCTGCATGCTGAGTCCGTCGAGCATCAGGTTGTCCAGGCAGACGAACAAACGTGCGCTTGAACCGCCGGCCGCTTGCGCCGCCTGAATATCGAACACCGGCCACCGTGACGGGTCGAGAACCTGCCGGGCCAACCCGTCCCGCAGAGTGATGGTGTCCTCGCCATCCAGCGCGCTGACAAGGTGGCAGTGCAGCCTGAAGGAAGGAACATGCTCCAGCACCTGCTGCTTGTCGTCGCGTACTACCGTCCGCAATGTGTCGTGGCGCAGGATAAGCCGGTTAATTGCCTGTTCGAAGCGCGCCACATCCAGATCGGCCACCTCGAACTCAACGAAGAAATGCGAGCCGACCCCGCCCAACGCGAAACCGGGCTGGCGTCCAACCAGATAGGCCTGCTGCACGTCGGTCAGCACAAAAGATTCATAACGGTGCGCAGGATCATGCGAAAGCGCGTCGGCGGCCTGTATTTCCTCGCGCCGCAGCGTGACGGCAAAGTTTGCCAATACCGGGTAATTGAACAGGTCCGCCAGTTCGGCCGCAAAGCCGCGTCGGGCCAGTTCCCCGATCAAGCGGGTTGCCAGCAGGCTGTCACCACCCAACTGGAAGAAATGACTGCCTCGATGGACACCCGGCAGCTTCAGCAGCTCGCACCATAACGCCGCCAGCGCCTGCTCTGTTTCTCCATTCGGCAATTCCTGTTCAGGCCCCGCCCGTTGCACCTGTCCCCGGCAACGCTGCATCAGGGCTCGGTGATCCACCTTGCCATTGGCAGTCAGCGGCAGGGTTTCCATGAAAAACAACCGCTGCGGCACCATGTAGGTCGGCAACAGCTCACGCAAAGCGCCGGTCAGCTTGTCATTGTCCGGCTTCAACACCTCACGCGGAGCGCGCAGAGCGAGCCATTGCACCTCACCGTCCAGGCCGCTTGCCTCGGTCTGCATACCGCGACCCCCCAGCATCGACTGCCACCAGGACAGGTCATGGACACGTTCCGCCAGACCTTCACCGTCACCCAGCAACTCTGCCGAGACCAACGCCAGGCTGGAAACCCGTCGCAACTCATGGACGACCACCAGTGCTGAAGGCGCGGCAAGGTCCAAGGCAGCCTGTATCCCCGCATCACCCAGGCGATGCAAGGCGTTGTTTGCCCAAACCAGATCGGCCTGGTGCAACTGCTCGGTGGCAATCTCCGCATGCCAGCGCTGCACCTGCGCATGGACATGACCCTGCAGCGTGGTCGAGGCACGCAGAACCATCTCCGCGGACTCGTCCCAACCGACGTACTGCACGTCAGAATCCTGCAAAAGCTGTAGCAGCTGCGCAGCCGCCAGACCGCTGCGCGCGCCCACCTCGTGCAAACGCACTGGGCGGCCTAGTACTTGTGCCAAGCTTCGCACCGTGGCAGCGAGAGACTCGATGGCTGTCTGCATGCCATAGGTACGCAACAACAGGCGCTCCGGCGCCCAGAGCGGATGATCCAGCAGCGTCCTGGTTGACTGGGCGCCACGCAAGATCCGGGCTGAAGGTTCATGGTGCTGCGTCAGGGCACTGATGGCGTCGCGCAAAGGATGTTCGCCAAGCGGTAGAGCGGACGGCAGCTCGGATACAGCCACATAACGCCCGTCAGAAAGCAGCCGAACAAAACCCTCGATACGCAAATGTTCCAGCCAGCGGCCGAGCAGCCCATCCCAGTGCGGTTGCGCACGGTATTGATGCCGAGCCTCCTGCGCCGTGACTCCCTGAAACAGGTCGACGCCTTGCTGGTTTAGATGTTCAAACAGGAAACTGGCGACCAGCCGAGCCATGCCCACCTCCAGGTCATGCTCGGGTAGCGTACTGTTGCTGGTTCCGCCTGGCAGCAGTGCCGCATAGTCGGCAGGCCGTACCGTGTCGTCTTCCAGCGGGCTGAGCAGAATGGTGCCCTGCGGCACAATGAACGCAGCGAGCGATTTCTCCCGCTCTCCAACAGCCATCGCGATGGCACTTCTGACGCCTTCAACACGCAGCAGCGCCGCCTCGATTTCGCCAAGCTCGATACGATAGCCGCCGACCTTGACCTGCTTGTCACGTCGCCCGAGGAATTCCAGCTTGCCGTCAGGCCAGTAGCAGCCCATATCGCCAGTGCGATACCAGCGTTCATCCTCGACTGTCACAAACTGCTCGGCCGTGCGCTCGGGATCATTGAAATAGCCCAGCGCCACGCCTTCCCCGCCGATCCACAGTTCTCCTGGCACCCAGTCCGGGCAATCGCGGCCCTGCGCATCGGCCACCCGGTATTTTTGCCGGGCCAGCGGATAGCCATAGGGAATCGAACGCCAATCTTCGGCCACAACATTCACGTCATAGACGTTGGACCAGATGGAGGCCTCGGTCGCGCCGCCCATGGCCACGAACTCGCCATCCTCCCGGAAAGCCCGGTAGCGTGCGGGCAGATCGAGCCCGATCCAGTCACCCGACAGCATCACCGCCCGCAGTCTGGACGGTGCCTGCAACTCGAACCCCTCGCTGTAGGTCAGCAGCATGTCGAACAGTGCGGGCACTGTGTCCCACAGCGTCACGCCATGCTGTTCGATGGCTTTGCACCACGCACCAGGATCGCGGCGCTGGTTCTCATCGACCAACACCAGCGCTCCGCCTGCCGACAGCAGTCCGAAGATGTCATACACCGACAGGTCAAAATGCAGTGCCGACAGACCCAGTACGCGATCATCCGCCGTAACCGCATAGCGGCGGTTCAACGCTGCGCAAGTGTTCAGTGCGCCACGGTGGGAAATGATCACTCCCTTGGGTACGCCGGTGGAGCCGGACGTATAGATGATGTACGCCGGTTCTCCAGCACCCACAACCTTGGAAGTAGGCAAGGCCTTATGCCTGATTGCATCCTGCCAGGCCAGGAAGGTCACGCCGTCCACTGCGTTGTCTTCCTCGGAATCGTCCCGGCAAACCAACACAATCACCGAGCCTGCGCCCTGGTAGATTGTCCGTCGACGGTCCAGCGGCTGATCCAGTGAAACCGGCACATAGACTGCGCCGGCAAACAGAATCCCCAGCACCGAGACGATCTGACCGATCCCCTTGGACATGCTGACCGCCACCCGGTCGCCCGGCTGTACACCCCGCGCCACCAGTGCCCCGGCGCACCGCTGAGCCTGCTGCGCCAGTTCCGCGTAGGTCAGGCTGCGCTCACCATGAATCAAGGCCACTGCCTCCGGGCGCTCGCTGGCCTGACGCCAGACCCCTTCGTGCAGCAAACCCTCCGGTGCCGCTACGTCGCCATAGGCATTGATGCGTGCCCTTACCGCCAGTTGTTCCTGTGGTATCAGATCCGGCAGGCTCTCACGCCAGGCAGTCGGCTGTGCCAACAGGTAGCGCACGAGCCGCACGTAGGTGCTGAACATGGCATCCAGCATCCCCGGCGGGAACAAGGCATCGTTACTGTCCCATTGCAGGAACACCGAACTGCAATGCTCGTAGGCCAGGTGATCAATCCACACCTGCGGGGTCTGTGAAATTCCCCAGCCAGGCGCGCCCAGCGTACGCTCAGCATCCTGACCGAACAGGGGGCGCCCCAGATTACTGGTGAACACCACGGGCGCGCCATGTTGATAAGCGCCAGAGGTACGGCGCAACTCGCGTAGCAATTCAACACCTGACCAGTGCCTGTGCTCATAGGCATCGGTAAAGGTCTGCTGGTTAGCCTGCGCCAGCCCGGCGAAAAGCTCACCCTCGCCGAGCATGTCCAGCAGCAGGATATTGGTGAAGTCGGCAATCATGCCGTCCACCGCAGGGTGCAGGGGCTCGCGATCGAACAGCGTCAGGTTCAGCAGTAACCGCGACTGGCCGCACCAGCGCGCCAGTACCGCACTGAAGCAGGTGGCCAGCGCCATGGTCGGTGTCACGCCGTTCTCACCGGCCAAATTCTTGAAGCGTGCCCAATCCTCAGCCTGGATTTCCTCGCGTCGGCGTGAGATATGCACCTGCTTGATCTGCTCGGGCTCGTGGGCCAGCGGCAAGTCAGGGGCATCAGGCAAGGTGTCCAGCCGCTCCATCCAGAACTGTTGTGACTGATCGCGGGCTGCGCGGTTCTCTTCAGTGGCGTGTGACAGGTAGCTCCTGAAGTCGTAATCCTTGCTGGTGTCCGGCAAGCGCTCGCCGCGTACCAGTGCGGCCAGCTCATCGAAGACCAGGCTGAAACTGGCAGCATCCAGCACCAGCAGGTCGATGTCGGCATGCAGGCGGTGATGCCCGTCCGGCAGCAGGGTCAACTGGAAATCAATATTCTGCCCCTGCTCAACGGCCAGCACGCGGTGGCCGTGCGTCTCCCGCATGGCTTGCAGATGCTCATCGCACTCGGCGGCAGAAGCCGAGCGCAGATCATGCAAGGTCAGGCCTTGCCAGCGTGTGCCTGGGCGGTATTGCTGCCGGCCATCATCGAGAAAGGTCAGCATCAGCATCGGATGGCGTTCGATCAAGGCTCCGATCGCCTGTTCCAGCGTATCGGCAGCCAGACCGACACCATCGAACTCCTGATACAGGTGGCAGCCCACGCCGCCCAGCGTCTGGTGCGATGCACGCCCGACCAGGTAGGCGTGCTGTACCGGCGTCAGGGCAAAGGGCTCACCATCAGTCATGGTTGGCCACGCCCTGGACTCCGTCCTGGCTCCCGATTTTGGTTTGCCCGCCTGCTTGGCAATCGCCTGCGCGGGGTTGTCACGCAATAGCCGGCTCCATCCTTTCAAGGTCGGTTCCTGGTACAGATCCTTGAGCTTGATCTTGTGGCCGCGTTTGCGCAGGCGGTGCATCCAGGCCATCAACCGCATCGAGTCCAGACCTAACGTCAGGAAACTGGTGTCGGCATCCAGTTGCTCCACAGGCACCCCAAGATCGGCGGCGACCTCATCGCGCAGCGAATCGTTCACCCACTCCATCTCATCATCAATGGTTTGTACAAAACCCGTCATCTGAAGTACCTCCAGAATTTACTGATTCAAAGCACTTGCAAAACATGGCTATTGCACTTGTGCTACCAATTGCTGGTTCAGCACCAGCACGTCATCTTCGGAAAACCGCCCCGCATAGAACTGCAGCTTGGCGTAGGCCTGGAACCACTCTACGTAGGTGCGCAGCAGTTCCTGCCGCGCCTGGTAGGACTGGCGCTCGGCCTGCAGCGCATCGGTATTGGTGCGTTCGCCGCCTGCCACGCTCTTGTGCATGGCATCGACCAGCGAACGGCTGTCGTCCACGTTGCGGCGCAGCGTGTCGGCCCGCTCGGCGCTGGTAGTGAATACGCGGTAGTACTGCTCCACCATGGTGGTCGTGGTGTCGGTAGTGCGGTTCAGTTCGAAGCGCGCCTGGTCGCGCCGGTTATAGGCCTGGCGTGTGGAATAGAAGCTGGAGCCGCCACTGAACAACGGAATACTCACCTGCAGACCAATGGTGTTGGTCTTGTAATCACGGCCCTGGTTGTTCACGGTGTCCGAGACAATCCGGTCATGGGCGGCATAGAGCGACACCCTGGGCATGAACTGACCTTTCTCGCGTTCGATGGTCTGTTCGTTGTAGCGAACCGCCAGCCTGGCGGCCTGCACTTCGGGGTTCTCCCGCAGGGCGTCGCCGACCAGCGTTTCCAGTGCACCGTTATGCAAGGGCGGCAGGGCGGAGTTCGGATCGATAGCCAGCAGCTCTGCCGCCTGTACCGGCCCGCCCAGCAGCGCCGACAGTTCACGCAGGCGATCGGCCAAGGCGTTTTCATAGACCACCAGTTCGGCCTGGGTGGCCGTCATCTGGGTGCGGGTTTCGAGGACATCGATGCGCGTGCCTTCCCCGTGCGTCACCATCCGCTCATTGCCCTGCAACATGTCCCGGTACACACTCAACTGGTGACGGGCAAGTTCCAGTGAGTCGCGGGCCAGCAAGGCATTCAGATAGGCATCGATCAGCGTCACGGCCTCCTGCTGGTATTCCAGCCGAAACTGCACTTCGGCATATTCGGACTGGGTTTTGCCCATTCGATAGGTGCTGATGGCGGAATAATCGAACAGACTCTGCTCGATGGTCAGCCCAGTGCGACGTCCGTAGTAGCTATCCCTCGCGGTGTAGTCCTGATCGGGCATCCAGGGAAATTGCCCGGGGACGGTGTAGTCCTCGGTTTTGCGCGTGCGGTTGCGCATATAGTTGATCGAGGCCTGCGGTAACAACGCAGCACGGGCAATGTTCTTCGCGTCACGCCCCGCATCGCGGGCCGCCCGTGCGGCATGAATCTGCGGGTCGTGCAGCAGCATGCGCTCATAGGCTTGCACCAGATCGAGCCTGCTGTTGTTGTCGGCTTGCAGCCCTTGTCGCAGGTCGGCCAGGCTCGACAGCGGCTCGGCATGCTGTTGATCAATCCAGGAGGGCGGCAGTTGCAGGTCGGTCTGCGCCCTGACTGGCCGCACATCCAGCATCGCCAGTCCCAGGGCCAGTGCGGCAATTGAAATGGGATATCTGACTTTGGGGAGCTTGCTCAACGCAGCCAGGACGCCATTCATTGCTGAATGCAGGCGCGATGGCGTTTTATTGCATGCGGTCATTCAATCCTCCGTCAATGCCAGGCGGGTACGGTCGCGCAGCGGTTTGAGCAGGTAGCTCATCAATGTGCGTTCTCCCGTCTTGACGAAGGCCGTTACCGGCATGCCGGGCTGCAACCACAACCCCGGCAGCAACTCACGTCCGTCAAGCTCATCCACGCTGATCTCCACGTGGTAGTAAGGAACACCCTGGTGATCTTCCAGGCGGTCGGCCGATACCGTCTTCACGGTGCCTGGCAGCTTGGGGGTGGAGGCGCGATTGAAGGCGGCGAACTCCAGCTCCACCGGCTGGCCTGTATGAATCTTGTCGACCTCCTGCACGGGCAAGCGGCCCTCGACCATCAGCGGCTGATCCAGCGGCACAATATCCATCAGCTTGTCGCCAGCGCTGACCACACCCCCCTGGGTGAATACCGTCAGGCCGGAAACGATGCCCGCCGAAGGCGCTAGCACTTGAGTATTAGTCACTTCGTACTGGGCACTATCCAGACGCCCCTGCAGGTCAGCCGTGCGGCTGCGGGTTTCAGCCAGCGCGGTGCGCAGCTCCTTCTGGTAGTCCTCGCGCTGCTGGATCAGGCGAAGTTGGTATTCCTGCACCTGACTTTGCAGCAGACCCAGGCGGCCCTCATCGTCGGCCACGGAGCCGGCCAGTTGCAGGTATTGGCGTTCCGACTCCAGCAAGCGGTTGCGCGCCAACAGCCCATCCTCGGCCAAGGTGCGCTGGCTGGTCAGTTGCTGCTCGAAGGTCACCCGCTGCTGGCGACGCGACTGCAGAATGCGCTGCAGGCTGTTGCGCTGATCGGTCGCGCCATGCACGGCCGCCTCCAGCCCGCCCAGCGTGGCCTGCTGGGCGCTGCGGCGGCTATCCAGCAATTGCCGCTGCGCCTGAATGATCTCGGCAGCTTGCAGGCTGCCTTCGCGCTCGGCCTGCAATAGCACCTCATCGAAGCGGATCTGCTCCAATCCGTCTCGTTCCGCCATCAAACGGTTTTCACTCGCTAGGCTGCTCAGGTACTGAAAGCGCAGCGAGTCGAGCTGGTTGGTCGCCACATTGGGCTCCAGTTCAACCAGCACCTGACCTTCGTCCACCGCCTGCCCTTCGGCCACCAGGATGCGCTGTACCTTGCCGCCGGTGATCGGCTGCACCGCCTTGCGGTTGCCGCTGACCACTACCTTGGCATCCAACGGCACGCCGGCATCCAGCGGCGCGAACAGCGACCAGCCGAGAAAGCGGATCACACCCACCAGCACGATCAGCCAGCCTAGGCGCATATAGTGACGGTCATCCACTGACAGCAGGTCATCCCGA
>RRZU011671960.1_pt1 | contig 19772 bp, 21 predicted proteins | sample 2165561 | NCBI WGS metagenome assembly RRZU01 (sample SAMN10456909, study PRJNA506462) | wastewater metagenome | isolation source: wastewater sludge | place: USA: Moscow, Idaho | reverse complement strand
TTTACAAAAGTTTGGGGCTTCAAGTATCACAAGGTAAAGTTTCACTACAGTTATTGATTCAATCTTGCATTAATGATGCGCGACGAGATAATTTAAGCATTTTTTTGAGATAATTACCTTGTCACGCATATTTCAAATGGAGAAAAGTTATTTCATTTTAACTTGTCGAAACAATAGCAAAGCCAATGCCACCATCAGTGCCAGATTTTCCTCCATTCTTCCAACCTTGTCCTTTAGTGCCAACAACTAAATTTAAAGTAACGACCTCTTCAGTGGTATTTGTGAATTTAATTTTTAAACGTCCACCAGAACCACCACCGCCACCATATGACCAACGTTCATCGCCAACACCAGTTGCACCATCACCACCTCCATTAATCGCACCAATACTTGAGGGGAGTGCAGCACCACCTTTTTGAGTTTCCCAGCGAGAGCCGATTACCGCGTCATTACCTTTTTGATTTATTAATATTTCAAAATTTGAATCTAAATATAAATCTGCTGCAATAGTGTTTTCACCACCAACCCCAGCCTCTCCATTGAAGTAGTGCGAGCCGTTGCCCCATCGACCGCCTGTACCTTTTTTACCACCACCTGCGACAAGCTCATTAGTTAGATATGTAAGACTTACATTACCACCATCCGTTCCATCTGCTCCATAGCCCGGAGTGTACACTGAACCACCGCCACCACCGCCTGCACCATACATATCCAATGTAATAATTTGCTCGGGCTGTACTTCGATAGTATGAGTGCCCTCATAGTATGTGGTTTGACCTTCAGGATACTTACTTGTATCCATGATAAGAACTGAACATTGTTTGCCTTGAATATAAGCCAATTTAAATACTAGGGTTTGATTACCTTCAGTCTTATTGTCTGCTTTAACATCGAAACTTACTGTTGCCTTGCCCATGTGATCAAGTAGAAATTGTCCAGAGAGTGTTGAGGGCAGAATGTCATCTGCCTCAATCCCTGTAATTATCCAATCAACAGGTGTTCCTGCTGCGAGTCCTGTTGTCTGAAGCGTAAACATAATTTGCTCACCTTCATTAACTGTATCCTTGTCACTACTTAACTGATAAGTTGGCCCTGTTGCACCATCTGCTAAACGCTGCCAGATTCTTGTGGATGCAGCTCGAAATGCAGAGCCTGTGCTTAGACCTGAAATTGCACCTAATGCTTCATTATTTGTTGCAACTCCCTTTGGGAGATAAGGCCACAAGATCCATGTCGTTTCATAGCCAAAAAATGGCATCAGGGCTTCCGATGGGTTGTATTCAGGATTATTTGAACCATGCCATGATCCTACATGATAAATGGCATTTGCCAAGGTTTTCAGTTGAAAACGTATCGCCTGATAAAGCTGTGTATTATCTTGCCCATCAAGCTGCATATCTGATTTTTCTATTACATTTGCAACTTCTTCCTGCATCGCATTGAGCCAAGATGGACTAACATATGTCGCATCTTGGCCTGGCAGGTCATCGTTGGCATGAAAGCCTGCTTTACCTTGTCCATTTATATCCTGACGGGCGTTAATGGTATCAATTCTTTTCATTTATACCTCTACAACATCTATTCGTAAAAAAGCGGGTAAATAGTTTTTAATCATGCATGCCACATCTGTGTAGAGTGGTGTTTTGACAACCAATTTGACTTTATACCGTAAGACTTCTGTATTCACTGCAGAGTCGCTTGCATCTGTACACTTAAAGGGTTTGAAGGTCTTGAGCTGAATAAGTTCTACTCCAAAAATATTGAGAAGTTGCTCAATATAAGCCTTATTTAAAACATTAGTTGTATGTCTAATCCAATGAATAATCTGTAGACGCTCTTCAATAGTGCGGTCGACATTAGATGAGCATTTCAGAGGTAAACCATATTCCTGCTCATATTCATAAATTAATTCAGGTGGAATGTTCTCTAACACGTTTAACAAGCGTTTTGCATCAAGATCGGCCTGCGCTAGCACTTTGGCGTGACCGTAGATATCTTGTGCAATGACGGTATTCTTTGAGGTGTCATATCCACCTATAGGTAGTAATTGGCGCAATACTTGGGCATATAGTTGAATCGTCTTATCTAAATCCATTACGCAGCTCTCACCGTTAGGGTGCCAAGGCGTAGCCATTTTGTATGCATCCAATTCACCTCAGGCACAACATTGGCTACGGGTGATAATTGAACATCTGTAACACTGTCGATTGCTAAAATACGCGCAGTTAAAACTGCAGCCTGATAAGTTTCAGTTGGCCCAAGTTCAGCAAAATAATCTCGAATTACTTGGCGCACTACATTTAAATCAACGCCACTACCTGATACCACCGCTGAGACAGGAATCAATTGTTCTGTCGGTGAATACACTCGGCAATCTGCCCAAAATCCTGCATATTCATCTAATACAGTTTGCGCAGTTTCCAATAGTCCAGGACTTGGCAAGGTCGGCGGACTTCCTACCGCAGTAATCGCCACATCTAGTGACCCTAGACCACGTCGTTTAGGATAAACATAAGCATGCTTTACCCCTGCAATATCCTTCATAAATGCCTCAACATCGGCCGACCGATCACGTGAAAGCCCGAGTTGCTTTCTTGCCAAAAGACGTGCACGCCATGCTTCTAACTCTTCCTGATCTGAGCCTCCAGCAATCGAAACAATTTCTACAGAACTTTTTAAGCCTATGATTGGACTCACCCAAATCAAAGCGGTGCTATCGGTAATATTCCATGAGCTGCCCACTTGATCGGCAACGACATCCACCTCAGTCGGTGTATCTGCAATCAGATTGGTTGATGCTGATACGCTCCAGTAATGACCCTTACCATCTGTGATTTTTGTACCTGCATTAATGGTGAGATTGGCATTTGAGACTGCTCGAACACTACCTGAAGCCTTAGTTCCACCATTTCTAGGTAGCCTTAATTCTTCTGCGTGAATATAAAGAAAAGGCTCATCCGCTGTTGCAACAAAAAGCTGTTTTTGAATATAAGCTTGATGGTGATATAAACCCTCAACAACAGACGCAGTACCAGCAGCACGAATACCTGCATCCGAATCAGGGGTGAGCGTAATGCCTGTGAGGTTACGAATTTCTTGAACAATGGCTTGATAAAGTTGATCATATTTTTTAATTGTATAAGCCATATTAACCACCTACAGGGACAAAATATTGAATGGTCTGTTGTTGCCCAGATAGCTTGATCACATCAATTTGTAAATCAACTTGGTTTTTCAACTGCTGTAAAGCACGTACATTAATTTCCTGAAAACGACCAGGTACTAGATCAAACAAAGCTTCTTCTGCATATTGCTTTGCCAGCAAAATATTACGTGTTACATCCTTCGAACGACGTAATAAATAAAAACGGCTGCCTAAATTTGGATTTGCCCAATATTTACCGCGATGTATCCCTAAGCGCTGACAGACACACTGCACATCATCATTAATGAATGCTGCATCCAAACTCAGTAGTACATAGTCTTTACTTTCTAAATTGATTGTTGCCATATTTTCACCTACATCGGTTTATCTGGTGTCGGGCTATTGCCATGCTTATGACTGTTATAAATATTGCGCATTTCCTGCATTGAGCCTTTCTGATCAATCACTTCACCGTTAGGCACATGCAAATTGCCATCATCAACAAATAAATCGCCACCTTTAACGTGTGCGCCATCTTCCTTGAGCCAAATCGCATGCCCAAATTGGTCATAAATGCAGGTTTCTCCCTGATCGACTTGAACTACAATCGGTGCACCATCCGTAGCAATCACAACAGAACGTGATGTTTTACCCTGAAGAGGAATCACCACGACTCGACAACCTTCTGGGATGTGTGAACTAAAACCAACGTGCTGCACGAGTTCTGTTTCATCTAAAACTTCACCTGCCAAACCAGTCAGCTGCAGTAGTTTTGAACCACCACGTGCAACGATACCCAAGAACGTCTGCCGAACTTGCCCCATACCACGGGCAATTTGACGCTGCATAGAGCCGATCATTTTTGTGCTCCAGTTGTTTTATCTTTGTCTTTATTATTTTTTTTACGTTTAGATGTCTTTTGGGCTTTAGGCTCTTTATGCAACAAAGGCTGTGCCCAGTCGCCTTGGCGTTTCATACGCAGTTTCGTCGTTTTACCCTCATTACGGGAAAGCGTAAGTGTACGGCCATAAACCGCCCATTTGGCTGTGGCATTCGATAATGCATTAGTTTCAAGATTCAAATGCCAACCAGGCGTCCATACCTTGCCATCAATTGTCCAACCACTCACTGTTGCATCCAGCGCATAGGCTTGTAGATCATTGTCTTTTTTTATTTTATTGAGTGCTGCATCTGCCTCAGCTTTGGTTTCAACATCACCCATAGAAATGATTTTTAGGCGATTAAAACCATATTGAGTGTTACTACCAATAGAAGATAGAACGTGGCTACCTTTATTATCTTGACCAAGAATTTTTATTTCACTGAAAACACTACTGACATCATTGACATAAGACAGGTCTAGCACGTTGTTGCTATTGTCCAATGGTTTCATTAAACGTAATGGTGCTTGAACTGTATAAGGTTGGGCAAAAGGATCACCTATGGTCAACGTACCATTTGGCTCCATCCAAACATGCTGACCAGTCACCGCAGCCGCTTTAGCAATTGCATCCCAAAGTGACTCTCCAGGCTCTACTGAAACTTTATTTTTTAGCCATGCATTGTCCTGAATACGAACATTATGGATTTTTGAGCCTAAATCTCCAGCTAAAACATACTGTGAAAGTAATGCCTCTAGGGTCAGTTGACGTCCACTAAAAATTGGTACTGAACAATCAATTAACTGTCCCGCCAAGTCACGACCACTGATCTCAAGACCATAACCATCACGGCTTACAGCCTCAGCAACTTTGTCTGCAATAGATGTCAGTACCAGCTCTTTGTTATAAAAAATCTGAATATCTTTCGCACCTGCAATATCAGTCGGCAAAGGCTCTCCATCGACTTGAAACAGCTTAAAGCTCCAATTTTCTGCAGGGGTATCAATTTGGCTATCAATTGAAATCGCATCCCAGCCTCTGATTTCATAACCGCCAATTTGCAAAGTGATTACATTGCCGTGATTATCGTGCATAAACAGTCAACTCCATCCCAGCATAAAGTAATGCAGGGTTTTGCAAGTCAGGATTTAAACGTCGAATTTCATTTGCACGGCTCATATCTTCATAAAGCTGATGTGCCAACCAATGCAAGGTGCAAGGGACAGTCACAATGGTTTTAGTCACAGGTGGACGAATTTCAATGAGTGCTTGAATTTGTAGATGAATTTGGTCTGCAACTTCTTTGTAGACTTGAATTTGACTAACAGCCACAGCATCTAATTCAGTAGATATTTGCTCTCGTTCAGCATGAATAGCTGCTTGAAGTTGTTGGCGATTTTTTTGGCGAATCACAGCCAAATCAATCGGTGTCAGGCTACTTTCTTGATTTTCAGCCAGCTCAATACGCACGTTCTCAACAACTTTCTGTGTGATGGCCACGCTTGATGCAATTTGTGTTGCACGCCACAATTGCTGTAACTGAGGTGAAGACTTATCATTTTGAAATAACTTTTCAAAACGCTGAACACGATGTACTAAGTCTCGCCATTTTGATAGCGCTGAGATATTAGGGTCAAAAGTAACCAATTGGCTAACATCATCAACAAGCCCCACAATAAAGTCTGCAGGAGACAGAACATTATCTAGAGTGGATTTTGCTAAGTTAAGACCGCTTCTGAATGTATTAATACCATTGCGAATATTGTTCACAACATCAAAGAACTGGTTCTGATCCAGTACTTCCAGTTTTTTTAAATATTGTTCTAAAGCAGATGCAGGCACATCAATAATGTCTTCAGTATAAATTTCATCAGGTACGGCAACAGGAATAAAAAGCGGGCGTTTTTTATCCTTGGCTTGAATGAATTTAATCGAAATTGTACAGGAATCAACACTTTCAGCAGTATGGTCAATACTGTAATCCACAACATTGACCTGCATAATGCCGTAAATTGGGTGAATGAGTTCACCAGAGCCTGTTTCTAAAAGTGCTGCCTCGAGTGCATCAACCCAAGTTTTATAGTCTTCCCCTGAATAGACCGCATGGATTGAGATATTACGTGGGTTATTTCCCATATCTTCAATTTCAGCATCATTGGCATATGGGGCTTGTTTGATGGCCAGAGTTTTAGATGCGGCATCATTGACCGACGTACACTCAAATTGCACACCGCGAAAACTTGCATCCTGTAATTCTGTTGACCAGCCCATAAAAAATACCTCCAGTGGAGGAGGTATTATTGAAAACCTACAAGACTTATATCAGGCGGAAGAACTTCCTTTTATTTTTGACCGTAGGATAGCAAGCTGAAACCATGGCGTTTTTCTTCAGCTGCTGCATGGTTAGAAATATCATTAAGCAGATTGCCTGTATTAAATGGGATTGGCTTGTTTTGTTGGGTTACAGTAATTAAGGTTTTAATATTTCCTATCAACTCTTTACTGTACTGGTTATTCTTTTGCTGTTCTGCCAGCATTTGCTCATATTTTGCCTGCATTTCAACAGCAGCCTTAGCTTCTTCATTGCCAAATACGGCAAGCGTTTTGGCGATACTTTCACCTAAAAAGTCACCAAAAGCAGTACCTTCTACTAAATTTTCACTAATAAGTGTGCCTACACCATAACCAGCAGCCCCAGCACCTGCAACAGCTAATCCTTGACCTCCAAATCGTGTAGCGCCTGTTGCTAGACCACCGACTTTATTACCTAGTGCACCACCTTTACCTCCGCCTAAAACAGCCCCAATTGTTCCAGCTGCAGCAATAGCTCCTAAGGCTACAGAAGCTTTATATGCCGATGCAGCTAACTCTTCATGCTTCTGTGCCCATTCAGTTATCTTTTCCTTAACATTACCCAACGATTCAGATACAGAGTCATATGCTTTTGATTGTGCGAATAGTTTCTCTTGATCAGCAGCTTGATCTTTCGCCCATTCAGTCTGACGAATCATTTCAAGGTCTGAATTAACAGTACCCTCTGCTGAGTTAATTTCTTTTTCCAGTTTTATGGATTGATCTTTATTATAAACAACAGCCATAGCTGCCAGCAAAGCTTGGCGGTCTGCTAAAAACTGCCCCAACTCGCTACCCATAGCGATATTACTCATATCATCAAGCTTAGCCTTACGATCCTCAGGTGTCTTAGCTGCATTAGCCTCTTTTTGGAGTTTTGTATATTGATCATTATTTTGCAGTTGGTGCTCAAGTAATTTAACAAAAGCCTCAACACCATAAACTCCTTGTTCCCTTTGCTGTACTGAATAAGTAGCCCAATCAAATTCTTGACCAACCACTTTACCTTTTTTATTCACAATAGCCTTGGTTGGCAGTCCATTTGTATTTCCAACTTTATCAGCCAAAGTATCTGCAAGTTCACGACTTGATAATTTTTGCAGCAAATTGACAACATTATTGCCAGCCTCTGAACTGTCAGCCGCAGTACTTTTTGCTACTTGGTTTAAGGTTAATAATTTAACAAAACCTGCATCTCCTGAATATCCAAATGCATTAGCCATTGCCATTTGACCAGGCAATGATTTAGCCAAGTCTTTATATTCAAAGCTGCCAATCTGTCCAGCTCTCATTGCACGATCTTGCGCTAAATCAAGATTTTTAACTCCAAAACCTTTCATTGCGATAGTCATCTTTGCTGCATCAACGGTATCAGCTCCAGCAGAAAAAGCTGTTTTAGATGAAGATAATAGAGCAGCAGAAACATCAGTTTCATCATACTTTCCTGATGCCATTAATTCATTTAACGCAGCTGCCACATCTTCACGTTTACCACCACCATTACGCACTGCATTTTTAACAAATCCTTCAAAGTTAGAAATCTTTGCGAGACGCTGTTCAGCTGTTAGACCCTGTCCACCTGTAGCTGTAGCGGTGATATATGTCATTAACTGAGCATAATCACGAGGCTTCTGCAAAGCACTTGATACAACAGCACTGCCTGCAACAGCAGCCGCACCAACAGCAGCCCCACGTTGTAAGGTACTCATGCCCGAACCACCAGACTTTTGAATCTGCTGAATCTGTTTTTCTGCCTGTACTGTTTTTCCCAACTCACCATTTAATGCCGCCACACGTGACTTCATGGCCGTATATGCTCGTTCCATATCTTTAGCCGAAACGACACCTTGACGCTGCAAAATACTCAACTGGGCATAGCTGTTTTGGGTTTTCTTAATTTCAGCATTAATCTGTTGTTCAGTTCTTATCCCCAACTTACGTGCAGTATCTAACGCTAGAGCCTCACGCTTTTGCGCGGTTAAAGCCTGACCTTGTTTACGCAGCTCATCAGAAACTTTTTTGGCAGTATTAACTTGCGTTGTCTGTATCGGGACAAGCTTTTGCTGCTCGGTATTAATTTTCTTGATAGCAGTGAGCTGATCTGTAGCAATACGCTTAAGTTCTTGGCTGACTTGCTGTCCTTTCAGATGGAGCGTTAGGGAAACTACAGAATTTTTACTCATAGCTTATGTCTTCGGTTTGGAGTTCTTGCGCTTGGTTGCAACATAAGTCGTGCCAGTACTAGAGCTGCTTGGCTGGGTATTGCTGGCGCGGGATTTTCTTTGGTTTTTAGGATGAGTATTGTTGGGCCGCTCATCACTGAGTAAGGCTACCGCCATATCAATGGGAATTTGAATAGCCTCAGTATAAGGAATACCAATAGCCAAAAGAGCGCGGATGATCCGCGCTCCTTCATTTACTCTACGGCTTGTTCCTTTGCTTTTAGCTCCACCAGTTTATCGTTCAAATAATCTAGGTTTGATTTGGATGAATGGCCTAGCATGTCATAAGTAATCGTATGCTCTTTACCATCAGCATCCACAAGCTTAGTCATTGCAGCAAGGTCAGCAATCGCAATATATTGGCCAGCTTCAGTATTGACCTGAGTCTGCATATATTCAATAGCCGTGAGTTGACGCATGACAATATTTTTGCTTTTAATTTCAGTCTGACCGTCCAAGGTTTTAAGTGCGACAGGCAGTGTACCTTCAACTTGAATCATGTGATTTTCCTGCATTATAGATTTTCAGAAATATAGCTAAGCGCAAAGCCTTCTAAGTTGCGACGTGTTTCTCCAGCCACATCATAAGAGTCGCTGATGGTTTGCACGTTAAAGTCCGTATAGGTTTCACGGAAATTGCCCGTTTCAGATTCAATACTGATACGTGCATCTTCAACTTCTAGCCAATCCACTTCATCTTTTCCATCAGGAATGACCACTGCAACTGTAATCGCATAGGTACGAATGCCTTTTGCTGTATGCTTCACTTCACCAGTGCGGTTCATGGTTGCTACTGGGCGACGACCAGTCGTTTTGGTGGAACCAAATGAAGCGCAATCATATTCTTCACCGTTGACGCTTAAAATAATAAAGCCAACTGTTTCTTCAGCCATGTGTCTAGCCTCATATTAATGTTGGCTTATTTTTCCTGATCGCTTAAATAGATATCAGGCGGAAGGACTTCCAAATAAAAAAAGACCGCATACTTTGCGATCTTTTTTTGTCGATAGAAAGTGTGATCTAAAATTAATACACATTTAATGTGGTGGCGACCACATGCATACCACGTACCCAATGACTCGGAATTTCAGCATTGGCACGTGTCTTGTCATTGTCATCTTGCACGACAGTTAATTGATCTGCAGTGGAAGTTACATGTTCAAGAATTTCAGCCTTTTCAAGCTTTAATGCTTCGGTCATAAAAATGGTACGCAAATTACGACGTGCAGGCCCTGTGTTTTTCCGACGACGTTCTTTAGATGCTGCTGTACGCATGACTTTACGTACATAGTCAATGGTTAAAGCACCATTAATATCTAACATTAAATCATCATCACCACCAGAGTCTGGATTGACACGATAGGTCGAAATAGCACGTACAATTTCAGGGATACCATCTGCACCTGTTTGAATCATACAAACACCTTTTCGCAATGCAGCCTCAATGCGTTCAAAAGTCAGTTTATATTCATCGGCAACAGGTGTAATTCCATTTAGGTTCACACCGTTGAAAGGAAGTGCAGGATCGTCTGAATCGGCCAAAGCAGCAGCCATAGCAGCCGCAAGTTCAGGCTCTTCACCCATGGCACCATGGTAGCAAACGCATACCACGCGATAGGAGGTTTCTACAGGTGACTGCGCGGCAAATTCTTCTGCCTGCTCTATATCCGAAAAAGGAATCACCAAAATAGCAGGCTTTTGATTGATTGCGTCACTGACTGACTCTAAATGCTGTATCCATGCTAAAGTTTCTGCACCTGTCGCAGGTGGTTCAGATAAAGCGATAATTGTATGCCCAAGTGGGGCGATTGTTTCTTGAATAGGCATTGCATAAATCCTTATTCTTTAGGATGAAAAATCATACGAGTGGGACAAATCTATAGCTTCTTTGCATGGGAGATACAGTGCCAACAAATTCTTCAAATAGCTCTGGAGTACAGTTGCTACCCGTAAGAAGCCCCCCAATACTCGATCTATCTTCATTTGTTGAAATAAGATATATTTCGCATTCAAATGGTTCCAGCACTCCATCTTTCAGTTGAACTGAAACATGATTAGAGTCTGTTATTGATATATCCAAGTAGGGATGGTTGCCGTATACATTATCAAGACCTTGATGGTTTGATGTGTGCCCAAAATATTCATCCTCACCCATGACAATAATCACAAAATAACCACCAAGTACGAGCAGTTCCAACTTGGTGAGCGTATAGCCGTTAAACTCTGGATAATCAGGATCTATCACCCCACCAACAGCTTTCCCAAGCATTGCACATCCACAAAACGATTCGTTTTAATCGCTGCTGCAACCATACGCCCAGCGACAGAATTTTCCCCAAATAATCGATCAGCAGATTTAGGGTCATAGGTATTTATCGGCATTCGAGCCTGTGGGATAGCTACAGGCGCATCTTCAATATCTGGAAGCGGCATAGGTGATGGAAGGGACATTTGTGCATCATGGGTAATAAACAGCACCTTATGCGTATTGGCAGGTAAGCCAGTACGCTGGGTATTGATATTGACTCCAGTATAGACACCTGGAGTTCGTAAACGAGCAGGAATCATCGTGTTCTTATCCTATTCTTTGAGTTTGACCAGATCAGACGCGCCAATCGCAGCAAAATCATCTGGATCAAAATGGTAGTTAATATTGATGTATTCGAGATAGGCATCTTCTTCAGCCTCTTCTCGATCACGATCTGAAGCAGTAATCGTGTATTGCGTAGTAAATTCTTGTGCTAATACACTGATTGATTGATCTCGCACTGAGGTATTAAAAATGGTTTTGGTTCGACCTAACTCTAAGGGCGCCAAGCCTTTGACCCCCATACTCGAAAGATCATTACCAATCAATAAATGTTGCACACGATCTAACATTTGGTATGTGCCAACATCTACTGCTGTTCCATGACGCTGTGCTTGTTCACTTCGTAGTGAACGTGCACCGACTAGTACAATGAATTTGATGGGATAAACTGTTTTATTAAAACTATTCATGCTTGGTGTAGCAGAACCGTCAAAGGTTACCCAAATTGCAGGAAAAGCTTTAATGATGGCCGTAATATCTTCATCAAACTCACCACCATAGGTTTTAATTTCACGAATCCATGGCCATGTTCTATTCTGAATTTGCTTAGCCATCACATCTTTAATGGCTTGCTCAATCACGGATAAATTCAGCATTACCAACCTCCGCCACCAAAGTGACGTCGACCAACGCTAAACACCACATTATTTGCCGAGGTCTGAACAGGCTTGGATTCTCCAGCTGGAGAACCACCAAGTGTGAGTTCTCCTTTGGAAATTTTGCTTAAGGTTTTAATGGATGATTCATAACGGCTTTTGATTGGATCATTTTCAGCTAAATCACCTGTGACCGCATAATATCGTGCTAAATTACAGCCAATATTCACTAAAAATGGTGGAATGGTCTGTAGCGGTAGTGGATAGCGGCTGCCAACATAAGCATCAATTTCACTATTCGCTTCCTGCATGGCTGCATTCAGCTTATCCATGTTAATTGCATACTGATAAGGCTCTTCATGGTCAGTCAGCTGAATCAGCTCACTTTCACCAAATTTCAGCCGCATCGCCTCTACCGTTACATAGCTCATATCACACGTCCTTATGCGGTACCTGTTGAACCTACAGCGAGATGAGGCAAGCCATAACCCGCTTCACCACGTGCTTCGACACCAAACTTATATTCACCACGCATAAACACATCGTCTGAGTCGATATTGGTCAATGCAAGCAATTCAGGGGTTTGGCGTTTTTGATAAATAATCGGTTTGATCGCCTTTTGAGTAGCGAGCAGATGCCATTCCGTATCTGTTTTTAATCCCGCATCAACTAGGACTTCAGCCGTTCCCTTGAAAATGTTTTCTGTGCCATCGGCTAACTTACTGGCTGTCATTAAAGCCATTGCTGTTGTTTCCAAGGCAGGTGGAACCACCAGTAGATTAGGTTTAATTTTCAGGCTACGACCATTTTCATCTTTGAGCCCCGTCATTAATGCACGTGCAGCACCATAGCCTGCTTCGGCATCGGCAAGCGTGGCCCATGACAGTTTTTTATCCAGCTTGTTTGAAAACTTACTTTTTTTGCTATCGCCCACTGGGTGATCTGTCGAATAGAAGGGTTGACCGTCATAACATTTGTTTTCGAAGCCCGTGGTCAGTGCCTCAAATACCAAATCCTGTGGAAAGCTTTTGGCTTCTTCACCCATCGACGCAAAAATAGTAGGTAAACCAATCAATTCATTGTCTTCAATTTCATGCTTGTGAATTGCGACTGTCGACTCAAAGGCACGGTTTTTAACAGTGTAGCCATGACCTTCAAGACGTTTAATAACTTTGTCACCAATCCACTCACGCAGTTTCGGGAACTTGCCCAACCACGCATAGTTTTCAGCCTGACCTGTTGATGTCACTTCAGTTGCAATTTTTTGCCAAGTCACTTCTGTTTCAGAAAACGACTTGTTAAACGTGGTTTTAAAACCTGTAAGCAAGTGTGCGAGCACTTGTTTTGCATTGGCAGCGGTAAATTTCATTAAATAATCTCCACCCAAACATATGTTGGATTTTCGAGGTCAAAGCCCATAAAGCGACCTGCAAGTGAACGTGCACCAGAGCCATCTGTTTTAGCAATGGTTTGATTGTCTTCAACGTAAACAGCCACACCTAAATCAGCTTGGCTAACTGGATCTCTTGCAGAGTTGTGCATTAAGAATTGCTTATGGCGATGTACAACCCCCACGGCATCACCCGATGCGCCTGGATTTTCAGCATCATCCAACCAAACCCCTAAACAAACTTGATCTGCGCCACCGACATCTGCAGAAGCCATGGCATAACCATCAGCACCGACCACAGCAAATGTACCCATCAATACAATGGCCTGTGCTGCTAAAGGAACTGGGATAGAGATGCCATCCCGATATGCAGTCATAATTGAAGTATTCGTTGCGGTCATAATTAAGCTCCGTACTTTTCAGCATCTTCTTTGCTTACACCCAGCAAGCCAAAGACTTCAGCTTGCACTTCGTCTACAACAGGGGTTTGCTGGTGATTAGCTGCCAAGTTGAGTTGACTGGTCTGTTGCTGATTTAAAGCAGCAATTTTGGGCAAGGCTTCAATCTGAGCTTTAACAAAGTCAGGATTGGTTTTTGCCTGTTCTTTGTACCAGTTAATGGTTGCTTCACCCGTTAAACGTCCATCACTACAAGCAGCAGTGATCAAATCGTCCATTTCTTTAGTTTTGGCTGCCGCTTCTGCATGACCTGCTTTTTGAACTGCTTCTTGATAAACGGCCATTGGCACATATTGAGTTGGGTCAACAGTCACTTGACTATTGGCAGCAAGTTTCAACTGATCAATTGCATTTAAGGCGTCATATAGATTCTGGCTATTCGCCGCGACAGTGACACCTGTTTTTTCTTGAATCTGTGCTGTGAGCTTATTCAGTTCCGCAATAATGTCCTCAGCCGTTGCTGAAATGGGCAGATTCAACATCCAGCGCAAGCGCTCTAATAACTCTTCATTCATTTCTGAATCCTGTTGTTGTGAATTTTGGGCAAAAAAATCCTGAGCTGCTGCAGCAAGTTTTGCTTCAGGCAACTGATCTAATGCAGGGGTATTGGTGAGCGCAACGTGTAAAAGCTGAACAACATCACCAGTTGGGGTATAGAGAAAGACTGGAGATAGGTATTTATATTCTTTAGAACCGATATGGCTTGCCGCTTTATCTGTCCATTCAAATTGAGTACTACATACGCCAACTCCTTTGATATATTCAAAACCAACTGACTTCAGCCAGCCAGCCGCTGGCGCAGGTTCACCAGACTCATGCGCCTTCAAGGTCGCATGCTCGTAATCAATGACCATATCAATGCTGCGCTGATTGAGTGCAGCAACAATCTGCTCGCCACGTTCTGGTGTTAAGCTCCAGTGTGGGGCATCGTATGGACGACCATCAATGCCTTTAAAGACTCCCTCGGGAATCAAGACAAGATAATCAGATGTAGTTGCCTCAAGGGCAAATGAGCACGCGGCTGCAAATAAGGTCTTTTTCATGCTGTCAGCATAGAGCTGACTGCGGAGGGAAATTAGGCGGAAGGGCTTCCGATTATTTTTTTATTATTTGAAGGCTTGTCTCAAGTAAGTATTTGCTGTGTATTCCACAGCATCTTCTGCTTCGGGCTGCAGGAATCCTTGGGCGTCCATAGGTAAATATGGACGTGGTTTAATGTGTACTTTTCGATTCCGACCCGCCATTCCGCCCCACTGGTGAATCGCAGCATAGTCCTTACTCTTACCTGAACCAGCGCCCACCATTGCAAAGTCTTTGCCATGGTCACCCTGAACACTATCACGCAGACCGCCTGGGGAGCGTTGTAAAATGCCTTGTGGCGTAATACCACGTTGACGGTATAGCTCAAGTGTGACAGGCGATAATCCTGCCCAAGCTGGACGTCCATTGGCATGAAAGTTTTGTAGGCTTTGACTGACTAAAACACGCTCTAAGTCCCTCGCCAGTGGTGTCGTATCCGCCATTTGCTGGGCGGCAAGGGTTAATCTTTCACGAACACTTTCATCTGAAATCTGTATATAGCTCATGCTTGCACCTGATTAAATTCCAATCTAAACTGTATAAAAGTGAGTTGAAGTAGCTGATGGGAAAGCATCGGAGCGCTAGCTTCGTAGATTTGGGTTCGAGTCCCAAACCAACTCACTTTTTACTTGCAAGAAATTCAAATTGCTGACCATTCGTAAAATTCACCAAGTCATCAACGACAATTGTTCTAATCAAAATTCCTGTGATTTTTTGCTTAATCCCAGCTTCATCTTTGGCATTCAATGTTTTATTAAGGTGTAATACCAATTTATACGCCTTACCATCTTTCTCAATGTCGAATACCAGTAAAGGCGTATTGTCATGAGTATCAAGATATAAATCATGACTTCCCGCTAAATGCGCCACAATATTTTCAAGCCATTCACGGTTATGTTTCTTACGGTCTTTATCAATGTGCCCCAGTGTATATTTATCATGCACAATCAAAGCGGCACTATCGACTGAAATATTACGTTGAGCGAGTGCCTGAATAAACACAGGGGCAAGTGTACCAACGGTACGCATTTCATTATGTGGTCGTTTGGGATCAACACCTTGAATCCAGTGTTTCACATTTTGATTTAATTGCTTCAGTACAGCATCATTCTTAAAAACAGAATGCGTAATCTTTGATGCAATTTGAGGTTCAGCCAGTGCCGCCTTTTCAAGTAATTGCATAACCAATGAGCGACTTGGACGACCCACCCAACCCGCATCAGTGCTAAAGGCTGGCAAATCAGGAAACTCTAAACGTGCAATTCGAGCAACACCACCATGATTGACATCAATTTCATCAATACGAAAATAGCCTGTACTGTCACGTACCGTTAAGCCCTGACGTTGAATATCTATTTCCATCAGCTCAATGACGGTGCAACGGCAGTTATAGCCATTTTTGGGTGCAATGGCTTGCCATGCAGGGTCTGACTTTCGCATGACCACACCATGCAAAGCACGATGTGCAGGACGGGTATGATTGTCAAGGATGGCACTATATTGCACGTAAGGAAAAAGTGGGCTGTCATCCCACATGACAGACTGACGCCCAGCTTCATACGCTTGTGCCATATTGGTTTGGTAAATGGTTTTCAAACGATATGGGCTACCGAGTTGAACCGCACGCTGACCACCTTCTACAAAGGTTTCTTGCTTTCCCCACCAACCACGCTGTTTCATCTTGGGTTCAATTTCTTGTGACCAGCGTTTTAAATTCCAACCATTTTTTTGTGCATCAATTAATGACTTGCGCACATCTTCAAGTAAATCTAGTCGGGTCATGTGAGCAACCACAAATGCCTGATTGTGTGCATCAGCTTGTACTCGCCACCAGTCCTCTGAAGGCATGACTTTTTTTTGCTGTAAATACTCAATTGCTTTACGTGGTGGCTGACCAAATACAGCTTGCAGAGTTGACTGATCCATCATTCATCCTCTTGCTTAACTGCCTTTCGACTTTCATTCACAGAAAGCCGTCCCAAAACATTGCTAGCAAAAATCATCTGCTCTAAATCGTCTTGCAAAGCATCTAAATCTTTGTCTGGTGACAACTCAGACAACATAGCGAGAGCAGCATCTATATTTTCACCACGACTAAGCTGAGTAATTAAGTTTGGGAGAAACTGTTCAGCTTGTGTTTGCAAATGCTCATTGCTGAGATGTTGCTGAGTTTGCTGATCTAATAAGGCTTGTCCACGAATTGCAGCCGCTTCTGCAGGATGTAAAGTCGTATTTGCAGTCTGATTTAAAGCAGCAAGACTCATGCTAGGTAAACCTGCATATTGAAAATGATTTGCTGCTACTTGAAGGTTTTGCGGGCGAGCAAGAATTGGCTCATGATCATCGGTAGGCATTGGAATACCCGCACGTTCATGTGCCCATGCCAATGGAATTTTCATACCCGTGTCGACCAAATCACCCAACGACTGACTAAAACTTTCTAGGTCTTCGGTATCAGAAGTGTCGAACCAAAACTTTGGATAACGATCAGGGGCTATATTGGGATAATTCAGTTGCATCATTGCACTGACAAGGCTGTCATTGATCGAACGTGCAAGCTGCTTGGCGTCCGATTTATTAATTACCTCAAATTGATTTTCATGAGTTTTACTTTGTGCATTGGTGCTGGTTTTACCATCTGCCTGTGATAGCAAGGTTCCACCGACGATAATTTTAGATTGGGTTTGCTCACACCATTTCACCAAATTCATATGGTTGTTGGTGTCACCATCTGTGGCAGCATCAAAATCAATCGACATCCCCTGTGGAATGATGCCCCCAGCATTACGCCCGATACTCATGACCGCACGTAACAGGGTCATTTTTTCTTCATTCGTTGCTCCAGCGGGATATTTACCAATTTTAGACGGCAGACCATAAGTTTCTAAAAACTCCATGATGTCGCGGACACCATAATTTTTAAACAAGAATGGCCATGCCAGTACACGGAATAATCCAGAGCGTGAAATGTAACCTGACTTAGCTTTGTGCCGATGAATAAACCAGCCAAACGGCCAAAACTCTGCACCATCCTGTGATCCATCATTGATACGCAGTTCATTGGGTTGATGCTGTGGTGTCATGAAGTGACGTGGTAGCACGTGCTCAAAACTTTCAGGTAACCACAGATTTCCTAGTCGATGCCATTTAATTTCCTGTGCACTATAACCATGCCCAACTGCATCCATGGCTTCAAATAGAAACATTTCAAAATCTTCAATGTCATCTAGCCATTCGTAAACTTCTTCTGCAATTTTCTTTTCTTGAGCTGAAGCATTCTTAGGTGGTTTCACTCCCCAAGGTAGACCATTCACAGCTTGTTTGCGTTTGCTCATTTCTGAAAAAATATGCCCATCACGTTCTTCCATATCACAAAATAGATCAGCTTGCGCCTGCAAATTGCCTTGTTCGGCATCTGTGAGTAAACGATGCATACGCGCTGGTGTCATACCCACAACAGGGTGTTCCTGCCAGTGATTGGATAGCCATGCAATTTCGGCAGTCTGGTTGGTTTCAAGTGCAGCACGATTTTGTTTTTTAGAAGTGCGATCTTTTTTAGCCATAATGCAAAACATATAGAAATAGGATTTTGCATCAGCATAGGTTGCTTCAAAGAGAACAATCAGGCGGAAAGGCTTCCTTTTATTTTTATGATTTTTAAAATGCGCAGAAATGCGTTTTTAGCGCAATCAGTAAAAGCATGGGGCATTTATGCAAAAACTTGGTCGAAGCGCTAAAAACGCATTTATAAAGATTTATAAATCTATAAATCATCTAGCTTAGTAATTGGTAATGATTAATTCCTGTTTTGCGCTTCGACTGGCTTCAGAATTACCCACCGTGTAGTGAGCCTGCTTATAAGTAATTTTCCTTTTTCTACTTCATGTACAGCCATTACTCTAAATGGCAAGGCTGTAATCACATTGTGTACGTTTAACTCGTTGTTCTTGTGCATGTTCCATAAAATAAGTGTCTTAAGATGTAAACCTATTTCAAGACGGGACATTATCCTCTAGAAGAAAGCCACCTTTAAGGTGGCTTTCTTCTAGAATTCATAACTCTGACAAAGCTTTTCATGACTCTTCATTAGCTTTTGATGTGCTGTTGTCTGTAATTGGGCCAGATTCTTTGCTAGATTGCTTTGACTTTCGATCGCTTTTTTGACCGCCTCTTGAAACTCTTTTGGCGGTTGGTAGATCGTCATTGGAGCTCGGTTCAGATTGGTCATTTTGAGATTCCTTATTTTCAGATTTATTGTTTTGCCATTTAAAGCAGATAACAGATGAAGAATCCAACTGCCCACTCATTACACTGTCAATTGCAGTTAGTAGATTGACCTCAGCTTCATCTGGGCATCGCACTGATTTAAAAATATCACGTGCTTCTTTTCTGTCAATAACAAAACTGTGCGAAGGATACCCTAAAACAAGACGAGAAACACCGTCTTCTTTAACATTATTTGATTTTTTTGCTAACATATTTCCGTAATGATGTGCAATATATGTTGCTCTCTGGATTTCACCTATTCTTGAAGGGTCTATTTGGGCAAAAATAGAAGAAAATAGCCCAGTTGTCATTTCTGTTGCAACTTTTGTAGCAATTTTTGTTGAAAGCTTATTGCTAAACCGCATTTCATAAACAAAGTTCTTGAAAGTTTCTATTGCTTGAGCTCTCAAAGCTTCTATACCTTGTGATAAATCCATTCCAGAAGATCTTTCAAACATTTCATTTGGTTTAATTAATTGTACATCAAGTGGGCCAAGCTCTCCTTTGTCAGAAATAACTAATTCAGATGCACCTATGGCAATTAATGTACCAGCAGATTTACAAAAATGAGGAATAAAGAGCGTAATTCCGTCTACATAATGGTGTTGTAAAGCACGAGCAATTCTAAAAGCTGCGTGAGGATCTCCACCATAAGTGTATAAAACCAAATTAACCTTTTTACACTGATTACCTGCATCCTCACATACTTTTGTGAGTTGCTCATATCCATTGCGGCTAATTTCACCAGCATAAATAATAGTATCTACACCATCTTCTAATACGCTCATTTTTA
>RRZU011935966.1_pt1 | contig 19777 bp, 20 predicted proteins | sample 2165561 | NCBI WGS metagenome assembly RRZU01 (sample SAMN10456909, study PRJNA506462) | wastewater metagenome | isolation source: wastewater sludge | place: USA: Moscow, Idaho | reverse complement strand
TTAAATCAGAGTTAAAGAAATTCTTACCTAAATCTCCTGCTGGTAATCTTGCAGAACCTCCATTTCCGTTTTCTCCTACTACAAATGGGTAGGAAGTGGTATTACTTGTGGTTGTAGGTTTATTTAATAATAGATTATCTGCTTCAGTTCTGGCAGTTGCTTCATTTTGTATTGCTTGTAAAATAGCATCTGTCCCCCCATCGCCAGGACCCCCACCTAATTTAAAAAGTATTGGAGTTAAAGATTGAGACAAACTTGAATAAGTTTTAAAATATTCTCCATTAATAGAAATATCTTGAAGTTTTACATTTTTAAAAAGTTTTTCTTGATTAAAAACATTTTCTGCAAGAATGGTAAAACCAGCTGAATCATCATTTATATTTTGACGATATTGTGATATAACTTTTTCAAGTTTGTAAATTTTTGGAAGCGTTTGCTCGGGTTCGTTGTCTTTTTTAAAAACGAATGAATTCTCAGAATTTGTTGTTGTGATAAAAATTTTCATAATTTTAAAAATTAAAAGTTATTGTTTCGCTATTTACAGAAGAAACTAATAAAGGATCATCATTAATTTCTAACAAATTTACTGTAATAATTCCAGTAACAGGAAGTGTAGAATTTTCTATAATAGTTTCTATTATAAAAATTAAAACTCCTTGATTATCAAAATTTAAAATTTTTTCATAAGTGCCATTTTCGGTATAATTTTCATTTAATTCATTAGAAAATAATGAAATTTTATTTTCACTAATTCCATTCCAAAATGAAGAACTTAAATTTACATTGATAGAAAATTTAGCTTTTTTATTAATGTAACCATTACTAATTTTAAAAAATGTTTCACGTAAAATAAAATCAGTTTCTATATCAGTTTCTTCATTTGTTTTTATTAGTGAAGCTAATCCATTAACATTTATTTTTAATTCAGTGATTTCATCCCATTCATTTAAATTACCTAATTGATATTTAATTGTTTGATATGGATTTCCATTACCAGTATTAGTTTTAAATATTATATTTTCAAAATCATATCGATAGTAAGTTTTTAATTTTTCAATTAAATTATTCCCATTTTTAAATTCTCCAATATTGTCAAAATCAATAAATCGAATTCTATCAACTGCTGCATTGTATTGAATATGTGAAAAAAGATTTATTACTTCATTATTATTCATAGAAAATTCTTCGGGAATACTTACTATTAAAATGTTTTTATTTGGAGGGAAATTAACTATTATGTTATTTTCTTTGCTTTCATTTTCTGAATTTTTTACTTTGATTTTAAAAAAATCATAAGGTTCAGAATAATGATTATTGTCTTGTTTTTCAACAGTAATTACATCCGAAGAAAGATACCATTGATTTAAAACGGCAATAGAGTTATTGACCTTAACAATAACTCTAGAGCCTTTTTCTGTGATTTTAAAATGTGTGTATAAGAATGACATGATTAAATTTTTATGATTGTAATGCTCCTAAAACACCAGTGTTTCCATTTACTGCATAAACTTTATTAACTTTATTAACTTGAGAACCTCATCCCCAATTAAAAATTTTAATATAAGAATAACTTCCAGTATATGGCAATCCATTATATTGTCTTGCAATATCTCCAGTAGTCGGAGTTTGAGTTGTAAATCCTACTATTGTAGATGTAGTGGAAGAATTTAAAACAGTAGATAAATCATTTCCTATAAAAACACCAAAAGTGTATAATTGTTTTCATTAATTACAGTTAAATGTTTTTGATTCTCCAATTATTTTACCTGTAGAAGACTCTACGTCGTAAACTTTATAAGCATAAGCACCATTTATAAATCTTACCCAACGTATTCCATACAAATTGAAATTTGTTCTATTTCCTCCGTTTGTTCCATCAAATGAAGAAAGATTTCCAGGAATTGCTTTAGTAACTCCATCCATAAGTAAAAGTTGAGTTCCAGCTTGTGGGGTAGCTGTGTCTATTTTTAAATTTTTTGTGAATTGGTTTCCTGTTGTGCAGATAGAATAGTTATTAGTTCCTTGTGGATTATAATAACTTGGAGTTTGATAGTCTCCTGGAATACAATTAACAGGATTAAAATCATATCCTGGTGAGCTTTGATTTTGATTTATCCAATGAAAGGTTGTTGACCAATTGGAAGGTACAGTTCCATGAGATGGTGGATGAGTACAGTGTTTTCTAGCTCTAAAGTATAATGATGTATAACCTGCTTGTGATAAAGTTGTAGTTTCAGGATTTGTATATGCAAAACCAACACGGTTATGTATTATTGTTGTAAAATCTGAAGTAGTTGAAACTTCGTATTCTGGTGAACCTAAATTTGTAGGTGTTGTAATATAATCGATCACAAATTTCCCATCATTATTTACTGTGACAGAATTTATAATAGGCGCATCACATGTTGTTGGCAACAAAACCTCTTCTCTTGTGTATTTTAAAACATTTGAATAACCAATCAAATTATTATTGTCAACAGCTTTCAATCTAAATAAATTTACACCTAATGTAAATTGAATAATTTGAGTTCCTCCTGATAAATTATTGTTTACAGTAACCCAATTTGTTCCATTGAATTTTTCTAAATAAAGCAATTCAACATTTCCATCACTATCTGAAGCTTCATATAAAATTTCTTTTTCAGTTAAAATTCCTATTAAATCATCTTGATTTTCTTCTTCTTCCCAATATAAAGATGCGTTTGGAGCAGCATTTGAAATTATAAACGAAGAAGAAATATCAACCACTATATCGTTGCTTTTATTACCAGTAGTATCTATTAATCTAAAAACAAATGAAGTTAAAAAATCTCCATTGTTTTCTGAAAGATCAAGTCTATTAGGAGCAAAGCTTAACAATGAAGTTGTTAAATCTGAATATAAAATTTTTTGATTGATAGATAAACCTTGTTCTAAATGATTTAATTCTCCTTTGTTTGGTAAAGAAATAATCTCAATTTCTTTTATTTGTAGCCCAAGACTATTCACTACATTTTGAATATAACTAGATATTGCAAAAGAAATATTTGACTGTTCTTCAGAATAATTTATACTCAAAAAAATAGGTGTTTTAGCAGTATAAATTATATTTGATTTTAAAATATATTGAAAAACATAATAAAATTTTTCTGTATTTGAAACTCCTGATAAAGCAGAAAAATTATTTAATAAAACCGAATTATCATTTATCAAATTATAATTATCAATTATTGAATTTTTAATTAATTCATCAATTGTATAAATAGTAGGAATGTTTTTTCCTTTGAAAAATTCTGGAAAACAAACGTTTTCAAAAAATAATCTTTTTACATTAACACCTAATGATAAAATCCAATTATTTGATTGTAATTGTTGAATTGTAAATGGAATAATTGAAGTGTAAATTATTTCATTAGTATCATTAGTCATACTTGCATTTCCAGAAGGACCCATAGGGCCTGGAATGCCTTGGTCTCCTTTAAGTCCCGGAATACCTTGATCCCCTTTAGGACCTTGAAAATTAAACTGAATGAAATTAAATTCTTTTCCAGAATAATTAATATCTTCATAAATAGTTCCATTTGGATAAATGTAATTTGTAGAAGATAAAGTTTGTTTATTTTCTAAATCATCTGTCCAACAATAATATTTGCCATTTTCATGACAAAAAATTATCATACCTCTATAATAATTGAAAGGTTTAAAATCAGTAAAATCTAATAATTCAGCTAATGTTTTAACTGAATTTTTTTGATCGAGAGAACTCATTCCTAAGAATCTATAGTTCTGTGGTGTGTTTGCTGTATTACCCATTTGTAAATTTTAAATAAATTGAACCTTGAGTGATAAATTCTTTACTACATAAAATCAATAAATTTCTGTTCACATCATAAAATTTATTAAAAGTATTTTCCATTGATTGTTCTAAAACATCATAACATTTCACTTTATCTGGATTATTTGTTGGTATTGCAAAAGCTAACCTTCCAACATAAGGTAAAGAATAATATTTTCCAGTAAATAAACTTTCAACTGAAAAAGAATCTTGATTTTCTAAAAATTGCTGAGTTATTAATTCAGTAGAATTTACTTTGTCTGTTAAAGAATTATATTGCCACCAATAAGCTTTTTCCCCAGAAATTTCAACGATCTCTTCTAATTCGACACATTCACAAGAAATACAAAAATCTTTCTTATAATGGCTTCTTTGAAGCGTTGTCATATTTGAAATCATTCTCATTTCATTTATTTCTTCATCTGTAGGAGCAAAATCTTCACCTCTGGCTTCGTGCAACCTATCTTCCCAATCATTTTCGTAATCTTTAAAAGTAGTTCTACTTCCATTTCCAGTAAATATTTTTGGTTTATACAGATTCATAATTATAAATGCTACTACAGCTTCTCTATGATTTACAGTTGAAATAGGATTCCCATAACCGTCTTTTTGAATAGCATAGTAATAAAGTTCAATTCTATCAGAATTATATTGGCAGCAAAGTTGAATATATTGCAATGTTTGGATTAGTTTACAATTACAGATTTTTTCTTCACAACTTCCAACGGAAATTAAAGAAATAAAATCACTGGGTTTTTTTATTTTTTTTCCATCAAAATTCCCATTTCCTTTTACAAACAACATTCTTTTTCTTATTAAAAATCCAGAATATGGATTTATCTCTTGTTCAGCTCTAATAAATAGATTTCTAATATCAGTATAATAATTTCTGATATTAGAAATTCCAGTAGCCTGTTTAACATCTAAAACAATGTCTTCAAAACTTACATAAGAATATCTCATTTTTTTGTCTTTTTTATAATTAAATCATTGGCTGATGGTAGTAAAGATAAGTCAAATCTTTTTTTTAATTCTTCCGTTAAATAATTCCATTCTCTTATTCTATTACCTATTATTTGTCCGACTATTTTTTTTAATCTTAATCTTTTTTTGTTCTGCCACGGAATCTCCCACCAATGAACACCAAGACTAATTTGCGTTTCTTTTATTTTGTTTTCTTGAATGACTTTTAAATTGCTTTTATCAGTTCTAATCCAATTACCACATTTGTTTAAATAAAGCCATCCACCTAAAAAAAAGTATAGTTTTTTTTCTTTACCAAGAACTAATTCATAAAAATAAATTCTTAAATATTGATAAATTATTTTCTTGTAAAGTTCAAAAGAAACTATTCCAGGTCGAGTTTTTTTTCCAGATAAAGAAATAAAGCGATTTTTATTTGTATTATTAAAATACTCATAATAATCACTTATATCATATCTTTTGTAAGTTGAAAATTCTTTCATTCTATTTTTTGTTCTTCGTGATATCTAATGTTATCTTTTCTGGCATTTTGAATTTCATCAGTTTTAGATTCTGCCATAATACCAAATTCATTTTTTAAAATTTGATAACGTAATTCTGGAATTCTTTCAGCAGGAAAAGGATAAACATCATTTTCCCAATCGTAATTTGGATCATCACTTGTATTTTGTAATACTGAAGAAAATTCAAATTCTACATTTTTTTTATTGTTAATGTTTTGATTTTTATATTTTTCTGAAATAATTTCAAAAACCAACTTGTTGTTTTCTGTTAATTCTTTTTCATAATTACCACCATAAACAGTAATTTGATTTCCGCTAATAAAAGAATTTACTTTCGGTTTTTCTAAATCATTGTTTCGAAATAATTCAAATTTTTCTTTGTTTACAATTGGAATTGAAATAAAATTTTTAGATAAATAATATCCGTTTTCACCTAAATGAATAAACTTTGGAAGAATACCTGTGAAAAAATTATTATTCGATTTTTCTTCTAAAGAAATAATAATCGTTTGAAATACTTCATCAGATACACTGATTCCATTTTCATAATGTTTTCTTAACGCATCAGCTCTGTAATTAGAAAGATATCCTCTTAATAATCTTTCTGTAACTGGCTCATCTGAATTATATTCAGCAGCTCTAATCGTATTTAAAATACTATAGATTATTTTTTTTTCAGTTTCCATTTTTATTTATTGTATTCTCCAAATTGTGAGTTGAATTGAAAATTATTTGCAGCACTTTCATCAGAAACACCAAATCTTAAATAATTTGATGTTTTGAGTAGGATTTGTTCTATTGCAGAATCACTCAAATCAACTATTCTTTTATTGTCTTCGTCTATTTTAGCAAATTCTGGTTTTTTTAAATATGTAATGAATGCTGATGTATAATTCGTAGAATCATTACCTACATAAATAGAAAACAAATTTGATGTTCTTGTAACTAATGGATATTCAGCATTCGGCTCTCTAAAAGGATCTCTAGTGTAAATCTCTTGACCTACTTTTATTATTGTTACTTTTTTTGATTTTGAAATTTCTTCATTATTGTAAACATATAATGGAACCAAGCCTATTAATCTATAATAATCAATAGGCTCTGGACAATTCCATATATTTTTTGAATGAATAGATATAGCGCTTTTTAAAACAGATAATTTTCTAGATTTAATCAAACTTTTTATTTCATCAGAAATTTCCTGAGTAACTTCTAAATTTTTAGTTCTGTCTTTAATGAAATCATAAGTTGCAGTTATAAACCTATCCAGTTTTAATGGAAGAGGAAAATAATCACTTCCTATTTTATCTAAAAGTTCATCTAGATACTGATCACACCAAGCTAATGTATATCTATTCATAACAATTAATTTTCAGTTTCTAAAGCTAGTTTTTTATAATTTTGAAATAGTTCAATGTTTTCTTGAAAATACTGAATTACTTCATCTTTATTTGAGCCAACGGGAACATCGCCAACTTTATAAATTGAACCAAATTCTTTAACCAATCCTTTTTCCATAAAAAGATTAATGAAATAAAGACTTTCAGTTCTTTTAATATTTGCAACGTATTCATTGAATTTTTTAATATTTTCTTTACTAGATTGTAAATACTTATCTAGCTTTGAAATATATTCTATTTTCAGCCTTTCTGGATCAACCGTAGCTGAACGATATCCAATTCCTAATGTTGAACATAACCATTTTAATCTTTCAAGAGACATTGTATCTTGATAAAGAGTAGCTCTTGTTTTGATAAGATTTTGTTCATTTTCAAAAGCTTCAGTTTTTTTCTTATCCACATTTATCAAAGTAAATTTAGGATTTGATTTTTTGATTTTTTTATCAACCATTTTTTTCCATTCTGCTTCAGGAACATCAGGTAAAAAAACATCAAAATGTTGAATTAAAACTTTTACGTTATGTTTGTCAATAATGCTTTTGTCCGGATCTAAAATTACTATTGGTTTACCAATAAATAAAGTATCAACCTCTCCGTTTTCAGATAAAAATCTAAGTCTGTCCGCTTGTGTTTTTCCAATCGGTACAAAAGAATCGATGTTTGTAAGTTTGGTTTTTTTCATTGAATTCTTATCAGATAAAGAAAACTGAAATTTACCAGTTATTTCAACATCAACATTAACGAGATTTAATGTACTCATAATATATAAATTTAAAGTTAGTATAAAAAAATAGCGAGTAGTTTTTAGGCTACTCGCTTAATTGAATTTTTATTTTAGTAGCTGATTTTTGGGAAAGAGGATAATCCAGGAGCATTAGCTAAAGCACCTCCATTGTATTTTCCTTGACCTTTAATTACAGCACAAGTGTCGTCAACATAACATACAGGAAATAAATCTGCAAGCCAGTTTACAAACGCTCCATCAAATCCAGAAGAAGCATAAACACTAGCTTGACCTCCATTTCTTAGTGAATGCATTCCATCAACGTATGATTTCATAAAGAATCTTCCTAATCCTCTAGTAAATAATTCAAAGTTAGATACTCCGTCAAATTCAGTTACATTGATAATATAAAGGTTTCCAGTTCCAACTAAACCTCCACTTCTATTATTTAATCCTGGGTGAGAAAATAATTCATCTTGCATAAAGATAAATTCATTTTGCTTATAATAATAAGATTCAACGTGGAATCCTAATTTAACAGCTTGACCATTTGCAACATTTTGAACAATATTAGTATTGTGGATTGCAGATACAGCAGCTCCTCCAGCAACACCCCATCCTAATAATTTTTTCATTTGTTTATCCCAACCGTCATATCCTATTGCATCACCTATTACAATGAATTTATTACCTGTTGCGCCAGAAGGAGAGTTATTTGCAAGAACGTTACAAACTGATTCAATCAAATAAACACTTGGACCAACATTTACATCATAGGTTAAATCAATAGTATCTTTAATTTGAGAAATCCAACCAGCTCCCATTCTTGGAGGAAGTAATCCAGCTTCTGGATTCATACCTAAACTTGTTAACAAGTTTTTACCAGAATTTTCAAACCATTTGTGAGTAGATGGATCCATTGAATTTTTAGAAAATCTACACGCTAATTCTAATTGAATAGCAAAATAATTATCTCCTTCCCATTCTTTTTCATAAACCCACTTGTTGTTTTCGTCTTTAGCTCCTTTCATAGCATCTACTCTAGAAGCAGGTGAACACCAAATTACTTTTCTTTGGTCTAAAGAGTGTCCAGTAAAAGCAAGTGAATATCTAGATGTAATTGAATAGTAAATTTTCCAATATTCAGAGTTTTCTCTGGCGTAACCTTTTAGTGAACCTTCACCGACATAGTTACCAGCTTCCATCCAAACTTCATCTTCTTCAAAAGATTCTTCACTCCAATCATTAGCAGTACCAATAATTTTAGCATCAAGAATGTAATGATCTTCGGTAGAAGCAGGACGAATTCTTTGAATGTATAAATTCGAACCAAGACCTCCATTTAATGCAACCGCATCTTGTGGATTGAATTTGTTCCCAAAAACATCATTTGAAGGATCGTGTTTAATAGCAAATGAAATTAAAGTATCGGTTATAGAATTTGTTGCATTTTTCCCATTGACATATTGTACATTTGTTACAGAAGACATATCTGGTCTAGGATTGCTTTCATCAAACCAAGCTCCAACATAAGCACCTCCCATAGCGTAAGCAGGTTTGATGTTGATTGATTTAAAACGAACTCTATAAGCATTGTCGTGGATTTCTTGACTAGCATTTGGAGTAGTAATCCATCCAGCTTGTGTTCCACCATCCATTCTTCCAGTATGCATTAAGAATGATGTAATTTTATTAAATCTTTCGAATCTTGAAAGAGTTTTTTTATGAACAGCAAAGTCTTTGTTCATATGCGATGTAAGAGATAGTTCCTCTGTGTGAATTTGAGGATTAAACATCTCAGATGTACTTTTAAATAACATAAATAATAATTTTTGTAGGTTAATAAATGATTAATGAAGAGGATAGTAACAATAAAGTATTTTACCATTTATTTTCGCCTGCAACAAATGTAGATTTGTTTTTTGGTTGTTCCTCTATAATTTCGTCAGCCCATAATGAACGTTTACTCAAATTTCCAACTCCATTCGATTTTTGACTCATCGCATTGTTAAGAGATGAAGGCGATTGTTGAGAATTTTTTCCGGATATCTCATCAACAATTGCTTTAACACCTTCTCCAAAAGTAGCTTTTCCGAAATTTTCTTTAATAGATTCTCGGTTTTTAACATAAAAAGCTATCTCAGCAAGGATTTCTGGATTTGAATTAACAGTTTTTGCAATATCATTTGAAACAATAGAATTGTAAACATCTTGAAGTATTTCTTGATTTGCTTCTATTCCAAATAATTTTTGTTTATTAAACTTAGAAATTGTATCACGTATAATTTTTCTTTCTTCTAATTTTTTTGAATTTTCTTTTTCTTGTTTCTGAGTAAATATTTTTTCTTTCTCTTGTTTGTTAAGATTGATTTTTTCAGAAATATTTAATCTAATGTTATCCGCATAATTTTTAGCAGCTCTAGGATTGTTTTCATATTCAGCCAATTCCATTTCAACTTCTAATGTAAATTCTTCAGAATCAATTAAATCTTCTTTGCCTAATCTTTGATATTTTTGAGATATTTCATTAATCAAAGAATCTTTAATTACTGAAACATCATCTTGTTTTATAAAGTCATTGGCAAGTTTAATAAAATTATCAATTCTTTCCAATTTCTGTTTTTCTATTTCACTCTCTGGAGCTTGTTCTTCTGGAACTTTAACTTCAATACCTTTAGCTTTTAATTTTTCAATTAATTCTTTGGTGTCTTCTTCATCTTTTTCAGAAGTATTTTTTATTTCTGTGGTTTCTAATTCTTCATCTTTTATAATTGAAAAATTTTGATTTTCAGGATCTTGATTAATGTTTTCTGTAACATCTTCTGAATTAATATTTTCATCATCATCATTATCATTATCATCATCATTTGTAAAACTAAATTTCATTGGAATGAAATTACTTTCTTCTGATTTTACAGGAATTGGAGTGTTAAATAATTCTGTAGAAGATTCATTTGATGGTGCTATTCCTTCGTTTTCTTGTGTTGACATAAATTAAATTTTTAATGAGTAATTATTGAGACAAATATAAAATCAAAAAAATTAATTTAAAATTTAAGATTTTTTATTTTCATTTTTATTATTATTTAGCATTAATTCTTTTTCAATATCAGCTAATTTTCTAAGATTTTCTCCTTGTACTCTGTTGTTTTCTGTATCAGATTTATTATTAGCATAAATAGTTGCAACTTCTTTTTCTGTCTCCATTTTTTCTCTTTGGATTTTTCTTTCTTCTTCTTTTTCTTTAGCAGTTGCTGCAATTTTTTCTCTTTCTATTTGAGCGGCTTGTTCTTGTGATTGAGCTCTTAATTCTTCAAGAGCTTTTAATCCTTTATCTAAAACAGATTCTGCTTCTGTAGAACTATCAGCATTCCAAATTTTAATCAAATCTCTAATTAATTGTGGAGAATTTGCATTCATGAAAGTTTGACTTGCAACTTCATCTATTCTTTTCTTTCTTTGATACTCTTTTCTATTATCTTCTACATATATACCAATATCATCTAAAAAGAAATCTGGAAATATTTGCAGGAAGTTTTGTTGCATATCTCCTCCAAAATAATTAAACAGTTGATTTTCTTTGTAAATTTTTTGTGAAAAAGAAACTAAACGTTCAGTAAGTGTTTCAACAAAAGTATCAAATAATCCAAAATACTCTTCCATTCTATTAGAAGATGTTGCGGCTCCCATTTCTACTACTGCTGCTTTTTGATATGGATTCTCCTGTGGATTATGTTTGATCCCAGTTATATTGTCGGCTAATTGCTCTATCAATGCAAGTAAATTCATTAATTCTGATATTCTTCCTTTTTGAGAAACATTCATTGAAGAAGCATAAGTATTTGATTTTTTATCTCTAGAATTATAAAACTGAACTCTATCTCTTTTCAAATAAAAATTTACTTTATTTAAAGCGTTTTCCCCATATTTTTGAAATTCTTTTGGAATGTTTGACAAGTCATAACCAAGAACATTTCCATCGATTTGTCTCATTGCTACTCTTACTTCATAAAGTATTTCAGAAGCAAAATCTTGCAAATTATCCAATTTAGTGACAATTGAACGAATTTTCCCAGTGCCAATATTATTATCTCCAATTAATCCCAAAACAGGCATATATTTTTTATCAGGATTTGATATTGAAAACATTTGATTGTTTAAAGAACCATAAGACAAAACAACATCTGGGCCTATCATTGTAATATGACGAATATCATCTACCCAAATATTTTTTAATTTATCATTTTTCTTAATTTCTTTTTCGTCTTTTATAATTCTATAAGACTCTTCATTGTTTTTATTGGTAAATACTTTTAATTTGATTTGTTTAAATGATTTCCAAATCATTGATACTACTCTAATTCTATTGCTATCTTTTTTATTAGCCCAAACCCAAGCAGATTTTCCAGTATTAGTAGAATTTGCATAGCCAGAATAAGATTCAATTTTCAATCTTTTTTCTTCATCTATCTCTGGAAATTTATTAAAGATTTCGTTAATAGTATCATACGTATCATAGACAAAATAATACGGATCCGATTGAATATTTTCATTTGGATTTGTATCATAAAAAATATCTAAAACGTGTGGAACGTGAATAGATGGGTGACCGTCTTTTTCTTTAAAATAAACCCAAACCCTATCACAGATAGAAAAATGTCTAAAAGCTTCATATATTTTTTCTTTTTCTTTTCTAACAACTAAAATTTGATTTAAAACATCTTCAGCAATTTCTTCAGAAATTGTTCTATAATCTTTTGCAAAAAATTCTTCAACATTTTCTGGAATTTCTAAATCCGGATTATCTGTTTCAAGTTCTAATCCTGATTCTTCTTTAATTTCAGAATTTAACTTTCTCATTTCTTTTTCAAAAAGATAATCTATTTTTTTTTCAAATTTTTTTATAATCGCACTTTCATTATTTACTGCAAGTTTTCTTTTAATAGGTCTTTGCCTATATTCACCTAATATTTGTTCAATTTTAGATTCACATAATGGATAAACCATATACTTAGGGCCAAGGTTTTCACCATATACTTCAGTAATTGTTGATTTAATTATTTCTTTTTTCTTTGGAGAAAGTTCTGCAGAATAACTATAATAAGCTTCAAGAATTTCTTGTTTTCTATCTCTAAATTCATCAGTTCCAGAATAATTTAAGTATTGCGAGATATGATTTATATGCCAATTTTCTGTTTTTTCAGATTCTGGAATTCTTTGATTTGGGAAATTATAAAAGCTCATAATCAATATCGTTAATGTTATTATTAATTTTAAAACTATTCCATTCTTTTAAATTTAAAAGATTTGGAAATTTTTTTTCATTGCAGCTATATCTGTCACCTAAAACATCCAATGGTTGACATCCGCAATTTTCGCATTTTTTATTCTCAATGCAATTACTGCAAAGATACATTCTATAAGCAATTTGTTCAATTTCAAATTTTTCATAATTTCTGAATTTATGAAATTCTAATACTCTTGCTAGTAATTTATTGTCAATTTTAATTTCCATTTAGCTTTTTACTTTCTTCAATAATTAATTTTAAAATACTATCTTCAATTCCATCTTCTTTAACTGTTTTTTCAAATTTTTTTCTTTCTTCTAAAAATTTATTTTCTTTTGATTTTAAATCAGAAATATAGTTTTTATAATCACTTTCACTTAAATCTCTTTCTGGAATAAATTTTTGAATTTTTATTTGTTTTTCTTCGTAATTATTAACTTTTAAATTTCCATTAAAGTCAACATAAACATTTGCAAACGAAGAAAATAAATCATTTGAATTATCTTCATATTCTGATTCTCCATATTCTATCCCATCTGTAATTTCATCAAACATCGACATTCTAAAAAACAAACACATTACTAATGCCATAGCAATATCAGTATTGCTTTCTCCATATTTCATTAAATCAATAATAACTCCTTCAAAAGAATATTTATGTATTTCTTGACTTACTTCTTGTTTAAGAATTTTTGTAGCCCATTTTTTCTCATTAGGCCCCATTTTTTGTCCATCTTTGTTTTTGTGATTTTCTCCTACACCTTGTATTTCAGGTCTTTCTTTTACATAGCTTCCGGCACCTACATCATAAAAATATCTCATAATATGAAACTTTGTATATTCTATTAAAATTTTAATATCCCAATAAATAGAAAACATTACAGCTTTTTCATAAAAAATATCATCATCATAAGAACCGTCACCTCTTAAAAGAATATATCCTATAGGTTTGTTAAATTCTCTTAAAGGTCCTGAAAAAGTTCTATATGCCATTATACAGCCAGAAGAAACTTCTCCTTTTTCGATTTTTTCTTCAGAAACTTCCTCATCATAACTATCACAACCGCCTATGTCTGGTTTATAAGAATGAGTTCCTATATTTTGATTTATTGGATCTCCATCTTTAAACATATATCCTTCTTCATCTACAACAAATTTCACTTTACTTTCGTTAGCAATTCTAATTTTAGTTGATTCTTTTCTGTTTTTTGCTCTTTGTAATAAAAAAGTAGTGTGAGGACTATCAACCCATTCTAATCTTCCTCTCATTACATTGTTATTAACATTTCCATTATTTATTTCTTTCAATTGAAATGCTAATTTTACTAAATCCAAAAGACCACCTTTTGTTTTTAAAAACACCTCAGAAGGTAAAAGAGGATATGACTGAACGTGCTTTACATAAGTATCTTTTGATTTTGAAGCTTTTTTTCTTTCTTCAGTAATATATTTTTTTGCTAATTCTCTATTAGTAACTCCAGTTCTATGATCGAAAAACGAAACTATTTTTTTGCTATTTTTATCTGGAACTCCATCTCCAGGATAATAAAAATTAGCAGGAATAAAAATTCTTTTTAAATTATATGTTTCGTTATTTTCCCATATTTCTTTCATTCCTTTTGCACCTTTATCTATTTCTCCACCAGTACCATATAAAAAAGGAATTCCAAATTGTGTATGTCCATCACGAAAACAAGGTTCTGTTGCTTTATATGACATTGTTAAATTTTCAAATAAACCAATCTCTTCAAATATACCAACAGAATACGAACCACCTTCAAAAGCTCCAGTGTCCGCATACATAGTTTTAAATCTTGCTAATGATTTTATTCCTAATTCAACAGTTTGTTTATTAATTGTATCGGAAAAACCTAATTTTAATTCTTTGTCATTTACAGTAATTCTTCCATTTCTATAAGCTTCATGAGTATTGTTTAATGATGATTTTAATTTTTGATAGAACTCTTGGATTTTATCATCTTTACCAGCTCCACAAGCAATTTTAGATAATTGAAAAAAAGTTAATTCATAATTACAAATTGGCCCAGATCCCCATTCTGATAAACCTACCCTTCTAGGTTTTGTTATAACTTGTCCATATCCATATTTAAAAGAAGCATCTGCTTCAATACCTAACCAATGATCTAAATCTCTATAAAATGGATTCATTAAAACTTTTTTTCTGCCGCCTTTAGGCATAGCTTCAATTTTAGTGAAATTAGTATAATAAAAATTTCTTCCTGGGAAATGCGGCATAAACCTTGGCTGTATTCCATTTAAGCAATAATAATCCATTTCTTCCCAAAAATCATCATAGGATAAAGTGTTTTGTTTTAGGTCTTCAGAATAACGTTTTATTCGTTCATTGTAAACCATTGGTAAATATTTCTCTGGATCCCATTTTGGGGATTTTGAAAGCTTATAAAAATCGGGTATTTCTAAATCTGGAAAACTCATATATAAAAAAATCAGTACCCAAAATTAATGAATACTGATTATATTTAAAATTTAAACAATTAAATCAATGATTGTAAACTCTCTATTGCTTTTTTTAGCTTTGAATAATAATCATTTTTTTCTTGAATCGCTCTTCTTTTTGCTTCAATGCTATCTCCGATTGTTTTTTTAATAACATCGTCAATTTTTTTATTTTTTATCAAATTGTCAATGTCTTTTTGAGACAGAACTTTTTTTAAAGCACAAGAACGTAGCTCATTTAAAATTTCTTCTGGCAATTCATTAAAAGAATTTTTTGATGATTCAGAAATAACTCCTAAATCTACAAGCTCTAATACTAATTTTTCTTTTTCCATAATTAATCTTGAAGTTTTAAATTGTTTGGATTATATGATGTTTTATGAACAACAAATTTACTGTTTTCTTTTTTATTCATAATATCTTGTTCGATTCTAGATAATTCATATCCATTCTTTGTTACAGCTTTCTTAACTTCTTCTTCTTTTTTGAAGTTTTTTTGAAACTCATCTATTGTTTTATTATGTTTAGAAAGGCGATTTGTCAACTTATCTAATTCTAACTCATCTTCATTTTGATCAGCAACATTTATTTTATTCAATATCCTGATCTGAATGTTTTTTAAAACTCTGTCTTGTTCTAGATTTGGATTAAATTGAAGAAGTCTATATTTTTCAATTGCTTGAGTAATATACTCATCGTCATATTTAATATTTACAGATTTTCCAAAAACCTCTTCTTTTGCTTTTATTAATCTTTCATTATCAGAATAATTAGAATATGGAGATAAATAATCAATTGATAATGCAACAAAAAGAAGATATTTTATATCATATTTTTCAACTAAAACTCTAAATTCTTTTATAGCTTTCCAGCCAGAATTAGAAGGACAGTCTTCTATATTTCCAAATTTATTTAACTCGATTAAATACATAATGCTTTTCTGTTTTTTAAGTATTTATCCCTATTAACAGTGTAATCATTAATAATAGTAAATAATTGTCTATAGGTGCACCATAAATGATATTCATTTGAAATTATAAGATGCTTTTTTGACTTACTATAACTTGGATAAACTACAGTAAGCATATCATATAAAAATCCAACTTTGTAATTTTTTTTATGATTTTTTGCAACATTTCCAGTTTCCGGAAGAATATCAAAATCTTCTGGAGTAATAAAAATTACATACCCTTTATCTAAATTTTCAAACAAAAAATTCTTTACTTCTTTAGTCAAATGTTCATTCGGATTTTGTATTAGTTTATTTAAAGATGGAATGTAAATCATTTTTTAAGCGTTTAATTTATTATTATTCATTTTTTCATTTAATGAATTTTTAAAAGAATCAATATTTTTAATGTCATTCATTAGTTCTTCTTGGAAGCTAAAGCTAATTCCAATTTTTTTTGAAACCTTAGCATCAATTTCAGTCACAACTTCATTCATTAATGGACTAAGTTCATCAAATTTATTTTTTAAACTTTCTTTTCGTTTTTCAAAATCAAAAATTAATGGCTGCTGAAAATGAATAAAACCTTTTTGAACACTATCGTATTCCAAGTAAATCTTATTGATCATTTCCATTTTTGATTCTAAATTTCTCTTGATAACGTCTAAATCTGTAATTGATAATTCTGATAAGTTCATAATCTATATTTTTTTTACAAAGATACTAGAAATTATTTCATATAAAAATAGCACCTTACCGTAGTAAAGTGCTATTAGCAAAATTTAAATAAAAACACGTATAAAAATGTACAAGCGCTGTGAAAAGAATTACACAAATTTACATATTTTTTATTTGCACACAAGTTAAATTTTTATTTTTTACTAAATTATTTTGAATCCAAGAACCTTTTGATTCAGAAGAAAAAACTTCAGAAAATTTATTTTTATCAAATGGATAATAATCATAAGTTTTATTTCCTTTAAATACTACTCTAACTACTCCAGATTTTACTTTATTAGAATAGCAAAAACCTATTTTTGAAGCATTAGATGAATGAATGCTATACATTACTCCTGTGAACTTTACTTGTTCATCAAAAGGAATAATTTTTTCTTCTTGATTAAATAAGTCAAACATAATTTTATTTTTTCCAGTGTTCAGACGGTTTGTTTTTTTGATAATTTTCATTACCGTATTTCATATATTTTTTAAGAAATACATCTTCATCTTGTATTGTAGATGTAAGTGACAGCTCTAAAACAGATTTAGAAAAATCATTTAATAAGATATTTGGTATATAATACCATTTGTCTTTATGGTCCTGGACTTGTTTTGTGCCTTTAATAACTACATCTTTTTCAATTTTGCTATCTTCTATGAAAGAAATACTATTATAGATTTTTTCTAATAATAAAGCACCTTCTAGTTCTCCAGAAAAAGATTTTGGAATTTCTTGAACATCTAAAATTAATGGAGATTGGATTTTTATTTCATTTTTATCTATGAAGAATAAATTGAATGGAACATTAAAACCACATGCTTTTTGATGTCCACCACCATCATATTTTTTTGCAATTGATAATATATCAACATCATCTTTAGTTGTGTACAAAGAAACATCCCACATATTTTTTTTAGCATTAAAGCTGTAAACTAACATAGCATCATATAATTCTTTGAAATAAAATCCATCAAAAGACTGAGATGAATGATTTAAAGTATTCAATGCAATTACTTTTAATTCTTCAAAAACATATTCACCGTATTTTAATTTACATTGATCGTAAGATATGTTTTTTTGGTAATTATAGCAATAATCTCCGTAATCAATTATATTTTTCAAATTAGTTGTTCCGGCATTTATTTTTGTAATCATATTTGAAATATCTTCAACTTTAGAAAAAGATCTTAAAGCATATTGAATTGAGATAACTTCTGTTTCCCATATTTTATCGTTAAATAATTTCTTTTCATCAGTATTTCTCCATGTGTCGTATTGACCTAATGCAGATATTAATTCAAGACTTATTCTATTCATATTATTTGAAAATAATTTAGAACAAATTTCACAGGCAGCTAAAACATTTGAATAGTAATAAGTCAAATTAATTTCTGAAACCTGATAGCATTTAATTAAATCGTTGATTTTTCTTTCAGTTATTTTATAATTTTTTTCATTGCAATAATTGTTAAATTTTTCAAATGCTGAAATATGGTGATCTATCCAAATGAATTCTAAACAAGATTTACTTAAAAGCTCCATTCTTTCCATATCCATAGAAACATCAACCATTACGGTATTTTTTCCTTTAAATAATCTGGTATCTAATTTTTCTCCATAGTCGTATGGAAATAATTTTGCGTTTTCTCCATACATAATTTGATTACGATAAAAAATTGCTGCAGATGCTTTCCCATCTAAATCTTTGTTGTGGTAAATAATGTATTCCATTTTTTATTAAGTATTATTGTTTTCCTGTTAAATATTTTTTTTCTTAAATCAATTCTTCTTTTAATAAAGTAGCACCCTAAAAATTCTTCTTTATTAATTAGAATTTTTAATAAATACTCTAAATGAATAGTATCTGCATTTTTTAAATTTCTTTTAAAAACATCTGGTTCTTTTTCTGAAAATCTATATTTAGACATTCTTATAATCCAAATATGATCGTACTTTATAACTATAGTATTTTTTTTCATAGCACAAATTTATATGAAATAATTTCAACCACCAAATTATTATTTACAAAGGATAAATAAAAAATCAAAAAAAAAAATTCTGGATTATCAATTACTAATCTAAAATATACCAATCATCACTAAATAGATCTACTGAATCTGGTGTCCATCCTTTAATAATAATGCTATTATCATTTATAATTAAACTTGGAGACTTTGTTAAAGTTCCATAATCACCTATTTCAAAAAAAGAATAACTTATATCTCGTTTTTCATCTTTTTTATTATCAATTGCAAAATTTCCTAATTCCATTGAAACTTTCTTGTTTCTCCAAGAATACCTACTAACAACAGAACCTCTTTTTATTTCTTCTAATGCCGTGCTAAAATCCATAATTTCAATATTTTAATTTTTCAAAGTTATAAAAAAAACCTCACAAAAAAACGTGAGGTTTTAAACAGTAAAAATTAAAATTTATTATTCTTCGGGAACTTTCAATGGAACTATTGCGCATTCTGTAGTTAATAACATACCTGCTGCTGAAGAAGCATTTTCTAAAGCTAATCTTGTTACTTTCATTGGATCTATGATTCCTGAATTTATCAAATCATCAAATGTTCCGGTTTTTGCATTATATCCTAATTCAAATATTTTCTTTTCTTTCAAAACAGAAGAAACGTATTCAAATGATTTTCCAGCATTTTCACAAATAATTCTCATAGGAACAGAAAGACAATTTTTAACTATTTCAACTCCTATTTTTTCATCACCATTCAATTCTTTAATATCGCCATCTTTAAAAGACTGTTGCAATCTAAACAATGGTAATCCACCTCCAGCTATATATCCTTCTGAAATCGCAGCTTTTGTTGCTTCCAGAGCGTCTTCAAGTCTATCTTTTTTTTCTTTTAGTTCTATTTCAGATTTTGCTCCTGCAAAAATAACAGCTAATCCAGA
>RRZU011165136.1_pt1 | contig 19782 bp, 15 predicted proteins | sample 2165561 | NCBI WGS metagenome assembly RRZU01 (sample SAMN10456909, study PRJNA506462) | wastewater metagenome | isolation source: wastewater sludge | place: USA: Moscow, Idaho | reverse complement strand
TGACAAGAAGGAATCCTCGTCACAGATGGAGCAGCTCGTTGGCGCCCAAATCGAGGCGGTTATCGACGAGTTCCTCCATGATCTTCGCGTCAATCGCGCCGCCAGCGACAATACGCTGAAAGCGTATCGCATCGATGTGCTGGACTGCCTCGTCACCATGAATATCGATGGCCTCGAAGCGCTCGATCGGGTCAATGTCGACGATTTGCGGGCGTGGATGTCCAGTGAAAGCGTCCGCGGATACGCGCGTTCCAGCATGGCACGCAGGACTGTGGCAGTCCGTGGCTTCTTCCGTTGGGCGCAGGATCAAGGGCTGATTGACAGCGACCCCGCGGCCATGCTCATGACCCCGAAAATCCCTTCCGTGCTTCCGGCGGTATTGACCGAAGCACAGGCGAAAACCCTGATGGATGATGCGGATGCATACACAGCGCGGGGGAGTGCAGGGGCGGTGCGAGAGGGACACCAGCAAGGATCTCAGCAAGGACAGCGTCGATCGGAATGCGACGGGCAACGGCCGGAACATCAACGGCGCCAGACCGGCAGCACGCCTGCGGACCGTGCAATCGCCGTCCGCGACGCCGCAATGATGGAGCTGCTCTATGCGACGGGCGTCCGCGTTGGGGAACTTGTCGGCATCGACATTGCCGACATCGATTTCGCCCAGCGAACCGTTCGCGTCACCGGCAAAGGAGATAAGCAGCGTGTCGTTCCGTTCGGAGCGCCGGCGGCGCGTGCGTTGGACCAGTGGCTGCAAGCCGGGCGCCCCGCGCTTGCAGGCGATCGCTCTGGGAAGGCGTTGTTCCTTGGTCGCCGGGGCGGTCGGATCGACCAGCGGATTGTCCGGCAGGTCGTACATCGCGAGGCTCGCAAGGCGGGCGTTCCGGACATCAGTCCGCACGCCTTGCGGCACAGTGCCGCGACCCATATGCTCGACGGCGGCGCCGATCTGCGTGAAGTGCAGGAGATGCTCGGGCACGCCTCGTTGCGTACCACCCAGCGGTACACCCACGTTTCGATGGAGCAGCTCAAACAACGCTACTGGCAGGCTTTCCCGCGCGCCTGAACGGTACGATGCTGCTGCGGCGGCCCGACATGCCTTGGCTGGATAATCCGCTACCGAACCGGAGAACGCATACCGACAGCCGATTCGGTTCGCAAGAGCGCTCGCCGTTATCCAAGTTGCTACCCAGTGCAACTGGTCCGGGAGCATATTGCAACGACGAGCGAACGCTGTTTTTCCTCCGTCAAATCTATATTGGCAAACAACAAACCACACGCGGAACATCTAATCTGCATGTCCCTGCGCGCCCGCAGGCTTGTCGCGCGTTGTGCGCGGAACGAGAAGAAATTTACCGACTCGTAACAATGGTTGCGAAAACATCGGCGGGCCACGTCGAGTGGCAAGTATCCGGCAATTGCTTGGAACACTTGGGAATTCTTGTCATGCAAGGCCTTGGACGACGTCGCGATTGAACGCCTGATGCGCGAGGCGTTGCGGATGGCAGCTAAAACATGCATCTTGCATCTTGTCCCACAGAGGGGTAAGAATTGACGATGTTCAGCAACGAGGTTGGGGCGGGAGCCCGAGCCTCGTTGCTTTTTGGGATTCGTCCCAAAATCAAACACACACAGGAGAAAAACAATATGAAGAAGAAAGCTATTGCGCTGATCGCGGCGGCGTGCTCGCTCGCGATGGCGCTCGGCGGCTGCGGCTCGTCGTCATCTTCGACTTCCGGTTCGTCCAACGGCGGCAAGGTCATCATCACCGCCTTCGGCTCCGAGCCGCAGAATCCGCTCGTCCCGGGCAACACCAACGAAACTGGCGGCGGCCGCCCGGTCGAACTGATGTTCGCCCGCCTGGTGAGCTTTGACAACGAGGGCAACGCGAAGAACGAGGTCGCCCAGTCCATCAAGCCGAATGCCGACTCCAGCGAATACACCATCACCCTGAAGAAGGGCTGGAAGTTCACGGACGGCACCCCGGTGACCGCCGAATCCTTCACCAAGGCCTGGAGCTACACCGCGAACGCGAAGAACGCCCAGAAGTGCGCGTCCTTCTTCTCCACCATCAAGGGCTATGACGACCTGCAGAAGGACGGCCTGAAGGGCGACGAGCAGCTCTCCGGCCTCAAGATCGTCGACGACTACACCTTCACCGTCACTATGAACCAGCCTGACGCCACCTTCCCGGTCAAGGTCGGTTATACGAGCTTCTCCCCGCTGCCGGAATCCTTCTACAAGGACCCGAAGGCCTTCGGCGAGAAGCCGGTCGGCAACGGCCCGTACAAGTTCTCCAGCTGGGATCACAACAAGCAGATCGTGCTGGTCAAGAACCCCGACTACAAGGGCAACGTCAAGGTCAACAATGACGGCGTGACCTTCAAGATCTACACCTCCACCGATTCCGCCTACGCCGACGTGCAGTCCGGTAACCTCGACGTCATGGATTCCGTCCCGGCGACCGCGACCAAGACCTTCCAGTCCGATCCCAACGTCGAGGCTTACAACAAGGCCGGTTCCGTGAGCCAGACCTTCACCATCCCGTCCGATCTCGATCACTTCAAGTCCAACACCGAGGAAGGCGTCCTGCGTCGCCAGGCCATCTCCATGGCCATCAACCGCAAGACCATCGTCGACAAGGTGCTCGGCGGCGTCGGCACCCCGGCCAAGGAATTCACCTCCCCGATGACCCCGGGCTATTCGGACTCCCTCAAGGGCGAAAGCAACCTGGAGTACAACCCGAAGAAGGCCAAGGAACTGTGGGCCAAGGCCGATGCCATCTCCAAGTATGACGGCACCCTCACCTTCTCCTACAACGCCGACGGCGGCGCCAAGCCGATCTACGACGCTGTGGTCAACCAGCTGAAGAACAACCTGGGCATCAAGGCCGCCACCAACCCGGTCCCGACCTTCCAGGAGTTCCGCACCGACGTGTCCAACCGCACCATCAAGGGCGCGTTCCGTACCGGCTGGCAGCCTGATTACCCGTCCCCGGAGAACTACCTGTACCAGCTGTACGACTCCGCTGCGGCCGACAACCAGGGCTCCAACGACGGCGACTACAAGAACCCGGCCTTCGACAAGCTCATGGACCAGGCGTACGCCGCGACCAGCACCGAAGCCGCGAACAAGATCTACCAGCAGGCCCAGGAAATCCTGCTCAACGATCTGCCGGCCATCCCGCTGTACTACGGCAACGCGTACGGCGTGGCTGCCAAGGGCGTGAAGAACTTCACGATGAACTGGCAGAACCAGCCGGTCTATTCGGAGCTGTCCAAGTGACGGCACGCCGATAGGCGTCTGATATTCCACGAGGGCGCATGACATGCATTCATGTCATGCGCCCTCGTCGTGTCAAACCCATCATTATCCGAAAAAGCAATGTTTCTACGCTGTTAACGTCCGGTATACGGAAACAGTCACCATGACGCCCCGAATGCCCTACAACACAGGGCGAGCGCGGTTTCAGGCCTTGTACAGGTGACGCAGGGGCAGAGGTGGGGTAGACTATCGTAAGTATTTTATGGCCGCAGTGCCGCCATGCCCGACAGGGCCCGGTGCGAACGGCCGAAGAGCAATAAGGAGCAACCCAATGGGCAAATATCTTCTGCGACGCATTCTGCAGATGATTCCCGTGGTCCTTGGCACGACCCTCCTGGTTTATGCTCTTGTCTTCGCGCTGCCGGGCGACCCGGTGAAAGCCATGTTCGGGGACAAGCCGGTCAACCAGGCGGTCGCGGCCCAGATCCGCGCCGAATACAACCTTGACAAGCCGTTCATCATTCAGTACCTGCTGTTCCTCAAGAACGCGCTGACCCTTGATTTCGGCAACACCTTCGCCGGCCAGCCGGTCATCGACGAAATCGGCCGCGCCTTCCCCGTGACCATCAGGCTCGCGTTGATGGCCTTCGTGTTTGAAGCGGTTTTCGGCATCATCTTCGGTATCATCTCCGGCCTCAACAAGGGACGTTGGGGTGACACGGTGATTCTGATCATCTCCCTGCTGCTCATCTCCGTGCCGACCTTCGTCACCGGCTTCATCATGCAGTATCTCGTCGGCGTCAAGTGGAGGCTGCTGCCTGTCACCGCCGGCAACGACCCCGGCTTCGTCGACCTGATCATGCCGGCCATCGTGCTCGGCTCAGTGTCCATGGCTTATATCATCAGGCTCACCCGCGGTGAGATCTCATCCAACATGAACGAGGACTACGTGCGTACCGCCCGTGCCAAGGGCATGGGTCGCCGCCAGGTGTTCATGCGCCACGTCCTGCGCAACTCGCTGATCCCCGTGGTCACCTATCTCGGCCAGGATCTCGGAGCGCTCATGGGCGGCGCGATGATCTCCGAAACCATCTTCAACGTGCACGGCATCGGATACCTCACCTATCAGAGCATCCTCAAGGGCGAAAGCAATATGGTCGTTTCCATCGTCACTCTGCTGACCCTGATCTTCGTCGTCGCCAACCTCATCGTCGACCTGCTGTACGCGGCGCTTGACCCGCGCATCCGGTACGCGTGAGAGGAAGGAAGAGATAATCATGGCAGAACCATCACGCAATGACACCGCCCGCGTATTGCCCGGACAGGAACGATTCGTCGCACCGATCGACGAAACCCCGCTCCAGGCGGTCGACTCAATCGACGAATCCGCGCCGGCGGCCAGCATGTGGGCTGACGCGTGGCGTACGCTGCGTCGCAACCCGATGTTCATCATTTCCGCGATTCTCATCATCTTCGTCGTGTTCGTCGCCCTCTTCCCGGGCACGCTCACCAAGCAGAACCCGAACTACTGCAACCTCGACAACTCCCTCGAGCCTGCCAAAGCAGGCCATCCCTTCGGCTTCGACCTGCAAGGCTGCGACGTGTATACCCGCACCATCTACGGGACCCGCACCTCGCTGAGCGTCGGTCTGTTGTCCACGATCCTCGTGGTGGTGATTGGTGCGTTCATCGGCGCGCTCGCCGGTTTCTTCGGAGGCTGGGTTGACGCGGTGCTCAGCCGTCTGACTGATATCTTCCTCGCGCTGCCGATTCTGCTCGGCGCCATCGTCGTGCTGCAGATGTTCAAGACCAGCACCTCGATCTGGAAGCTGGTGCTCGTCATCACGCTCTTCGGCTGGGTGTCCACTGCGCGTATCGCCCGAGGCGCGGTCATGGAAGCGAAGAACCTCGAATTCAACACCGCCTCCACTGCCTTGGGTTCGACGCCGTGGCGCAATCTGATTCGGCATATCATCCCCAATTCGCTGGCCCCGATCATCGTCATCGGCACCACGTCCCTCGGCTCCTACATCGTGCTTGAGGCGACGTTGAGCTTCCTCGGTGTCGGCCTGCCGACCACCACGGTCAGCTGGGGCGGCGACATCTCCAGCGCGCAATCCGTGCTGCGGACCAACCCCTCCGTCCTGTTCTATCCGTCGGCCGCGCTGGCAATTACCGTGCTGGCCTTCATCATGATGGGCGACGCCGTCAAGGACGCGCTCGATCCGAAGAGCCGTACGGCCTGACAAGGAGCATGTGATGACTGAGAACACCAATACCAATGCGAAGGACGAGGCCGCACAGCGGCTCGAGGCGATGCAGCGCGAGCAGGGCCCGCTGCTGGAAGTACAGCATCTGAAGGTCGATTTCACCGACGACAACGGGCATGACGTCCATGCCGTGCGCGACGCCTCATTCAACGTCTACCCAGGACAGTGGGTGGCGATCGTGGGTGAATCCGGTTCCGGCAAATCAACGTCCGCTATGGCGGTCTTGGGCCTGCTTCCGGGCACCGGACACGTGGTCGGCGGCTCCATCAAGCTCGAAGGCCAGGAGATCTCCGGCCTCAAGGGCAAGGAGTATGACCAGCTGCGCGGCAGCAAGATGGGCCTGGTCCCGCAGGACCCGATGAGCAACCTCAACCCGGTGTGGCGTATCGGCACCCAGGTCAAGGAAGCGCTTGTCGCCAACCATATGGACATCTCGCATGAGAAGCGGTCCAAGCTTGCGAAAGCGCTTGCAGGCGATGAAGTCAACGTAAAAAGCGAAGACGACGAGACCTTCATCGGCTCGGCTGAACTTCCCGCGTTGCTTGACGCCGCCAAGCAGGCGCTCACCGAGATCGGCATGAGTGGCAAGAAGCTTGACAATGCGATGGAGTTCTTCACTGAAGAATGGACGCCGGGCTCCGAGACTCGTTGGCGTGTTGCCGACGACCTCATCAAGGCCGGAGTGAACGATGACAAGGCTTGGCAGATCGCCAAGGAGCATATCACCGGTTCGAATATGAACGACCGCATCGCCGGCCTCCTTGACGAAGCCGGCCTGCCTGACGCTGCGACGCGTGCGCGTCAGTATCCGCACGAGTTCTCCGGCGGTATGCGCCAACGCGCGCTGATCGCCATCGGTCTGGCATGCCGTCCTGACCTGTTGATTGCCGACGAGCCGACGTCCGCGCTCGACGTGACCGTCCAGAAGCGCATCCTTGACCATTTGCAGACGCTCACCGATTCGCTGGGCACTGCAGTGCTGTTCATCACGCATGATCTGGGTCTGGCGGCGGAACGCGCGCAGCATATTGTCGTGATGTACAAGGGACAGGTTGTCGAATCCGGCCCATCGCTCGAAGTGTTGCAGCACCCGATGCACCCGTACACCAAGCGGCTGGTCGCGGCGGCTCCGTCGCTCGCCTCGCAGCGCATCATCTCCGCGAAAGAACACGGTCAGAATGCGGATGCGTTGCTCGAGCACCAGGTCAAGGGCGAGCAGACGCTGGAGAAGAGCGAACACATTATCACTGTCGAGCATCTGACGAAGGAATTCAAGCTTCCGCGCAAGAAAGAAATGTTCAAGGCGGTGGATGACGTGTCCTTCTCCGTCAAGCGCGGTACGACGCTCGCCATCGTGGGAGAATCTGGCTCTGGCAAGTCGACCGTCGCGAACATGGTGTTGCGGCTGCTTGAGCCCACGTCGGGCAAGGTTTTCTACGAGGGCAAGAACATTTCGGACTTCGGCAAGGCCGAGCTGCTGGACTTCCGTCGGCATGTCCAGCCGGTCTTCCAGAACCCGTATGGTTCGCTCGACCCGATGTACTCGATCTACCGGTCCATCGAGGAGCCGTTGCGTATCCACCATATCGGAGACAAGAAGAGCCGTGCGAAGCGTGTGCGCGAGCTGCTTGACATGGTCGAACTGCCTGAATCCGTGATGACCCGGTATCCGAACGAGCTGTCCGGCGGTCAGCGTCAGCGCATCGCGATCGCACGTGCCATGGCGCTCGATCCGGATGTCATCATCTGCGACGAGGCGGTATCCGCGCTCGACGTGCTGGTGCAGGACCAGGTGCTTCATCTGCTCAATGATTTGCAGGCGGAACGCGGGCTGAGCTACCTGTTCATCACGCATGATCTCGCGGTGGTCCGTCAGATCGCCGATGAGGTGGTAGTGATGCAGCACGGCAAGCTGGTCGAACATGCGACAACCGACGAGGTATTCGACCACCCGCAGCAGCAGTACACGCGCGACCTGCTCGACGCGATTCCGGGAGGCAAGCTCAAGCTCGGTCTCGACTGATTCGCAGTCTGTTGCCCTAGTAGAGCCATCCCATAACCGTCTACCGACGCTAGGAACCCCCTCAACGTCGGTAGACGGTTTTGTATTTCTGCCGACGCTGGGACCGTGCTGAGTGTCGGTAGAGGGTTGTGGGGCTTCCGTCTCAGAGTCTGCCTCTCTTGCGGCTGATCTTTCTCACAAACTGGTTACGCTGGGATGGCCGTAAGCGTAGCCAGTTTGTACGGATGGGCGGTACAGGTGGACACGCGGATGAAGGCATAACCGGTGCAGAAACGAAGGTAACGGACGCTCAAGAGCGCGTGACGGCTCGTAGGGGAGCGCTGCTAGGCTCGGAGCCATGAGCATTGTGATCACGACATCGAATGTCAACGGCCTACGTGCGGCGAACCGCAAGGGCATCATGCATTGGGTGCAAGAGCATACGCCTGACGTCTGGTGCATGCAGGAGGTCCGCGCACCCCAGAAGGAAATCGACCCGATTTTCAACAAGATTGCCGATACCTACGTGGACTCCGGAAAAGTCGCCAATCCTGCCGATTTTCACACCATGGACGAAGTCTGCCGTATCAAAGGTCGCGCCGGCGTCGGGCTGCTGTCGACGCTGCCGGTGGTCGCCACCCGGTATGGGTTACCCGGGCTTGAGGAAGACGTGGATTCCGGACGCTGGATTGAGGCGGATGTCCGCTCCCCGCAAGGCTACGAGATTACGGTCGTATGCGTGTACGTGCATTCCGGCGATGTTGACGATCCGAACAAGATGCACCAGAAATTCCGTTTCCTCGACACCATGCTCACCCGCATGGGGCAGCTGCGCGACGAGGCGGCGCACGGCGGCAAGCAGGCGGTGCTGTGCGGCGATTTCAACATCGCGCACACCCCGCTCGACATCAAGAACGCGAAGGCGAATGTGACCCACTCCGGCTTCTTGCCCGAGGAGCGCGCGTATATCGACAAATGGCTCGGCGAGTACGAGTTCGTCGATGTGATGCGCGAGCTTGCCGGTGATATCCAAGGGCCGTACACGTGGTGGAGCCAGCGCGGCAGGGCGTTCGACAATAACACCGGTTGGCGCCTGGACTACCAGTTCGCCACGCCAGAGCTCGCGCAGACCGCACGCGGATTCACCATCGACAAGGCGCCCACTTACGACGCCCGTTGGTCCGACCACGCGCCGCTGAGCATCACGTACGACGTGTGAACAGCAGTTGTCGTCCCTGAGACCCGCCGATACCGGCTTCAGCCGCGCGAACGCACGACATCGCGTTCACAGCTGGCTTTCATCTGCGGTGTTATTCTTGGGACTGTCATATCCGTAGAAACGAGGAGCTATGGGATTGTTCGGATTCGGCAAGAAGAAGCATCATGACGATGATGCCGCGCGCGACAAGGACGCGAAGAAGGCACGCCAGAACGCGGTTGATGCCAACGACAGCAAGGCAGCCGCGGCTGACGACAACGAAGCGAAACAGTCGGAAGTAGCCGCGCAAGCCAAGGAACAGAACGTATCCCAGGGTGACGAGGCGACTACAGCACCCGATCAGCCTGAGGCTGCCGAGGAGCAAGCGGACTATCCCACCGAGGCGAGCGAAGAGTATGAAGGCCGCGGTGAGGACTGGGGTCCGTGGGATGTGCGCGACGAATACGTCCCCGACTATGATGAGTACCTCGACCTTGGTGCCTACTACATCCCGTTCATGAAGGGCATCGAGCTGCGCATCAAAGCCGCCCGCGCGAATAAGGCGGTTCTGGGCGCCACCATTACGTACGGCACGTCTAGCCTGGAAGTCGAGGCGTTTGCCGCGCCGAAGACGCTGGGATTGTGGGACGACGTGCGCGCCGACCTGCTGGATTCCAAGAGTGATGTCGCCAAGGAAGTGCCGGGCGTATTTGGCATGGAGCTCATTCTGCCGGTCCCGATCAAGGAAGGCAAGATGGCGACCACCCGCATCGTGGGTGTGGACGGCCCGCGTTGGATGTTGCGTGGCATTTTCTCCGGCAAGGCCGCGACCGATCCGGATGACGAGGAAACACAGGCGCTGAACCGCTTCTTCTCACAAATCGTTGTGGAACGTGGAGAAGAGCCGCTCGCTCCGCGCGACCTGATCCCGATGCATGCGCCGGTCACTCCGGGCGAGCGTAAGGCCGCGGCAGAGCAAGCGCAGCAGACGAACGCCGAGATTCCGCAGCGTCCGAAGGGTCCGTTCGACTCCGATCAGCAAGTAGAGCAGAAGACCACCTTGTCCCGTGGCCCGATGTTCTCCGAAGTGCGTTGAGTGGCGCGATGCCGGATTCGGCCCAGAACCGCAAACCGCGTACCGGTGTCGCCGCCCTCACTCAAGCGGGGGACGGCGATTTCTCCGTCATCGAGGCGATTGGCGGCCCGCGTGGCGTCGTGGAATCGATGCTGCCAGGCTTCGTTTTCGTCGTGATGTTCGTTGTCACGTCCGATTTGCGCCTGACGGTGATGGTATCCGCGATGCTCGCCGTGGTGCAAGTGCTGGCCAGGCTTGTCCAACGCCAGTCGGTTATGGGTGCGTTGAGCGGATTGGTGTCGGTCGCAATCTGCTTGGTGTGGGCGTGGCACAGTCATGAGGCGCGCAATTACTATATGTTCGGCTTCATCACGAATGCCGTGTATATCGTGCTGTTGGGCATCTCGTTGATTGCACGGGTGCCGGGACTCGGGCTCGTGGTCGAATTCATCCGGTCGTTGCCGACCGAACATTTCCATGATTGGTTCCGCGGTTGGATGGACGACAGACTGCTCAAACGCGCGTATATGACGATAACCGCACTGTGGGTGGGTGTGTTCGCGCTCCGTCTGCTCGTGCAGGTTCCGCTGTATCTGTCCGACCAGGTGGCGTGGCTTGGTACCGCCCGTCTGCTCATGGGCATCCCGTTTTGGGCGTTGGCGATTTGGGTCTCGTATTTGATTGTCGCCACACCGATGCACCGGCATCGCGAGCTGGAACGTGCGGCGCAACAGGATACCGCAGATGGGGGTTCCCGGTAGAAGGACGTGGCTGATTGCTGATGACGCCGGTGCCCGCATCGTATGGACGGTATCGCCGGGCAAGACTTGCCGGACAGACACTCCGCATGGCGGATGGTGTGCAGACAGTGCGCATCATCCGCCATTGTCGTTGTTCAGGCAACGGGTTGTGCTACCTTGTTACACCAGTGAGTTGCGGCCGGCATGCAGATGCCAGGGCCGCTTGATGGGTCGGCGAGCGTGATCATTCGGCCGTTGGCAGGCAGGAAAGTGACGGAATATGCAGGCACAAGTGCGCATCGAACGGTATGCCGATCAGGGACGCTGCGTCGGCCATATTGATGGTCGTGTGGTCTTCGTCAGGTTTGCGCTCCCCGGTGAGCTGGTGCGCATCGAACTTGATGAGCCGTATGACCGTGATGACCGGTTCTGGACCGGCGAGGTCGTGGAGGTGATTGAGGCCAGTCCTGACCGTGTCGAACCCGTGTGGCCATTGGCCGGGCCGCTGGCGCAGGGCGGTGGTGTCGGGGGAGCGGATTTGGTGCATGTGAGTCTGCCCGGCCAGCTCGCGTGGAAGTCCACCGTCATCACCGACCAGATGCACCGGATGGGCCATGTCGAGTGCGATCCGGTTCCGGTCGAGCGTGCCGACGGTGATGCGGAACTTGGCGGGTTGAACTGGCGCACGCGCATCGAGATGATCGCAGACGAGGCTGGCATGCCGTCCATGCGTCGGCGCGGCTCGCACATGCGGGTTCCGATTGATACCATGCCGCTCGCCTCGCGGGCATTGCTCGCGGTCGCGAACGAGGAACACGTGTGGGACGGCGGTTTTGAACCTGGTTCGCAAATCAGACTGTCTGTGCCCGAACCGCGTGGCATCGATACCACGCATGCCGATTCACGGGCGTTGCTCAAGGCGGTCGGCAACAATTACGCGGTACTGGTTAATGGCGAGTTGCGTTCAGGTTCCAAGCATCTGCGCGAATCGGTAACCGTGGCCGGCGGAACCTTCGACTATCGCGTGGATGCCAACGGTTTCTGGCAAGTACACCGCATGGCTCCGGTGATGCTTGCCAGCCATGTGATGGATTTGGTCCGCAAGGCGCTTGACGGCCACAAACAGGCCGTATTATGGGACTTGTACTCAGGCTCTGGCCTGTTCACGCTGCCGTTGAGCATGCTGGCCGCCGAGCGCACGCGCATGCTCAGCGTCGAGGGCGGGCGTACCGCCGTGCGTAACGCCCAATACAATTTGAGACACCGCCGAATCAGTTCCGTGGACGCCCGCGTCGGCGATGTCCGCCGCACGCTGCAACACGTCCCCAGCGACCTGGCTCACCCGGATGTCGTCGTGCTGGACCCGCCGCGTGCGGGGGCAAGAGCCGCGGTGTGCCGTCAAATCGCCGAAAGCGGCGCGAAATCGGTTATCTACATCGCGTGCGACCCGACAAGCCTCGCCCGTGATACCGCGACGATGGTCGGTGAACTCGGCTATCGTCTCGCCGACATCCACGCCTACGACATCTACCCGATGACCCACCATGTGGAAACGGTGGCGTTGTTCGTCAAGGACTGAACGGATTGCACGATTTGCGTTATGTGTAGTACCTGCCCGAGGCTATCTCGCATAATTGTGTTCGTCGACGCCTGATACCCGAAGTAGCGTTGTTGGGATTCCGCGGGTCGTACCTGCGGTATCGACTTGGTGCGCACACAATTAGTGCAGATACAATCCGCGAGGTACTGCAATACGCGAGATACACGCCCCCTGCTGGCACTGATACGGCGTTTGCAGCACAACACATTGACGCCTATCTATGTAAGTGGTACCCTCGTACATAGATAAACATCAATGTGAGGTGGTGGGTATGGACGCGGATCAGATTTCTTCGCTGTGCAAAGCCTTAGGGGAGCCTAATCGTCTGAAAATCGTACAGATGCTGTCTGACCGTGAGCAATGCGCCTGCGTGATGCTCGAAAAATTCAACATCACCCAGCCCACCCTGTCGCATCACATGAAAATCCTGTGCGATTGCGGGCTGGTCAGTGTTCGCAAAGATGGGAAGTGGAGCTATTACTCGCTCAACCGCAGGACCCTCGAAGCGTTTACTGATTTCATCGAATCATTGGATTGTGGCGGCGGCCATCGATGCGACGGCGCAGCGTGCGGCTGCCGATAACCGCGGTCTGCCGGAACCGGGTATTCGGCTGTGAGTCGCCGGGCACCGTGTTTCGGGCAGCTTCATCGGAAACTGTTCCACGGGAAATGGGACTTCGGGAAGGAAAGACAATGGCAGAGAAGAAAACAGACATTAGCTTCTTCCAACGGTATTTGACGATTTGGGTGCTGCTGTGCATGGTTGCGGGCATCCTGATCGGCACGTTCATCCCGGTGGTTCCGCAGGCGCTTGGCAAGTTGGAGATCTCCGGCATCTCCATCCCGATCGCGATTCTGATTTGGATCATGATCTATCCGATGATGATCAAAGTGGATTTCCAAAGCGTGAAGGAAGTCGAAAGGAACCCCAAGGGTCTGTTTCTCACGTGGATCGTCAACTGGTTGATCAAGCCGTTCACGATGTACGGCTTCGCGTGGTTCTTCCTGTTCGTGGTTTTCCGCCGGATTATCGCGCCTGATCTCGCCACGCAGTACCTCGCCGGGGCAGTGCTTCTGGGTGCGGCGCCTTGCACAGCGATGGTGTTTGTCTGGAGCAAGCTGGTCAACGGCAATCCCGCATATACCGTGGTGCAGGTGGCGACGAATGATCTGATCATTCTGCTCGCCTTCGTGCCGATTGTGAAGTTCCTGCTGGGCGTCTCCAGCGTGTCCGTTCCGTACAGCACGCTGTTCGTCAGCGTGTTCCTGTTCGTGGTGATTCCTCTCGCCGCAGGGGTGATCACCCGTATCGTGGTCACCAAAAAGAACGGCAAGAAGTATCTGGAACAGGTATTCGTCCATAAGTTCGACAACGCCACGACGATCGGCCTGCTGCTGACGCTGGTGATTATCTTCAGCTCGCAGGCGAAGGTCATCATGAGCAATCCGCTGCATATCGTGCTGATTGCCGTGCCGTTGATCATCCAGACATTCGTGATTTTCTTCATCGCCTATGGGGCGGGCAAGCTCATCCCGTTGCCGTTCGATGTGGCGGCGCCTGCCGGGATGATCGGCGCGTCCAACTTCTTCGAACTCGCTGTCGCGGTTGCTGTTGCGCTGTTCGGGACGACCAGCCCGGCCGCCTTGGCGACGACGGTGGGAGTGCTGACCGAGGTTCCGGTGATGCTCACGTTGGTGAGGATCGCAAACAGGACACGTGGGTGGTTCGCCGATGAACATCTGGCGTGAGACCGGTGTGATATATCAAAGCTGGGAGACTGTCATTCATGAACATCAAGAATCTTGACCATCTGGTCATTACGACGCGGAACCTCGATTCCTGCCTTCATTTCTACGTCAAGATCCTTGGTATGGCATGCGATCGGAGCAACGGCAGGTATGCCGTACGTTTTGGGAACCAGAAATTCAACATCCATACGAAGAAGGCGGAGTTCCTGCCGGCCGCCGCTCATCCGACATGCGGGAGCCTCGATCTGTGCCTTGTTGTCGACGGTGATCTCGACTCCGTGAAACGCGAAATCGAAAGGAAAGGCTATTCCATCGAGGAGGTGCCGGTCGCTCGTCACGGCGCGCTGGGTGACATGGAGAGTGCGTATCTGCGCGATCCGGATGGCAATCTGGTCGAGCTGTGCAGCTATCGGAACCGCCTGTGACATCGGGCGAGTCGCGTCGGAGCGTGCGCTGACGACCGTGCGGCGGATATCGGGCGGAATCTGTGTGCTGCGTGAAATCAACGAGAACGATAAATTGCGCCCCTCCGTTGCTGGCTAACGGCTAGGATGGGCCGTATGGCTAAGAACAGGGTCGCTGCGGTGTGCATGGCCGCTATCTGCGCGATGGCGATGGGCGTCGCGCTCGCAGGCTGCACACCGAAAGGCGTCGCCGTGGGAGCGTCGCATGACGACACGCAGAATGTGGCGCACGACAGCATTGATCGGCAGGATGTCACGGTCGGTGTGGTCGGTGCATTGGGCAATCCGCCGGTGTCCGATGCCACGGTCATGAACAATCTTGACAAGGCGGGATTACGCGCGTTCTTCGCTTCCACGACCGATAATGCCGACGCGACGCAGGCGGCGCAGCAGGCGGTCCGGGATTGGGCGTCGCAGCGGGTTTCGGTGATTGTCGTCAACTCACTCGACGTCACGGACGCCACTGCACAATCGTGGGCCGATGCCTTGGGCTCCGCGCGTGCCGCCGGCGTGCCTGTCGCCCTGCTTGACCCAGAGAATCCGCCACAGGACACCACGTTGTACGCAGCGGTGCTGCGTATGGGCACTGATCCGGCAGATAGTGACCGCAATGTCGGTTCGTCGACGTATAAGCTGGATGCCGCGCTGTCGCTGATCATCAATGACAATCCTCATCCCGTCACCATGCGTATCAGCTGATTCGCGCAGGCAGTTACGCAGCGGGCGCGGGGAGCGCTGTCTGAGTGCCGCGAGGTGTGCGGCTCGCACAATAGTATCGGAAAATCCGATACCAGACATTGAAGACACGCATTTGATTGATACGTCGCTGTCAGACAAGATGGCTTCATGACAAGAATCAAGACATTCCTCAAAGCCATCTGCACTACCGATATGCTGCTTGTCGCGCTCGTGACCTGCGCGGCATCCGTCGTTGGGTCCTTGCTGGCCGGTCTGCCGGCGTTCAGCCTGTTCGGTGCACTCATCATCGCACTGATCATCGGCATGCTTCTGCAAATTCCGATGCGCGCATGGTTCGCCAGGTCCGGCGCCCGGCATGCACAAGGCGTCGGCGGTGCAGCGGGGCTCATCGCCAACAAGCTGTTGCGGCTGGGCATCATTCTGCTCGGCTTCAAACTCAATCTCGATGTGCTGTTCGCAACCGGCGTCAAAACCATTGTCATCGCGGCGATTATTGTCACGCTCACCATCACCGTCACGTATGTTATCGCCAGAAAACTCGGTGTCGACGAGCATCTCGCGATCCTCACAGCAGGCGGGACCGGCATTTGTGGTGCCGCTGCGGTCATGGGCCTGTCCGGATCCATTACCATGCCGAAGGGCGAGGAGCAGCGCGGACGGGATGACGAGGTCATGGCGGTGGCGACCGTCGCGATCATGGGCACGGTGTTCGCGCTTATGGAAATCGCGTTGCGTCCGGTCCTCGGGTTGACCGACGCGCAATTCGGCACGATGGGCGGCGCATCGCTCCATGAGATTGCACACGCGGTCGCGGTCGGCGGTTCGGCGGGTGACACCGGTATGAATGCGGCGATTATCATGAAACTCTCCCGGGTGCTGATGCTCGCCCCGGCGGCCCTGATCATCGGCGCATGGTGGGCCCGCAGGCATGCCCAGCCCGGCGACGGCCCGCGCAAGGTGCCGATTCCGTGGTTCATGCTTGGCTTCCTCATCGCATCGGTCGCCGGCACGTACCTGCCGTTTGTCGCGCAGTTCACGGATGTGTTGGTTAAAGCCGCCTATCTGGTGCTTGGCATGGCGATGGCGGCCCTCGGTATGAATGTCGATTTCAAGGCGATTGCGAGCCGCGGCCGTATGGCGGTGCTCGCCAGCTTCCTCGCCTCGATTCTGCTGACGGGTGGCGCGTTCTTTGCGGCGAAGCTGCTGTTCTGATTGAGAAGCGCGGGATGTGTGGCACACGCATATCCCGCGCGATTCCTATGTGACGTGCTGTCCTAAGGGGCCATGCAATTGGACATGTTTCCGCCGATTGTCTATGGTTCTTCCCCCGAACCGATCCTATAATGGTGTTCGCCTCGACGTTGAGGCCCGGTTTCGCAAAGGCTCCAAGCCTGCTGTGAGACCGGCGGACGAAATGACGGCAAAGGAGTCATCATGTACTACTCGGCTGGAAACTATGAAGCTTTCGCGACCCCGGAGAAGCCTGAAGGCATCGACGACAAGTACGCGTATATCGTCGGGTCCGGTCTTGCCGGTCTGTCGGCGGCATGCTACCTGATCCGCGACGCCCAGATGCCCGGCGACCATATCACAGTCTTCGAATCCCTGCCGGTGGCCGGTGGCTCCTGTGACGGCATCTACGATGCGACACGCGGCTACATCATGCGCGGTGGCCGTGAGATGGACAACCATTTCGAGGTCATGTGGGACCTGTTCCGTTCCATTCCGTCCATCCAGAATCCCGGAGAGACGATTTTCTCTGAATACTACAAGCTCAACAAGCACGACCCGAACTTCTCCCTGTGTCGCGTCACCGAGAAGCAAGGTCAGGACGCGCACACCGACAAGAAGTACGGGATGAACCCGAAGGCGACGCAGGAGCTGCTGCACCTGTTCATGGCCACGGACGAAGAGCTCGCCGACAAGACCATCGATGACGTGTTCGACGACGATTTCTACAAGACGAACTTCTGGGTGTACTGGCAGACGATGTTCGCGTTCGAGAAATGGCACAGCGCCATCGAGATGAAGCGCTATATGCAGCGTTACATCCATCACATCGACGGATTGCCCGATTTGTCCGCACTGCGTTTCACTCGCTACAACCAGTATGATTCCATGATCCGCCCGATGGTCAAGTACATCACGGACGCTGGGGCGAAGGTGCTGTATGACACAAATGTGACCAACGTGGTGTGCGAGGTGACGCGCAGCCGCAAAGCGGCCCGCCGTATCGAATACACGCAGGGCGGCGAAGCCAAGAGCATCGACCTGACCGACAACGACCTCGTGTTCGTCACCAACGGCTCGCAGGGCGATTGCACTGCGTACGGCGACCAGACGCATGCGCCGGTCGTGTCCATCAAGAACGGCGAAGGGCCGTCGGTCGAACTGTGGAAGAGGATCGCCGCCCAATCCCCGGATTTCGGGCACCCTGAGAAGTTCTTCAAGGACATCGAGGAAACCAGCTGGGAGTCGTGGACGGTCGACACGTCCAACAAGGAGGTGCTCGACGCAATCGAGGCGATCTGCCACCGCGACCCGCTGTCCGGCAAGATCGTGACCGGTGGTATCGTGACCGCCAGGGATTCGAGCTGGCTGCTGTCGTGGACCATCAACCGGCAAGGCCAGTTCCCCGACCAGCCGTCCGACCACTGCCTGATCTGGGTGTACGGCCTCAACTGCTGGCATGACAACGGCGATTTCGTCAAGAAGCCGATGGCGCAATGCACCGGCGAGGAGCTGTGTGAGGAATGGCTGTACCATATCGGCATCCCGCAGGACAGAATCAAGCAGTTGGCGAGCGAGGCATGCAATACGACCGCCGCGATGATGCCGTATGTGACGAGCTTCTTCGAACCGCGCCGCGACGGGGACCGGCCGAAGGTCGTGCCCGACGGCTCCGTGAATCTCGCTTTCGTCGGCCAGTACGCCGAAACGCCGCGCGACACCGTGTTCACCACGGAGTATTCGATTCGCACCGGCATGGAAGCGGTGTACACGCTGTGCAATGTCGACCGTGGCGTGCCGGAAGTATGGGGCAGCGTCTTCGACGTGCGTGACCTGCTGACCGCGACGGTCAAACTCGCCGACGGCAAGAAACTCACCGAAATGGACCTGCCGCTCAAAGATCGTCTCGCGCTGCGTGAACTGCTCAAGAAGGTGCAGGGTACCGAGGTCGAGAAGCTGCTCAAGGCGTGCGGGGCGTTGTGATCCATCGCTTCCGAGGCGTGCCTGTGCCGACTGGGATGCGGCACAGGCACGGCCACATCGCGGTAAAGTGGAACGGTATCACACCGCAGAATGATACGAATATTGCAATCGCATGAAATAGAAGGAAACGGATCTATCGTCCGTGCCGCACAACCTTGGTGGGATTGCGTCATGAGGCAAGCGAAACACGATCGCAATAACCGGAAACATGCAGAACGCCTGTGTGCCATACCTTCGTGTATAGGGTTTCTTTTCAATACTCCGTGAGACGGAAGATCGGAAGGATGTACCATGCACGTCGGAATCCTCATGTGGCGCGGTACGCGATATTACGATGTCGCGGCTGCGATGGAAGTGTTTTCGCTGGCCTTTGAATATCAGCAGACACGACGACGCGTCCCAGCTGTTTTGACGGATTGCACAGGTGTCGCCGATTGCAAGTCATGCTCCCCGACTGACGGCATCGTTGTGGTTCCGATGGATGGGAGCCGTCAGACGTCACCGGCCTCGCAGATGGACCTTGAAACCGCCTGTCATCTATGCGATATCCTGATTATTCCGGGTTTTTCCGGATTCTCACCGGATGATGTTCCTCTCGCCAACGTCACACAGCGCGATTGCCTGGAATCCGCGCACCGTCGCGGGGCGGCAATCGTCTCCCTGTGCACTGGTGCATTCTGGCTGGCCTCGACGGGCTTGCTGGATGGCCGTATCGCCACGACCCATTGGCAATATACCCATCGCTTGGCGGAATTCAGGACCGCTGTTACCGTGCGCGATAACGTGTTGTTTACCGAGCAGGATGATATCTGGACTTCGGCGGGCGAGGGTGCTTCAACGGATGCTTGCACTGAATTGGTGCGCAATCGCATAGGTTCAGCCGCGGCCGAATATATCATCCGTGTCATGGTCATCGCGGGTGCCCGATCGGGGGAGCAGACCCAGGTCGCCAGCCAGGCGACGAGAGTCGGCACACCGATTGACATTATGGAGACGCTCCGTAATGCGGTTTCCAGAAACCCTAAGTACCGGTGGCGGACCTGCGACCTTGCCCAGGCACTGGGAATGTCCGTACGTACGGTGGAGCGACTGTTTCGGGCGCAAGGATGTTCCCCGCACCAATGGGTTGTTCGTGAGCGGTTGCGTGTCGCCTGTCTTCTGTTGGAAACCACCAACCTCTCAGTGGAAGCAATCGCCCATCGTGCGGGGTTCTCCAGTGCCGACATCATGCGCAGACACCTCAGCGCCGTCTGCCATGTCACTCCAAAGGAGTACCGCCAGTCTCATGCCGGATAACTTGTAGCTTGCGGTGGCTCAATTTGTGACAACCTAGGAAAAGCCCCACAGATGGTGCTGCCTGATGAGCTGTACTACGCTGGGAAATGTTACAGTTTCAAGCTCGGGCAAGGAGAGCATTCCTTGGCGGATGAGTGTAGCTGATACCTTTGAATGGCACACTTGTTCTCCGATGATAACGTGATGAGTTACACATTCAGGGACTGAGACAG
>RRZU011642483.1_pt1 | contig 19783 bp, 16 predicted proteins | sample 2165561 | NCBI WGS metagenome assembly RRZU01 (sample SAMN10456909, study PRJNA506462) | wastewater metagenome | isolation source: wastewater sludge | place: USA: Moscow, Idaho | reverse complement strand
TTTTCCTTTTTGTATTTTATTCATTAGAGTCTTTCCTTTCCTAAATTAATTACTCTTATGTTTACCTCTAAATATTAACATATTAAAAAAATAATGTAAACTCCAAAATGCTACATGTATATACAAAAGTTATCTCAAAAATCACCCTAGAATCTAGAGTGTCTTATTTGGTATACATCTACCCAGACTTGAATTAGAGACGGAGCCTTGAGCGGATTTCTAATCGTTCTTCAGACAAGAGGCCTAAAAGAGCCTTAAACTAATAAAACACCCTAGAATCTAGAGTGTCTTATTTGGTGGCTCCTCCCAGACTTGAACTGGGGACACAAGGCTCTTCAGGCCTCTGCTCTACCAACTGAGCTAAAGAGCCACAATTGCCATCAGTCTTCAAATATTTATCAGACCGATACTACCGACCATTATACATGGTCGGTAGTGGTTTTTCAAGTGTTATTTTTTACCTAAAATATTCTGTATTTGACCAGTTAATTCAGTCGGCAAAACGACCAGCGTTTTTTGACTAGGTTCTACGGAGATTTTCTCTAGAGTTTGTAGGGTTCGGATATTTAAACCGCCAGGGGTTCTACTTAATAGCGCCGCAGCCTCACTCACTGCCTGAGCTGACGCCTTTTCACCTTCTGCTGTAATAATAGCAGCTCGGCGTTCACGCTCAGCCTCGGCCTGTTTTGCCATGGCGCGTTTCATATCTTGTGGCAGTTCAATGTTTTGCAATTTTACGTTTTCTACGTCAATTCCCCACTTATCAGTTTCGGAGTCAACGATAACTTTAATTTGCTGAGAGATCTCATCGCGCTTTGAAAGCAAATCTTCAAGTTCAAAATTACCAGTTACATCACGAAGCGCAGCTTGAGCAAATTGACTCGTAGCATATACATAGTCCGTAGTCTCTAAGATTGCTTTGGCTGAGTCGATAACCTTAAAATATATAATCGCATCGACTGAGACTGTCACGTTATCTTTAGTAATTACCTCTTGTTTTGGTACGTCAATTGGCGTAGAACGAACGTCAACTTTACGCATACTCTGAATGTACGGAATTAAAAGCCGTAGTCCAGGGTTTTTAACCCCACTATAGCGACCAAGTGTCAAAACAACTCCGCGCTCATATTGATTAATGACCCTAATACCAGGCAAAATAACAAACAATAAAATTAATATTAGTACTATAAATATTTCCATAAAACTCCTTTTAGTTTAATTTTATCATAAAGCAACCCAATGTTAAAATATTTTCCGCCCAGAAATATCTTCAGGCAAAAAGCCTTTATTATGTCTAAAATCAGCTTTCCATTGGTAATCTTTACCGTAACCTAAGTCTTTCATTAGCTTTGTTTCAGGGTTTCGAAGATGCACCGGAATCGGTAGATTTGGTGTTTTTTTTGCAAGCTCTTCAGCCCTATGCATCGCGTCGGTAGTATGACGAGACTTTTTACTCAACGTTAAAGCACTAACCGTGTGATATAAAATATATTTAGACTCTGGCATGCCAACTCTTTCAACCGCCATAAAAGCATTTAGCGCAATCTGCAAGGCGCCGTTTCCAGCCAGGCCAATATCTTCACTCGCAAAAATAACCATTCGACGGGCAACGAACTTGGGGTCTTCTCCGGCTTGAAGCATTCTAGCAAGATAATAAAGCGCCGCGTCGACGTCGCTACCACGCATACTTTTAATAAATGCTGAGATTACGTTATAGTGTGTTTCACCCTTTTTATCATAGCCAGGTAAAGATTTTTGGGCGGCAGATTTAGCAAAATCTAGAGTAATTTTTTGATTTTTCTTAGCCAAAGATACGGCTAGTTCTAAATTGCCTAGCGCCGAACGAGCGTCGCCAGCTGATATTTCAGCAATAAAATCTATCGCTTGCTCATCAATCCTTTTAGACCAACCTTCAGCCTCAGCAGCTTTTTTTAAAATTTCAATTAATTCATCTTTTTTAAGCAGTTCCAATGTTAAAACTCGACTACGCGAAAGCAGTGGCGTGATGATTTCAAAGCTCGGGTTTTCGGTCGTTGCGCCGATTAGTGTGATTAAACCACTTTCAACATGCGGCAAAAACGCATCTTGCTGAGCTTTATTAAATCTATGGATTTCATCAACGAATAAAATCGTTCGGAGTTTTAGATTCCAATTCTGTTTAGCTATCTCCACCACTCGAGTGACGTCTTTTTTACCAGCTACTACCGCAGATAGTTCTATAAATTCAGCCTTAGTTTCGCCAGCGATTATTCGCGCTAAAGTAGTTTTGCCAGTTCCAGGCGGTCCCCATAAAATCAGATTAACAGGCTCGTTTTTTTCGATAATTTTACTTAAAATTTTACCATCACCAATTAAGTGGCTTTGTCCAACCACTTCTTTTAGGCTATTTGGGCGCATTTTCTCCGCTAATGGAATTCTATCCATAGTTATATTATAGCGTTTTTATAGATAAAAAGCCAATCTAAAAACTATTCGTTATCAGGTAAAACGTTCTCGAGCCAGAGCTTTAGCTCTTCGATAATAAATTCTTCATCGCTAGTTAAATCATCTCGCTCAGCAATCTCTTTTAGCTCAGCCATAAATTTTGGCAGCATTGAATTTAAATTTAAGATTCTATATTCTTCCCATTTAGTTTTCTCTTCTGCACTGAGTGTTTTTGGGAAACTTCGAGCTTTATAATGTAAAAGTAGCTCTAGCAAACGATCATCAGCGAAACCTGGATGAAAATCCGCTAACTCACGCGCTTTAGCATTCCTTACACCCTCAATTTTCACACGGTCATTGTCGGGTAAAAGTCCGTTATAAAGTTGAGATTCTGGCTTAGAAAGCTTCGGGCTACTTTGAGCTCTACTCGGGTTATCTTCAAAAACAACTCGCATTGCTTTATTTTTATCTTCAAAAGCAGTTCGGATATTCTCCAAGAAGTGTGGGCTCTTCTTTAAAAATATAATGTTCTTTTTAATTTGGCTTGGATCTAATTTTAAATCCTTATAATTATCTTCGTTTAAAACTCCAATTGGAGCTACAGCTGGGCATTTATTATATTGTAAAATCTTAGCTGGCAGCGGCTTAAAATCATCCTTCTGACGATCATCCCAAGAAGTAGTTAGATTTTTTAAGATGTCTTCGGTACTCCATTCTAAGAATTCGCTCGGATCATACCTCAAATCCCAAACCACCACATTTCGATTTGGCGCTGGTGCAACCGGGTAAGCAATAGTGGTTTTATTAAACTCAGCCGATAGCCTGCCAGAGGTGTACACAAACGGTGCTGGATTATCTAAATTAACCAGTTTTTTCACTTCATTTTTATCTCTAATTCTTAATAAATAATCAAATATTTGTGGCTGTTTCTGCTTTAAGAGTTTAGCTACGTCAATCAGGCCATCTACGTCACTCATCGCGTCATGGGCGTGCTCATGTTCAATGCCATTTACCTTAGTTAAAAGCTCTAATTTATTGGCCGCAATCTGTTCGCCAGACCCATTCTCTATAAATGGCCAATTTATATTTTCAGGCCTAAGTGCACGCACCATTCGCACGACATCTAGTAAGTCCCAGCGCGAACGACCATCTTTCCATTGCCACTCGTAAGGGTCGTAAAAATTTCGCCAAAATAAATGGCGCATATGCTCATCATCAAACCTAACACTATTATAACCAACTGCAGTTGTACCTGGAGTAAAAATATCCTCAGCTGCAATTTTAGCAAATTCGGCTTCAGTGTAACCTTCGTCAAGTGTCTGTTGCGGACTAATCTTTGTCACCATTAACGCATTTGGACTCGGTAGAACGTCGTCGTTTAAACGGACTAATATGTTAACTGGCTCACCGATTTTGTTTAAATCTAGGTCAGTCCTTTGTCCAGCAAATTGCATAATTCGATCACTCTTAGGTGAAAAACCGCTAGTTTCAAGATCATAGAAGAAAAAAGTCTTTTTCATATATCTATTATATCACTAACCAACAGGATAATTAATTATTTTTAAAACCAGTATTTGGAGCTTCGATATCATCGCTACTCGAGTCGTCACTATTATTATCCTCGCCGCCATTATCTTCATCACCGCCATTATCGGGGATTGTCAATTTATATGTGTTTACCTTTAGATTTGCTGGGATAGTAGTAGCTTGCCAATCATCATAGTCAGGCATGCCGTCAGCGGGTGGAATATGGACTATTTCATAATGTTCATAAGGCGCCATGTATCGCATTTCATATAGATGTTCACCCTCAGAAGAGTATAATCTAAGATTATAATTAGAAGAAGCCTCTTGCTTATAAGAACCTAAGACATTAAAATTATCATCAAGCGCAATAGTAATAGATTCGACCCAATTATATTGACCAGCAATCTCATTCTCACCTTGAGCTGTGTACGTATAAGAGTAGTACCACCCGTTATCACTTTTAGTAATAATCCCATCATTGTAGCTTGAACTCATATATTGCAGTACGTCAGTTGGTGTAATATCTTTTACATACACCATAGAAAATTCATTATTATGTAGTCTACTTATAGCTTTTTCACCATCCAAGGAGGAGGCCCAAACCAAGTCATCTGCGTCATCGCTTATATAAATTGGGGATACACTACTATAGTCACTTCCGAAAGCTTGCCAATCATCACCTAGATCAAGCTCGACATCGCAAACGTCCCCCGATTGTGAAGAAATTTCACATATTTTTTTAGTAGCTTTAGTTGTAGTATCAATAATAAATTTCGAGCTCGTACCGTATGAATTAAATATATAACGGCCATTATCAGATACCGTCGTACAGCCCATCGTGTAGCTACCGCTATCGAAATCTTCTTGCGACAATTGAACTGAATTAGCTATAGCCAAATCACTTTGATTGTATTGAACCGCTTCATATCCTCTACCTTCTCCACCCCAATCCGCATACATGATTGTAATATGGCTAGAATCTAGCAGAAAGTATCCACCCCCCATTAGCAGCATTCTGATTACACATACCACCAGTATTATTAATACCATTATAATCTTCTGGGGGCAATTGTTCAGGCATCTTATTGCCACTACTGTCAAGTAGGATTAGCTTGTTGTCGCCAAATAAGACGATATTGCCATTCCCCAAAACAGCAGCCTGCTGAACATAGCCAACATGACCGCTAATCGATGTTGACGATTTAAAACTACCATCTTCGTTATAATAGTTGACAATTTCATCGTTTAAATAAGTGATAATTGCGTATGATCCGTCGTCCAACCTATAGAATCTAGTCTGAATCTGGTCGTAATTATGGTTTTCAACTTCCGAATCCTGTATTTGAGTAGAGTTAATCAAATCGAATTCTGGTTCCATAGCCGCGTATGCATTATTCCAAACAGTAGCACCAATCTGAAAAACTGAGAGCATAGTGAAAATTCCAGTGACAATACTATATTTAATTTTTATTTTTTTAAGCATATGTAACCCCTCCTAGATGTTTATTCTATTTTGGCATAAGGAGATTATTAAATCAAACGTTCAATTGAATTATTCTTGCCAGTTAGAATCAATCAATTGGAAAATATCGCTGCCGATCTGAACCCGGCTATAATTTTCTGCACCCATTCGGCGGAGTTCATGGCTGATCCCCATTTTATGCATAATATCGCGCAAACGGTTAACACCATGAACACTAGAGAAATTAGTACGTCTACCGAATTTTTCAATTTTCTGTCCAGTGACGACGTATATATTACGCTCCTCGTCATATTCAACAAACCAACTATTGCTAATTTCGTCTTGAGAAAGTGAAATAATCGGTAGATTACCATCCTCATCGTCAGCCTCAGCTTCTTGCTCAACTTTAGCATAGTGATTGTCAACTTTTGCTCGTAGTGCGCGAAGAACTTCTTTTAGATTCTTATGAGCACTTGAAGAAATCGCAAATATTTGAGCATCTTGTGGAACAACCGCTTTTAGACCACCCATTTGCATCGAAATAATATCGTCATCCAGACCTTCGGTCTTTGTCAATGCGATAACCTCAGGCCTATTTATGAGTTCTGGCTGATATTTTTTAAGTTCGGACCGAATAGTTTGGTAGCGTTCAGCTACATCATCTTCATACACATCAATTAAGTGCAGCAGAACTGCCGTTCGCTCAACATGACGTAAGAATGCATCGCCAAGACCTTTACCCTCACTAGCACCTTCTATTAGCCCTGGAATGTCGGCAATCAATAGATTTTGACCATCAATTTCCGCTACACCTAGATTTGGCGTTAAGGTCGTAAAAGCATAGTTTGCAATTTCAGGGCGAGCATTAGAGACGACGCTCAAGAAAGTCGACTTACCGGCGTTCGGAAATCCAACTAATCCAACATCAGCTAAGAGCTTTAGCTCCAGCTCAGCTTCAAACGTTTCACCAGGTTCACCATTTTCTGCAACTCGAGGAGTCTGGCGAACGCTAGACTTAAAGTGCGCGTTACCAAATCCACCATCGCCACCTTTAGCAATAACTACTTCTTCATCATCATGGGTTAAATCTGCTAGTATTTGACCGTCTTTTTTAACTAAAGTACCAACTGGAACTTTAACAATTAGATCTTCGCCAGATCGGCCAGCTTTATTTCTTTTTGATCCACTATCGCCAGCTTTAGCTTTTAATTCTGGCTTATATCGGAAGTTTAAAAGTGTGTTTAGATCTTTTGAAGCTTTAAATATAACGTCACCACCACGGCCACCGTCGCCACCATCTGGGCCGCCCTTTTCAATATAAAGTTCGCGCCTAAAACTAACGGCACCATTGCCGCCTTTTCCCGCTTGAACAAAAACTTTTGCTGTATCTACAAACATATTAATTTATTATAACATATCTACTGCGAAAAAACGACCTCATATTTAAATGCCCTTACTACTAGCATTTAAGCAAATAAAAAATACAGCCAATCGCTATTAAAGCTTATTGGCTGTATTTAGTTTAATGTATCTGATTTTAGTGAATATAGTTATATGAACCAACTGATCCAGCACTAATAGTACGAGTGCCAATAACGTTCCAACCAGCAGGACCATTCATCTCAGAAATAGTGATAGATCCGTCAGAATTAACACTTTCAACTATAGCTACGTGACCGTATCCACCGCCATTTTGCATAATTGCGCCAACAGCAGGAGTTCTATTAACCACTAGACCAGATGCAGCACCACTAGCTGCCCAAGATGTAGCGTTACCCCAGTAACTACCGATTGGTCGTCCAATTTGCGCTCGTCGCTCATAAGCATACCATGTACAATATCCGTAGGCGTATTTATTGCCAACAGAAGCTGACATGTTTGACCTGTATGATGATTGGACACTTGTAGATGACGTTGATGATTCTACAGCAGCCGCAGCTGGAGCCTCATATTCAGGGCGCTCAGTCTCAGGCAATATTCCGCTCGGCACAATAACTGAAGTATCTTTCTCTAAACCACCTAATTCAAGGTCGTTAAATGTAGTGATCAAATCACTATTCGAGCCGTATTTTTCAGCAATACCTTCAATAGTCTCACCATCAGCAACCGTGTGGATAATTCCGTCAACAGGTAAAATCTTAACTACATCACCAGCTTTAACGTCATCTTTAATTCCATTAGACCATTTTAGAGTCTGAACAGTAATACCGTAATCAGCTGCAATAGTTTCAGAGTTTTCGCCGTCTTTTACGGTATATTCGGTAATGCCGCGGGCTTTCGTATCAGCATCAATAATTTGAGGCTTATTGATTGAACCATCGGTTTGAGAAACATCTTGCAGTACAGATAAAGATATAGACCTCTCAGCGACATTAGCAGCTACTGGTAAGTTTGCAGTCTCAGCCAGGCCCGCAACGACGTTTGCTTCAACCGCTTTATCTACTGAAGAAACCTTCGATTCGGTTGTTGCAGCAGACACTGAAGAACTTGTATTGCTTGATAAGTTTGATAGCTCCTCGCTTTTTTGGGTTGGATTAGATCCAAAAGCCACCAATGCAACCAAGAATACAAATGCACTTGAGTAAATTATGATTGATTTTTTATTGAATAATTTCTTATTGTCTAACTTATAGTAGGGTTTCCCCGTAGTTTGATGTCGATTCTGTATGATCTCGACTTCATGTGAACCTCGGTTCACGATTTTTGGATTACGAATAATCTTTCTCCCGCAGAACGTATTACTACGTTGCAACTACCTTAGTTTTGTCCTTCTCTTTAGCAGAGACAAGTGCGACGTCGACCTTTATTGGTTAATATTAGTGATTCAATGCACTCTTATGACAATTTCTGGCAGGTTCCTCAATCTATATTTATCTCCACATAATACTAGTCAAACTAGTTATTTATATAAATTCTAAACTGATTTACTAGCCTATTTTAGCAAAATGAAGCCAAAAAGTCAATAGATAAGCGGTTTAAATTAGATAATTTTACATTTTTCTTGGCAGTGATCCACTATATTCTGCTCATGTTCGACATTAGTTGAGCCAAAATATGTCTTACCGTCATCACCACTTAAAAAGTACAGATAATCATTCACTCCTGGGTTACTTGCTGCAGTTAATGCAGAAACACCAGGTGTCGAGATAGGTGTAGGTGTTAAGCCTGCATATAAACGCAGGTTATACGGCGAATCTAAATTATAATCACGCTCAATACCTAATTTATCTGCAATGTACTGATAAGTTACGTCAGATCCTAGAGTCATGCCAGCACGCATCCGATTATAAAAGACAGCCGCAACCTCTTTTTGATCATCTAGACCTGTTACTTCACGCTGAATAATTGAAGCTAACGTTATACCTTCATATAAAGATAACCCCTGTTCATTGAACTTACTCTCAAGACCTAAACTAATTACATATTTCTGCATTTCGGCAAATGCCCTTCTCAACACCGTATCAGCTTTCGTGTCGAGATTAAAGTGATAAGTTTCGCCAAACATATACCCTTCCAAGTCGGTATCGGCTGGCTTATCAGCAAATAATTGAGGAAATTCCGCTCTGTAATCTTTAGAGAATGCCTCCTCAATATCCCCATTACTAAAGCCACTATCTAAGAGAACCTTCTTTGCCATTGAAACTGTACCACCAGGCAAGAATGTAATCGTTAAGGTCTCTTTCTCTTGGCCAGAAACTAAGATATCTACAATTTGAGGGATGGTCATTGAAGGGGAAATTTTGTAAGTTCCAGCTAAAATACTTGTCTTTTTGTTGATTGAGGCATACATCTTAAAAGAACTTTTTGAAGCTATCAAATTTTCATCGGCTAATTTAGTCGACACAGTGTCGATAGTATCGCCACTAACGACTTCGATGGTTTTAGTTTCACCGCTTGGATTGGTTTGAGCAATATCATTTCTGTATGAAAAATAAGTAATCCCCGCAAAAGTTGCAACTGATATGATGATAGTCAATAGAATTGCCAATACCACCCATTTCAACTTGATTTTTGGCTTGTTTTTTATATCGCTCATTAGAAATTCTCCTCTAAATAATCTTGTAAAATAATAGAAGCTGCCGTCATATCAATATCACCTTTTGAATATGGTTTTTTATAGCTCTTTAGTAGATTCTCTGCCTGTACACTAGTTAAACTTTCGTCCTGAAATTCGATTTTATCAACAGATAGCTCAAAGTTTTTAGCAAACTTTTTCGTATAGGCGCTCTGCGCAGTCTCTTCGCCGCTTTGATTTCTAGGCAGTCCGATAACTAAGGTATCAATTTCTTCACGTATGATAATTTCATTTATTTGCTCGATTTCACTAGAGCTCTCATCATCAACCTCTATAGTTGTAAATGGTATCGAAATCTTCACAGTAGAGTCGGCGAGCGCAACACCAATTCTACGCGTACCGACATCTAATGCCATTAAATTTTTCTTTGCCATTTAGTTATCTACCGTAAACTCAATTGTGATCTTATTATCGTTATCGGGTACTTTTGTAACCCAGAAGAATGAGAACTTAACGTCGACGCTATTTACACCCTCAATTGATTCGATTTGAGATTGAACCTCGCCGTATTCTTTCTTTTTAGATTGGTCTTTGATTTTTTGCTCATCAATATTTGGACCAACTTTGCCATTAGTTGAAATACCAATTGACATCGCACCATTACCCGCAGCATATCCAGTCAAAGATACTTCATCTAAACCATTTTTATAAACTTTCTGATTATCCTTATCTTCCATTTTGTCTTTTATAGCAGATTCTAGAAATTTTGAAAGTTGAGTATTTTCAATCGCAGTTAGAGTGTACGTGGTGTTCGCTTTGACGGTTGCTTTACCACTGCTTGCTTCTTCACCAACAGCTGGAGACACCACAGGATCAGCGGCGTTGGCTGCAAAACTCTCGCCAATTACTTTATAACCGCTACCAAATTTTGAGGTTAACTCTGCTTTTACATTATCGTTAGAATTACTTGCTAATTTTTGTTTAGCTGATTCTAAATCTTCGTTGGTTACAACTTTAATCGTCTTTTTACTGCCACCGCTCATAGCTGTACCATTTGCTGAGACTGCGCTAATCGGTGAGAGGTATGTTCTGGCAGATAAATTGCATTGCTCACCAACGTCTGAAGCCACAACAGCTACATCCACTTCACCGGTACCCTGAGGTTTACCACCAGTAAATTTAACACCAGGAATTACGACACTTTTTTGAGTTATAAACGTACAATCACCGCTAGAAAATCCAGTTCCAGCCGCAACTGCGATACCGTCACTTTCAGTATTTTGTGAAAGTGTAAGTGTGCCTTTAGCTTTTTCGCCAACATCTTTTGTTCCAGTCGCATCAAATGATACTTCAGCATCTTTTTGGGTTGATTCAGTTTTTGCAAGCAATGTCCCCTCTTCAGGTTTTGCTAGTTTAGAATCGGTTGTTAAATTGATTACATCTTTAACGTTAACGGTTGAAGTTTTAGCATTGATAATGATTGTAGCAGCTGGAGCAAACCATATTGCCCAAACTAAGAACCCAATTAAAATGATTGCCGCTCCACCAATAATAAATAGTTTTTTGCGAAATTTGTTAAAATCAGGAATCTTGTTTTTTGCGCCTTTTTTCTTGGCGTTCTTAGGGTCTTTTTTAGAGAATGCTTTATTGTCGTCAATGTCGATATTATCTAATAAACTATCATCCTCTTTTGGTTTTTTTGTAAATGCGCTGATTGGCAATTTTTCACCATCAATAATATCATCGCCATCAACCTCAAGCGCGTCTATCTCTGGAATTTCGGGCTTACTTTGAAGTGTTTTTGCGATTGGAATTTTAGCACTTGCTGCCATTGTTCTAAGCGTTGAATCGTTTGAAATTAAAACAACTTTCTTCTCAGATTGATCTGATGTGCGTTGCAAAAGCCTTAAATTAACAGGACTACTTAATACTCCAATTCCTTTTGGCGGCACTAACGCCACAATCTTTTCTTTAGCCGATTTTACTTTACTGATGACATCTGTAATATCGTCTTCTGAATCTATATAAATAACTTCTTTGTTCATTTTCTACCTCTTAAATTCGTAAAATCTTATTTAATTTATCCTTAAAAGAATCACTTTCTTCTACGCCGCTTAGCGTGTCGTAACCAACTCTAAGCAGACCCATAGCGGTGATGAATGTATGGTCGGTAATCTTTTCAGATAGATCTTCTATGCCCGCAACTTCATTTGGCTTTACATGTTTGATGGTTGGTTTTTTTGTAAATGGCAAATCTTTCCACCAATCACTACCTTCTAGCGCTTCTGGTAGAGCCTCTAAGCTCGAGCCACCACCACAAAGCAGGATCTTATTTGGTAAATGATCGACATCGTCAAATTCACTTAACGCCAATTCTACACCAGCTACCCAAACGTCAAGTGTTTTATCAACTGCTTCCATCGCTTCTTTTGCAACAGTTGATTTTAACTTATCATTTGATAGATTTAATTTTAGTTTTTCGGCGTTTTTATAAGATAAATTTAGATCGTTAGCAATACGATGCGTAAAACTTCGCCCACCAATGCCAAACATTTTCGTACCTTCCACACCACCATCGCTAACGACAGCAATATCGGTAGTACCACCACCAACGTCAGCTAAAATCGCTGTAAAGTTACTACTTGCATCTGTACCAATCACGCTTCTAGCTACTGCAAAAGGTTCAGCCGCTACTGCGACTAAATCCAAAGATAGTTCATTGGCGACTCTTTCAAGCGCTCCGATATGTACCATCGGCGCAAACGCCGTATAAATCTGGATTGCAACGTCTTTACCCTGAAAACCAATCGGGTTTGAAACCTTATAGCCATCGATATGGATCCCAACAATTGCCGAGTTAACCAGCTTGATTTCAACATCTTGATTGCCAGTTTCTTGAGCAATCTGCTGTTGAGCCTTTAATTGAGCTCGCTCTTGAACTTTATCAATAATAAAGCCCATCTCTTCTTCATCTAGAGGTCGGTTCGGCTGCGGTCGACGGTATCGAATTGTATTGGTTGTACCCTTAACAAGTTCGCCCGCAATCCCAATAACTACTCTTTGAGCCTGAATACCGGCTTGCTCTTCAGCTTCAATTAGGGCAGTTTCGCAGTTTCGAACTACTCCAGCAATATCTGCAATTGCTCCAGAATGCATATCTGAAAGCTCTTGATGAGCTCGACCAACACCAACAATCTTAATTTCTTCATCATCAATTTGCGCGATTAGCGCTTTTACAAATTCAGTACCGACATCAAGCGCAACAATAAAATTATCCGCCGAGTCATTATTTTTTTGTTTAAACATCATCCTGAGACCATTTTAAAACAATTATGGTTTTTTTGCAAATATTTTCTATTGAAGAACAGCTTTAATTCGGCGTACGCCCGCACTTGAGCTTTGTTCTTTTTTAATTTTGAATTTTTTACCGTTTTCAGCTAGCTCTGATGTATGTTCAACATGAGGCCCACCACAGATTTCAACACTAAATGGTACCCCGTTTTCTTTTTGCATAGTATAAACTTTTACGGTCTCGCCATACTTTTCACCAAACACACCGATTGCCTTAAGCTCATTTAACGCATAATCAACTGGATATTCTGCAAAGCTGACCGTTAGATCTTTTTCGATTTGCTCATTTACAATATCTTCAACCTTTTTAATTTGTTCTAGAGTTAGCTTCTCACCCCACGTAAAATCAAATCGTAGGCGCTCGGTATTAACATTACTTCCTTTTTGCGCAACTTCTTCACCTAAGACTTCATGTAATGCCGCGTTAAGTAGGTGAGTTGCAGTATGAAGTTTTAGAGTTTCTTTTGAATGATCTTCAAGCCCACCTTTAAACTTACCTTTTGAAGCAGTTTTAGAGCGTTCTCGTTGTTCTCTCATTTTTTTATCAAATTCAGCTCGCCAATTTTCAGATAGTTTAATATCTTGAGTTTCAGCCGCTTCGATGGATAACTCTAGTGGAAAACCATATGTATCATGAAGCATAAATATTTCATTGCCGGTCAAGCCATCATTGGCAAACCGCTCGAGTTCGCGCAGACCTTTTTTAAGTGTTTGGCGAAAAACTCGTTCTTCTTTTTCAAGAATTTCAATCGTTGAGATGCTATGCTTTGCGACTTCTGGATAATCTTCACCATAAATATCAGCAATAATCTCAGCAATTTCGCGCATAAAGTTACTCTCAACACCAAGATCAGACGCCTTAAGAATCGCTCGACGAACTAGTCGGCGCATGACATATCCCTGCTCTTTATTTGATGGGGTAACACCGTCAGTCGCTAAAAATACAGAAGCTCTTAAGTGGTCAGCAATAATCCGCATGCTTTGCGTATGACTAGCATATTTTTTACCCGAAATTGTTTCTAAATGATCTATAATTGGTTTTAGTAAGCTGATTTTAAAGACGTCTGGACTATCGATTGCAGCCGCAGCAATTCGCTCTAAACCACCGCCAAAATCAACATTTTTCTTGACTAGTGGCTCAAAGCTACCATCTTGCAATCGTTTATATTGCATAAAGACTTGGTTGCCAATCTCCATAAATCGACCAGAATCGCTGGCTGGATGGGCATAACCAAAACTTGGATCGTGAGCAGATTCACCAAAGTCATAAAACACTTCGCTATCTGGGCCACACGGATCGCCTAAAGGTGTGGTTTCTATTCCACCGCCACGGCTCCACCAGTTTTCTTTATCGTCATAAAAGAAAATTCGTCCGTCTTGAAGGCCTAATTTATCGCCGTTTTCCGCGCTACCAAGCTCTACAATTTTAGCGTCAACTCCGTATTTAGCAAAAACCTTTTGCCAAATTTCTGCGGCTTCTGTATCTTTTGGAATATTATGCATCTCATCACCTATAAAACAAGAAACGTAAATCTTTTCAGGGTTAAGACCAACTACTTCAACAAGAAAATCAAAAAACCACTCAATCTGCTGTTGTTTAAAATAATCTCCTAAACTCCAGTTACCAAGCATCTCAAAAAAAGTTGTGTGACGATTATCACCGATATCATCTATATCTTGCGCACGAAAACAAGTTTGCGAATCGGTTAGACGATGACCTTTGGGGTGCTTCTCGCCTAATAAAAATGGTAAAAGCGGCTGCATGCCACTACCAGTAAAAAGTGTGGTCGGATCATTGTCTAATTTTAATGGCGCACGCTCGATAATAGCATGGCCTCGCTCGTTCATATATTCGAGATATTTTTTTCTGATTTCTTGTGCATTCATAGGTGTAATTTTAACACAATATTACACTTTTGTAAAACCAATCATGGCTTAATTAAGCCATTAAAAAGTACCAAGCTAGCGCGCCTAGTCCGGCACCAATTGCAATAATTAGAATAATTGCTAGTAAAATTGGCCAACCGCTCTTTTTCTTATTGTGCTTAACTGGTGTGGCGTATTCTTCTCTACTTAGTATCGGCGTCTCAATAGGTTCTTGATTAGATCGGAGATTTCGAACGCCTGAGTTTACAAGTTTTGAGTCAAGGTTGTTGCCCTCACTTTGAGATCCGTAGCCAAGTGGACGCTTTTCAACTCTTGCATTTGGCAAAAAAGGTGTCGTTAGCGGAGTTTCTTCTATTGGTTTTTGGCTTACTTCTGGTACGGCTTTATCTTCAACGGGAGTCGTTTCTGATTCTTGCATTTCACTGGCGTCACTAATGTCATCTTCCGGCTGGTTAAATTCTGTTGCAGGCTCACTACTAAAGATGTTTAGGTCGTTATCATCTTCATCGATATTTATAAGTCCAGACTCTTGTGGCACTGGCTCTTGTATAATAGTTTCAGCGGCTCCAGATTCAACGTTAAGCAGAACTGGTTCAACCTGATCATTTCTACTACTAGAGTCTTCGTGCTCGGACATCGGGGATTTCTGTATTTCATCGTCAGGTAAACTTTGGACTTCTTTAAATCCTTGAGGAGCTTCGACTGATGGCGGTGGAGCATTTTCAATATTTAGTGCACCTAGGACAGGCTCTTCAAACTCTACGTTATCTTCCACTTCAAGTACGCCCTGTAGGCCGTCTACTTTTTCTGGATGACGATGTATTTCGTTTACTTCTTTAAAATCATCTAAAAGGACAGTTGGATTCTCTACTTTGGATGTGTAGCGTAGCGGTTTAGCTGGTGCTGATACGCTAATCTTTGGCTCAGTTGTTCTTGGAGCAGCTGGCATAATATCCATAAATCTACCACTTCTTCTAGGCATAGTTGCAGCAACGTGTAATTCACTTGCATCTCGTGGAGCTGGTTTAATTTCTTGGACCTCCTGCTCTTGTGGCTTAACTTCTTGAGCAACAAACGTAGGATTCTCCTTGTTTGAGCCTCCCAAGAAACGGTTTACGGCTTTATCTAATTCTTCAAAATCTATATCTTTCATATCCGACCCTTTAATTTTATTTTGTTGTTTCATATACTTTTTCGACTATCTGTGAGAATTTATCAAGACTTAGGCTTGCACCTCCGACCAAGAGTCCGTCTACACCTGAAATATTTGCGTAATCTGCAGCGCTGCTTGGCTGAATGCTTCCACCATATAAAACTTGGATTTCTTTGCTGGCTTTTTCGCCATAAAGCTGCTTAATTTGATCCCTGATTGTTTTAACGGCCTTTTCTACATCATCTGGCAAAGCGATATTACCGGTACCGATCGCCCAAACTGGCTCATAAGCAATTATGACTTCAGTTAGTTCTTCGCTCGACACGTTAGCTAGGCCACCAAGTAGTTGATCATTTAAGACTATATCGGTTTCGTTATAGTTTCTTTCATCTGAGGTTTCACCTATGCATAGAATTGGGCGAATATTATTTCTTAGTGCAGCCGCAACTTTTGCCCGTACATCTTTATCGGTTTCATTGAAAATATTGCGCCGCTCACTATGGCCAACAAGCGCATATTGAACGATTCCGCGCAACTGAGAAATAGCAACTTCACCAGTGTAAGCGCCATGATCTCGCCAATAAAAGTTTTGAGCCGCTAGTTTAAATTGGCGGTGATTAATCTGTAGACTAAGAGATTGAAGCGTGAAAGTTGATGGCGCTAAAATTATTTCCATTGATCTATGGGCGGTGATTTTTTCGCTCAATTTATGCAAGTATATGCTCGATTCTTGCATATCTAGGTTCATTTTCCAATTAGCTACAATAACTTTTTTCTTCATGGTTACCTTTATTTTATCATTTTATTTTTTATTTGTAAAACAATGCTAGAGTTTATTTTCTAATGTCTCTACGCCTGGCAATATTGCACCACTCATTAGTTCTAAAGCAGCTCCTCCACCAGTTGAAATTAAAGAGAAATCATTTGGCTCTGGCGAATTCATACTCCAATTTAATACAAACGCTGAAGTATCGCCGCCACCAACCACACTGAGGGCACCATCAGCAGTACGTTCGGCAATTTTTTTAGCTGTCATAGTTGACCCATTGGCAAAATTATCAAATTCAGCATAACCGACCGTACCGTTCCAAACAATTGTTTCGGCGTTGTTTAATTCTGCTTCAAATTTATGAACTGTTTTTTGACCAATATCTAAAGCTAGTTCATATTTACCGATTGAATCTACGCTAGTTTCGAACCGGCTAGAATTTGGCAAAAATTCCTTAGCTACGGCCACATCTTCAGGCAAAACTATAAAGTCATCAACATTTTCACCAACTTTTTGGCGGGCTAATTGATAGATATCAGAAATAATCTCTTCTTGACCAGGCTCGACTCTACTTCGACCCATATCAAAACCGCGTGAAGCTAAAATAGTATTCGCCATAGCTCCTGCTATGAGTATTTTATCGGCACGCTCAATAAATTTCTCAATCAGCGGCAATTTATCGCCAACTTTAGCCCCACCCATTACTGCAACAAACGGTCGCCTTGGCGCATCAAAAGCTCTTGAGATTGTTGAGACTTCCTTTTCAAGTAAGAGCCCCGCAACGCTTGGTAAAACTTCGGTTATAGCATCTGTTGAAGTATGCGCTCGATGAACTACACCAAAACCATCCTGAACGAATAAATCCGCGCCAGTAACTTGAGCGAGCGATTCAGCTAGTTCAATAGAATCGCGCTTCTCATCTTTAGAAAATCTTAAATTTTCTAGCATTTCAATCTTGTAATTATCGTTAGCTTCTGCCATTGGTATAGAATATCTAGTGCTTGAAAAAATCGGAGCTGAGTGAAAATTCATCGGAAAACTCATCTTAAAATCTTCAAGATCCTGATCGCTGTCTTCACACAGAAGCTTTATTAAGTGATTAAATACAGGCCTTAAAGAATACTTCCTAGCGCCATTTGCTAGTTTCTCTAATTCGTTTAAATCTGCCAAACTGTCAACCGACTCTGGTCGGCCTAAATGCGAGATAATAATAACTTTTCGTGCGCCGGCGTCTAATAAATAGTTAAGCGTAGGTAGACTACTGCGGATTCTAAAATCATTTAGTATTTTCGCATGTCCATTTTCATCATATTTAATCGGCACATTATAGTCTGTGCGTACTAAAACAACTTTTCCACGTACATCAACATCTTTGACGGTCTTCTTGCTGAACATTCTCATCCTTTTATTTTTTGTTTTTAGTGGTCTTTATCAAAATTATAACATACTTATGTTTATTTTACAAAAACTCTATAGTTTTACCAGTTTTATAATACTATTGACTTTTTTAACTTTTCATGTTATTATATATTTATAGTGATACTAAAACAGAAAATAAAAATAAAAACATCACTGGAAAGGCACAATTATATTTAAAGTAATTCACATTAGCCAGACCGAGGAATCGCATGCCATCGACGTTCGGCTAGCTCACGAAAAATAATAGATCCTAAAAACTAAAACCGCTCTTTTGATCCTTGAGCGGTTTTATTTATTATCGGTTATTTATTGACGTTTTTTCGGGAATTTTATAGTATTCAATTGCTTGGTTTAAAAACCTAATGTGATCTTTCTGCATATTAGTTATATTGATAATAATCGTATTCTTTTCATTCGTATCGTTCGCATATGCATCGTCACTAAATTGTGCAGCTACACTCGGCTCTATAGTTAAAACCAAGAAGTTCTTTTTATCTATTTCCACTAAACTCCAGAAGTTGATGCTTTTCCACTGAACCAAAATTCGTCTTTTTGATTTCGAAACAGTAAGATTATACAGACCATCATTGGTTATTTTCATAACCTTTAAGGTTGTCAAATGACGAAATCCACGTATGGCTATGATTAAGCTAAATATAATAACAGCGATTGCAAGAGGCCAAGACACTTCCGACTCATCACTTTTATCAAGAACCGCCAAAATGGTCATAATAAAAACTGGGATGCTTATCATAAACCATTTTAGGGTCCGTACACTAAGGTCTCTTCTTAAAATTCTGTCTTCAATCATAGGATAATTATTTTTTAGCCATACGTTTTCGTTCGTTTGACTCCAAATACCGCTTCCTTAAACGAAGACTCTTTGGAGTTACCTCTAGAAGTTCATCGTCATTGATAAAATCGATACATTGTTCGAGACTTAAATCAGTAAATGGAGTTAGCTGGACAGTACCGTCACTTGATTTACTGCGCATATTCGTTAGGTGTTTTTCCTTTACGACATTAATTTCAAGATCTTCTTGGCGGTTATTAAGACCGACAATCATACCAGCATAAACTTCAACACCAGGACCAACATATAGGTCGCCGCGGCTTTCAGCATTAACTAGAGCATAAGGCGTAGTCGTACCTTTTTCAAATGCAATCAAAGCACCATTTCGAGTTGATTGGATTTTTTGACCTAAAGGTTGATACCCATGAGGTAAGCTGTTCATAATGATCGTGCCCTTTGTTGCGGTCAACATCATATTTCTAAGACCAATCATTGCGCGAGTCGTAATAATGTACGTCATCCGTGCCGCACCAGTTGGTAGATTTTCTTGTCCGCGCATTTCTGCTCGGCGAGTTCCCATTTCCTGGCTAACAGCACCAACAAACTCTTGACCGACCTCAATAATTAATTCTTCAACTGGCTCTTTTTCGACGCCATCTTCAATTATGGTCACAACTTGAGGTCGTCCAACTTCAAATTCAAAACCTTCGCGACGCAAAGTCTCGATCAAAACTGAAAGGTGAAGTTCACCACGTCCAGAAATAATAAATCCAATTCCCTCTTCTTTTACTTGCAAAGAAACATTGGTTTCAAGTTCGCGTTTTAGGCGGTCGCCGATTTGGCGAGAAGTAGTAAATTCACCTTCGCGGCCTTTCATAGGCGATGTGTTTGGTCCAAGATACATAGACAACGTTGGTTTTTCAACTTCTATCGTAGGAAGCGCTTCTGGATTATCTTTGCTTGCGATTGTTTCACCAATTTCA
>RRZU011826617.1_pt1 | contig 19787 bp, 14 predicted proteins | sample 2165561 | NCBI WGS metagenome assembly RRZU01 (sample SAMN10456909, study PRJNA506462) | wastewater metagenome | isolation source: wastewater sludge | place: USA: Moscow, Idaho | reverse complement strand
TGGCCGGCACATGGTCCTCGATGCCGCCGGCCTCGGCCAGACGGTCCATCAGGTCCGGCGCGCGGCGCTCGATCGCCTCGACGCGGGTGCTGGTGAACACCCGCACGCCCTTCTTCTCGCACCACTCGCGGATCATGGTGCCGGCGGTCGGCCCCATCATGCGCGGCACCATCCGGTCGCCCATCTCGACCACGGTCAGCTCGACGCCGCGCTGCTGCAGCGCCTCCATGATGATGCAGCCGATGAAGCCGGCGCCCATCTGGATGACCTTGGCGCCCGGGCGCGCCAGCGCGGCGATCGCGCGGGCGTCCTTCAGCGTCCAGCACGGATGCACGCCGCGGCCGTGAATGCCGGGAATCGGCGGCGAGGCCGGCGACGAGCCAGTGGCGATCAGCAGCCGGTCGAAGGCCAGCGTGCTGCCGTCGTCGAGCTCGACGCTGCGCGCCTGCACGTCGACGCGCTTGGCGCGACCGCGACGCAGCGAGATGCCCTGCCGCTCGTAGTGGCCCTCGCCGTGGCGCAGATGTGTGCCCTCCTCGCCGACCTTGCCGATCAGCAGGTAGGGAATCGCCATGCGCGAGTACGGCGCCTCCGGCTCGTCGCCGATGACGATGACCTCGTCATGCGGCGCGTGCTTTCGGATCGTCTCGGCCGCGATGACGCCGGACGGACCGGCCCCCAGGATCACGTGCCTCATCGTGTTGTGCCTCTTGTGCTCAGAGACCCAGGCGCTCGCGCGTCTCGGGCTTCAGGCGGCCTTCGGTGTCCCAGCCACGGATCTCGTAGTACTTGGGCAGCATTTCCGGCAGCTTGTTGACCAGGCCCTTGGCCGGACCGGTCTGCGCGGGCTCTTCCAGCAGGCGCTTGGGCAGCGTGTCGTCCTTGGCGGTGAAGCCGGCGCGGTTGTTGAAGTCGCGCTCCATGTTCCAGATCCGCTCGCCGATCTGGTTCAGGTTCTCGAGCGTGAACTCCTCGCCGCAGGCGGCGGCCACCTGCGGCTGCACGTCGGCCAGCGTCCAGGCGAAGCTGGTGAAGATGCAGATGCCGGCGGCGTCGAAGGCGGCGGTCGCGTCCTGGAAGGCCATGACCAGTTCCGGCTTGCCGTCGGCGGTCAGCGGATCGGTCTTGACCGGAATGCCCAGCACTTCGGAGGCGATGGTGTAGGAGCGCAGGTGGCAGGCACCGCGGTTGCTGGTGGCGTAGGTCAGGCCCATGCCCTGCACGCCGCGCGAGTCGTAGGCCGGGAATTCCTGGCCCTTGACGCTCATCGACAGCTCCGGGTGGCCGTACTTCTTGCACAGGCGGGCCGAGCCCTGGCCGATCTCGACGCCGAAGCCCTCGCCCCGGGCGGTGATCTCGGCGAAGTGGGCCAGCGCGCGTGCATCGCCGAACTTGGCGTCGATGCCCAGCTGCTCCTTCGTCAGCACGCCCATCTCGTAGAGCTCCATCACCGCGCCGATGGTCGCGCCGAAGGAGATCGGGTCCATGCCCTGCTCGTTGCACAGCACGTTGGCGTACTGCAGCGCCTCCAGGTCGTTGACGCCGTTGGCCGCGCCCAGCGCCCAGGCCGCCTCGTACTCCAGGCCGCCCGAGGCGCCCCAGTACTTCGGCTTGTTCTCGACCGTGAAGTGGGTCTTGTCGATCTTGGAGATGCGCCCGCACGCGATGGTGCAGCCGAAGCAGGCCTGGTTGGTCACCAGGTGCTTCTTGCCGTCGGTCGCGCGCGGGGTGGCCATCGCCTCGGCGCCGATGTCCTTGGCGCCCTCGAACTGCACGTCGCGGTGGTTGCGGGTCGGCAGCGCGCCGATCTCGTTGATGACGCTCATCAGCACCTGGGTGCCGTAGGTCGGCAGGCCCGCGCCGGTGACGGCGTTGTCATGCAGGATCTTCTTCTTCTCGAAGGTGACCTTCATGAACTCCTTGGGGTTGGCGATGTTGCCGACGCCCTTGGTGCCGCGCACCGCGACCGCCTTCAGGTTCTTCGAGCCCATCACCGCGCCCACGCCCGAGCGGCCGGCCGCGCGGTGCAGATCGTTGACGATGGCCGAGAACAGCACCTTGTTCTCGCCGGCCAGACCGATGGTGGAGATGCGCAGCAGCGGATCCTGATGCGACTTCTTCAGCGACTCCTCGGTCTCCCAGACGCTCTTGCCCCACAGGTGGGAGGCATCGCGCAGTTCGGCGACATCGTCGTTGATGTAGAGGTAGACCGGCCTGGCCGAGGCGCCCTCGACGATCACCATGTCCCAGCCGGCAGCCTTCAGCTCCGAGCCCCAGTAGCCGCCCGAGTTCGAGCAGGCGATGGCGCCGGTCAGCGGGCCCTTGGTGATGACGGTGTAGCGCCCGCCCGTGGAGGCCATGGTGCCGGTCAGCGGACCGGTGCACCAGATCATCTTGTTGTCAGGCGACAGCGGGTCGACGGTGGCGTCCATCTCCTCGACCAGATACTTGGTGCCCAGGCCGCGCGAGCCCAGGTACTGCCGGGCCCAGTCCATGCGCAGCGGTTCGCTGGCGACGGTGCCGTTCGTGAGGTTGACGCGGAGGATCTTTCCTGCCCAAGACATGTGTGTGCTCCTAGTGCCGGGTGAGGCGGATGTTTCTGGACAGGATCAGGCGGCCGCCTGGTTGCCGAGCTTGTCGGCCCAGGCCTTCATCTTGTCGATGCCGGTCCAGTTCGCGTCGATGAAGGTGATGGCACCGGTCGGGCAGGCCTCGGCGCAGGCGGGCTCGCCGCCGCAGAGGTCGCACTTCTGGACCTTGCCGGTTTCCTGGACATAGTTGATGGTGCCGAAGGGGCAGGAAATCGTGCAGACCTTGCAGCCCACGCAGGTGGTCTCGGCGACCACCTTCGCGCCGGTGGCCTTGTCGATGGTGATCGCCTCCACCGGACAGGCGTGCAGGCACCAGGCCTCGTCGCACTGGGTGCAGGTGTAGGGCACCTTGCGGCCGGTCTCGTGGAAGTCGAAGACCTTGATGCGGGACTTCGCCGGCGCAAACACGCCGTAGTTTTCGTACGAGCAGGCCATCTCGCACTGCAGGCACCCTGTGCACTTGTCCGGGTTCAGGTGGAGGCTTTTCTGCATGGTCGGTTCTCCGTGATCGGCAGATGTCTATGCAATCATCTGCATATCGACCGATGCGAGGAACCTAGGCCTAACCCTAGAAACCGAAGGGGAACCGATCCGCCCCGCGGCTTTTTCGGGGGCGGACTGATGTCCGAAGCTGCCAATGCTCCAGACTGAGACAGGCCCCGGAGCCGGGGCCCGACACGCTCAGCGCGGCGCGTTCGGGAAGAAGAGCTGCTCGCCGCCGACCTTGTAGGACGCGATCGAGGCCTGTCCGGCCGGCGAGGTCACCCAGTCGGCAAAGGCCTGCGCGGCGGCCTGCTTGACATGTGGGTGCCTGGCCGGATTGACCACCATCACGCCGTACTGGTTGAACAGCGCCTTGTCGCCCTCGACCAGCACGGCCAGATCGGCGCGGTTCTTGAAGCTCAGCCAGGTGCCGCGGTCGGTGAACACATAGGCGCCGGTCGAGGCGGCCATGTTCAGCGCCGGACCCATGCCGCAGCCGCATTCCTTGTAGCCGGCGGGCTTGGTCGCGCCGGGCGCGGCCAGATCGCTGCCGGCCTGGCGCCACAGGCGCAGCTCGGCCGCGTGCGTGCCGCTCTTGTCGCCGCGCGAGATGAAGGCGGCGCCGGAGGCGCCCACCTTGCGCAGCGCCTCGGCGATGGTCGTGCCCTTGACCCTGGCCGGATCGGCGGCCGGGCCGACCAGCACGAAGTCGTTGTACATGACCGGCACGCGCTTGAGGCCGAAGCCTTCGGCGACGAACTTCTCCTCGGCCACCTGGTCGTGCACGAAGACGACGTCGGCGTCACCGCGCCGCGCCATGTCGAGCGCCTGGCCGGTGCCGACGGCCACGACACGCACCTCGATGCCGCTGGCGGCCTTGAAGCCCGGCAGCAGATGCGCGAACAGGCCAGGCTGCTCGGTCGAGGTGGTCGAGGCCATGACGATCGACTTCGCCGCGTCCTGCGCGGCCGCGAGGCCCGGCAGCACCGCGGCCACGCACAGCACCGCGGCCGCCACCAGGCGGCGGCGCAGCGGCTTCATGCCCGGGCTCGGGCTGGAATTCAGGGGATCCATGGCAACTCTCCTTTGAGGAACTGGACGGCTTCGGGGGGCAGCGGATCGTCGGCCGGCGCCTCGAAGAAGCGGCCGGTCGGCCGGTCGGCGACCAGGCGGCCGCCTTCGAGATAGAGCACCCGGGTGGCCAGGCGCTTGACCTGGCCGAGGTTGTGCGTGCTCATCACCAGCGTCAGGCCGGCCTGGGCGAACTCGGCGATCAGCGCCTCGACCTCGCGCCGGGCGCTGGGGTCGAGGCTGGCGGTGGGCTCGTCGAGAAAGAGGATGTCGGGCTGCAGCGCCCAGGCCCGCGCCAGCGCCAGCCGCTGCTGCTGGCCGCCCGAGAGCGCACGCGCCGGCCGGTCGGCGCAGGACTGCAGGCCGACCCGCGCCAGCGCATCGAACGCGCGGGCGCGCCGCTCGTCGCGTGGCACCCGCCCGAGCCACAGCGCCAGCATCAGGTTGCGCCAGACCGACAGGTGCAGCAGGAAGGGCCGCTGGAACAGCATCGCCGCGCGCGGCAGCCGGTCGTCGGCGGGCAGGCGATGCAGCTCGCGGCGGCCGCGCGCCGGCAGGATCAGCCCGTGCAGCAGCCGCAGCAGCGTCGTCTTGCCCGAGCCGTTGGCGCCGACCAGCGCGATGCGCTCGCCGCGGTGGATCTGGAGGTCGAGCGGCTGCAGCGCCTGCTGCGCGCCGAAATGCACCTGCGCGCCCTCGAGCGACAGCAGCAGCGGTGCCGGTGGCAGCGTGGTCATGCCCAGGCCTCCCGAGTGCCGCGGCCGGCGCCCGCCTCGGCTGCGCGCCAGCGCACCAGCGCGATCAGCAGATGCAGGCTGCCGACCACGCCCAGCAGCACCAGGCCCAGCGCCAGCGCCAGCGGCAGATCGCCCTTGCTGGTCTCCAGCGCGATGGCGGTGGTCATCACCCGGGTGGAGCCGGCGATGTTGCCGCCGACGATCATCACCGCGCCCACCTCGGCCACCGCCCGGCCGAAGGCGGTCAGCAGGATGGTCAGCGCCGCCACCCGCTGATGCAGCAGCAGCAGCGCGGCCGATGTCATCGGCCCGGCCCCGAGCGAGGCGAGCTGGTCGCCGCCTTCCTGCAGACCTTCGCTGACCAGGCGGTGCGTCAGCGCGGCGATCAGCGGCACCACCAGGATGCTCTGCGCGATCACCATCGCGGTCGGCGTGAACAGCAGGCCGAAGGCGCCCAGCGGCCCGGAGCGCGACAGCAGCAGGTAGACCGCCAGACCCACCACCACCGAGGGCAGCGCCAGCAGCGTGTTGAGCAGCCCCAGCACCGCGCCCCGACCGGGAAAGCAGGCCACCGCCAGCCAGGCGCCCAGCAGCCCGCCGGCCAGCGCGCCCAGCAGACAGGCGCTGGCGCTCACCCGCAGCGACAGCGCGACGATGTCGAGAAGCACGGGGTCGAGCGAGGAAATCAGGCGCCAGGCCAGGCTCAGGCTGTCGGGGAAGGTGTTCATCGGGCGGCGGCATCGGAACGGACGCGATTCTTGCCGCAGCGCCCGCCGCTGACCATATGTCGACGACTGCATAGCCGGCGCGGGCGGGCATCGCCCTATCATCGGCCGATCGATCCTCTGACCGGCGCGCGCTGCTCGGCCGCGCCCCACCGACCATGCCCGAACTCGGCCCCTCCCCCCTGATGACCGGCGGCGACTCGCTCGACGTCGCCGCTGCCCGTGCCGCCATCGCCGCGGCGATCCGCCCGATCGACGGCCGCGAGACGCTGCCGCTGCGCCAGGCGCTCGGCCGCGTGCTGGCCGAGGACGTGATCTCGCCGATCGACGTGCCGGCCCATGACAACTCGGCGATGGACGGCTATGCCTTCGCCGGCAGCGCGCTGGCCGACGGCGCCGAGACGGTGCTGCGGGTGGCCGCCACCGTGCATGCCGGCGATGTGCCGACGATGACGACCGCGCCCGGCGACTGCGTGCGCATCATGACCGGCGCGGTGATGCCGCCCGGCCTCGATACCGTGGTGCCGCAGGAGCTGTGCCGGCTGGAAGGCGGCCGCATCCGCATCGCGCCCGGCACGCTGCGCGCCGGCGACAACCGCCGCCTGCGCGGCGAGGACCTGAGCCGCGGCCGCCCGGCGGTGGCCGCCGGGCGGCGCCTGCGCCCGGCCGACCTGGGCCTGATCGCCTCGCTGGGCATCGCCGAGGTCGCGGTGGTGCGCCGGCTGCGGGTGGCGCTGTTCTCCACCGGCAACGAGCTGCGCACGCTCGGCCAGCCGCTGGACGCCGGCTGCATCTACGACAGCAACCGCTACAGCCTGATGGGTGCGCTCGAGCGCCTGGACGTCGAGGTGATCGACCTCGGGCTGGTGCGCGACGACCCCGAAGCCCTGGCGGCCACGCTGGACGAGGCCATCACACGCGCCGACGTGGTGCTGACCAGCGGCGGCGTGAGCGTCGGCGACGCCGACTTCACCAAGGACCTGCTGGCCCGCCGTGGCGAGATCGCGTTCTGGAAGGTCGCGATGCGGCCCGGGCGACCCTTCGCGTTCGGGCCGCTGCGCCGCGCCGAGCAGGCCGACGCGGCCTGGCTGTTCGCGCTGCCGGGCAATCCGGTGGCCGCGCTGGTGACCTTCTACGCCTTCGTGCGCGACGCGCTGCTGACGCTGGGCGGCGCCACGCCGCAGCCGCTGCCGGTGCTGCGCGCGCGCTGCACGACCCCGGTTCGCAAGCGCCCGGGCCGCACCGAGTTCCAGCGCGGCATCGTCTCGCCCGGCGCGGACGGCCGCTGGGAAGTGCGCCTGACCGGCACCCAGGGCGCCGGCGTGCTGCGCAGCATGAGCGAGGCCAACGCGCTGGTGGTGCTCGGCCACGCGCAGGGCTCGGTGGCCGCCGGCGACGAGGTCGAGGTCTGGCTGTTCGACGGCCTGGTCTGAGCGGAGTCCGAGACGGGGCCCTCAGGCGGCCCCGCGGCGTACCGTGACACGGATGTGCGAGGCTGGAACAGCCCTCCGCATTTACCCTGGATCGGGAAGCGTTCCCGAGGCCCGGGAAGCGTCAAAAGCGACCGCAAAACCGGCTGCACGCGGGCTGGAGCTAGTAGGTTCCCCAGGGTTCGCCGGTCTTCTGCCAGTGGCACATTTGTTGCCCGGGAAACGTTCCCGAACGGCACCCTCGCCGTTCCGTGACACAGCCACCTCTCCGAGGAGACCGACCATGCAGAAGAAACTTCTGAGCCTGCTGGTGTGCGCCGGACTTTCGTCCATCGCCCACGCCACCGTGACCGACAAGATGATCGAGAACGACGCCGCGACCCCCGGCGACGTGCTCAGCTGGGGCATCGGCCAGGAAGGCCAGCGCTATTCCCCGCTGAAGAAGATCAACACCAGCACCGTCTCCAAGCTGGTGCCGGCCTGGTCCTTCTCCTTCGGCGGCGAGAAGCAGCGCGGCCAGCAGAGCCAGCCGCTGATCCACAACGGCAAGATGTTCGTGACGGGTTCGTACTCGCGCATCTTCGCGCTGGACGCCAAGACCGGCGCCAAGCTGTGGAAGTACGAGCATCGCCTGCCCGACGGCATCATGCCCTGCTGCGACGTGATCAACCGCGGCGCCGCCCTCTATGACAACCTGGTGATCTTCGCCACGCTGGACGCCCAGCTGGTCGCGCTGAACCAGGACACCGGCGAGGTGGTCTGGAAGGAGAAGATCGACAACTACGCCGACGGCTACTCCGCATCGGCCGCGCCGCTGATCGCCGAAGGCCTGCTGCTGACCGGCGTGTCGGGCGGCGAGTTCGGCGTCGTCGGCCGCGTCGAGGCGCGCAACCCGAAGACCGGCGAGCTGGTCTGGGTGCGCCCGACCGTCGAAGGCCACATGGGCTACAAGTTCGACAAGGACGGCAACAAGATCGAGAACGGCATTTCCGGCGAGCGCGGCAAGACCTGGCCGGGCGACCTGTGGAAGACCGGCGGCGCGGCCACCTGGCTGGGCGGCAGCTACAACCAGAAGACCGACCTGGCCTACTTCGGCACCGGCAACCCGGCGCCGTGGAACAGCCATCTGCGCAAGGGCGACAACCTGTACTCGACCTCGACCGTCGCGATCGATGTCAAGACCGGCCAGATCAAGTGGCACTACCAGAGCACCCCGAACGACGGCTGGGACTATGACGGCGTCAACGAGTTCGTGACCTACGAGGAAGGTGGCCAGGTGCTGGGCGGCAAGGCCGACCGCAACGGCTTCTTCTACGTCAACGACGCCAAGACCGGCAAGCTGGTCAACGCCTTCCCCTTCGTCAAGAAGATCACCTGGGCCACCGGCATCGACCTGAAGACCGGCCGCCCGAACTTCGTGCCGGAGAACCGCCCGGGCGACCCGACCGCCTCGGCCGACGGCAAGAAGGGCGGCTCGGTGTTCACCGCCCCGTCCTTCCTGGGCGGCAAGAACCAGATGCCGATGGCGTACTCGCCGGAGACCAAGCTGTTCTACGTGCCGGCCAACGAGTGGGGCATGGAGATCTGGAACGAGCCGATCACCTACAAGAAGGGTGCCGCCTACCTGGGCGCCGGCTTCACCATCAAGACGCTGGGCGACGGCCCGATCGGCGCGCTGCGCGCGGTCGATCCGAAGTCCGGCAAGATCGTCTGGGAAGTGCCCAACAACGCCCCGCTGTGGGGTGGCGTGCTGACCACCGGCGGCAACCTGGTGTTCTGGGGCACGCCGGAAGGCTATCTGCAGGCCGCCGACGCCAAGACCGGCAAGGTGGTCTGGAAGTTCCAGACCGGCTCGGGCATCGTGGCGCCCCCGGTCACCTGGGAAGACAAGGGCGAGCAGTACATCGCCGTGGCTTCGGGCTGGGGCGGCGCCGTGCCGCTGTGGGGTGGCGACGTGGCCAAGAAGGTCAGCTTCCTCGAGCAGGGCGGCTCGGTCTGGGTGTTCAAGCTGGTCAAGTGAGATCGCCCGAGCCAGTGAACACGGCCCGTGCGGGTGAGGTGATGCACTGACCCGCTGATCCGTGACCGCACGGTCCAGGCCCCGCTTCGGCGGGGCCTTGTCGTTTGTGCGCCTCAGTGCGCATCGACGGCGAGACCGCAGGCCGGATCCACCCGGCCGAGACACGGAGCATTACCGTTTTTTCCACAACAGGGCACGATCTCCACAAAGGGCAACACCGAGAATCGGGCACTTCACCCCCGGACTGGCTCGCCTGATGACCCGCCTTCTCTCGCCCTCCCGCTGCCGCGCCCTGGGCGCCTGCCTCGCCACCGCCCTGCTCGCCGGCTGCGGCGGCGGCCATGACGACGATCGCTTCGACGTGCGCGCCGGCCTGCGCAACCTGATGACCCAGCCGCGTGCGCTGACGCTGACCGGCAGCAGCGGCACCGTCAGCTACACGCTGACGCTGACCAACACCCCGCAGCAGGCCGGCACCTATGCACGCACGGCCCAGGTCGGCGCCCGCAGCGAGCTGGTCAGCCGGCTGTGGGTGAGCGCCGCCACGGTCGACACGGTCAGCACCCTGAACCATCTGGACAGCGACGGCCTGGCCTTCGGCTCGACCGACGGCAGCGGCCGCTGCACCGACATCAGCTCGACGCCGACCGCCGCACTGCCGACCGCCGCGCTGCGCACCCAGAGCGGCCCGCAGGCGGTCCACGAGGAATACGACAGCTGCAGCGCCAGCGCCACCCGCGTGGGCCAGACGGCCTCCAGCTGGCGTCTGGTCGGCGAGGACAATGACCGCTGGACGATGCTGTGCGTGCGGTCGGTACGCATCAGCTCGGTCAGTCCGGTCAGCATGGTGGTGGGTGCGCTCACCGAGCACTGCCACGAGATCGCCTCCGACGGCACGATCGGCGCCCGCGCACGTGCCACCGTCACGCTGAGCAGCGGCACCGCGCTGACGATGAAGAACTACTGACCGGCGATGCGGCCCTTGTCGATGCGCAGCGTGCGGTCGCAGCGCGAGGCCAGCTCCGGGTCGTGGGTGACCAGCACGAAGGACGTGCCGCGGTCGCGCGCCAGCCCCAGCATCTGCGCGAACACCGCGGTGGCGGTGTCGCGGTCGAGGTTGCCGGTGGGCTCGTCGGCCAGCACGCACGAGGGATCGCTCACCAGCGCCCGTGCGATCGCCACCCGCTGACGCTCGCCGCCCGAGAGCTCGGCCGGGCGGTGCTCGACCCGCGCGGCCAGCCCCATGCGCTCGAGCGCCTGCGCGGCGACCCGGCGGGCCGCAGCCAGCGGCTCGCGGCGCATCAGCAGCGGCATCGCCACATTGTCGAGCGCGCTGAACTCCGGCAACAGGTGGTGGAACTGGTAGACGAAGCCGAGGTGACGGTTGCGCCAGCGGCCCTGCTCGGCCGCGTCCATCGCCGAGAGATCGCGCCCGGCCAGCAGCACCCGGCCGCTGCTGGGCGCGTCCAGCCCGCCCAGCAGGTGCAGCAGCGTGCTCTTGCCCGAGCCGGACGAGCCGATGATCGCCACCGTCTCGCCGCGGTGGATGCGCAGGTCGACACCGTGCAGCACGGTGACATCGGGGCCGCCCGCACCGCCCTCGCGGAAGCGTCGCACCAGGCCGGTGGCCTGCAGCACCGGATCGACAGCGCCGGATCGAAGGGCCTCATTCATAGCGCAGCGCCTCGGCAGGGTTGACGCGGCTGGCGCGCCAGCTCGGATACAGGGTGGCCACGAAGGCGAGCGCCAGCGAGATCAGCCCGATCGGCACGATGTCGGCCGCCTGCGGATCGCTGGGCATGCTCGAGATCAGGTAGATGCTGCCTGGCAGGAAGGAGGCGTTGAACAGGCGCTCCAGCGCCGGCACGATCACGTCGACGTTGAAGGCCACCGCCAGACCCAGCGCCAGGCCGCCCAGCGTGCCGATCACGCCCGAGGTCGCGCCCTGCACCATGAAGATCGCCATGATCGAGCGGGGGCTGGCGCCCAGCGTGCGCAGGATCGCGATGTCGGACTGCTTGTCGGTCACCGTCATCACCAGGGTCGAGACCAGATTGAAGGCCGCCACCGCCACGATCAGCGTCAGGATGATGAACATCATGCGCTTCTCGATCTGCACCGCGTCATACCAGGCGGCATTGGTGCGGGTCCAGTCGCGCACCAGGAAGGCGGGGCCGAGCTGGCCGCCCAGCCGCGCCGAGACCTCGCGCGCGGCCTGCTGATCGGCCAGGCGCAGCTGGATGCCCTGCGGGCCGCCGGTGCGGAACAGCCGTGCCGCATCGTCGATGTGCATCAGCACCAGGCCGCTGTCGTATTCATAGTGGCCGGCCTCGAAGACGCCGGAGACGGTGACCTGCTTGAGCCGCGGCACCACCCCGGCCGGCGTGGTCTGCCCGCCCGGGGTGACCAGCGCGATCGTGTCGCCCGGCGCCACGCCGAGCGAACGCGCCATCTGCAGACCGATCAGCACATTCCACTGGCCGGGCTGCAGCGTCGCCAGCTCGCCGTCGCGCAGCCTGGCCGCCAGCGGCGTGACGCCCGGCTCGTCGGCGGGCGAGATGCCGCGGATCATCGTGCCGCGCATGTCCTCGCCGCGCGCCACCAGCGCCTGCGCGGCGACGAAGGGCGCGGCCGCCTTCACCTGCGGATCCTGCGCGGCACGCCGGGCCAGCGCCTGCCAGTCCTCGATCGGCTGGCCGTCGGCGGCATGGATCTCGACATGCGCGATCACGCCGAGCATGCGGTCGCGCACCTCCTTCTGGAAACCGTTCATCACGCTCAGCACGATGATCAGCGCCGCCACCCCCAGCGAGATGCCCAGCATCGACACGCCCGAGATGAAGGAGATGAAGCCGTTGCGGCGACCGGCGCGACCGGCGCGCGTGTAGCGCCAGCCGATGCGGATTTCGTAGGGCCAGTTCATGGGGAGGCGATGCTACCCGAGTCGGGCGACGGATAATCCCGCCGCCCGCCCTGCTGTCCGTCGTGCCCGCCGACCTCGCCCCGATGCCCACCTCCGCTGCCGCCCCTTTCGACCACCTGCTGATCCCCCACGCCAGCGCCGCCTCCGAGGCCGGCGCGGCCGCACTGAAGGTGGTGAAGCTGCCGAACCTGGCGGCGCTGCTGGCGCGGCTGCAGCCACTGGCGGACGTCGCACCCGAGGCGGACGCCGACGAATACAGCCTGAGCGCGCCGCACGAGCGCGCGCTGGCCGCGCTGCACGGCTGGTCGGGCGAGGACGGCCGTCTGCCCTGGGCCGCGGCCGCTGCGGCCGACGACGGCCTGCGCGCGGACACCGACACCTCGGGCGCGCCCTGGGGCCGGCTGACGCCGGTGCACTGGCATGTCGGCAGCGACTCGGTCACGCTGGTCGATCCGGCCGCGCTCGCGCTGGACGAAGCCGAGTCGCGCGCGCTGTTCGAGGCGGTCAAGCCCTCCTTCGACGCCGAGGGCTGGACGCTGCTGTGGGGCGCGCCGCTGCGCTGGCATGTGCGCCACGAGGCGCTGGGCGGGCTGGCCTGCGCCTCGCTGGACCGCGCGGTCGGCCGCAACCTCGACCTGTGGATGAGCGACGCGCCCGAGGCCCGCCGGCTGCGCCGGATGCAGGTCGAGGCGCAGATGATCTGGCACGACCACCCGGTCAACGCCGCACGCGAGGAAGCGCGCGCGCTGACGGTCAACTCCTTCTGGCTCGACGGCTGCGGCGCCGCGCAGCCGCGCCGGCCGCTGGCCGAGGCGGGCGTGCAGGTCGACGATCGGCTGCGCGCGCCGCTGCTGGCCGGCGACTGGGCCGCCTGGGTCGATGCCTGGCAGGCGCTCGACGCCGGCCCGGTGGCGGCGCTGCGCGCCCGCGCGGAGGCCGGCGAGCCGGTCACGCTCACCCTCTGCGGCGAGCGCCATGCGCGCCGCTTCGGCCTGAAGCCGCGCGGCTGGCTCTCCCGGCTGATGGGCGCGCCGCGCCCGGCCGACGCCTCCGCCCTGCTCGCCTCGCTCTGAATCCGACCATGACCCCGCAACTCGAACTCCGCGATGTTCCGCCCCGCGCCGCCTGGGCGCTCGAGCAGGCCGGCGTGCATCCGCTGCTGGCGCGGCTCTTCGCCGCCCGGGGCGTGAGCCGCGCCGACGAGCTCGACGACGGCCTGGCCCGGCTGCTGCCGCCCGACACGATGAAAGGCACGCCGGAGGCCGCGCAGCTGCTGGCCGACACGATCGACGCCGGCCGGAACATCGTCGTCGTCGCCGACTACGACTGCGACGGCGCGACCGCCTGCGCGGTGGCGCTGCGCGGGCTGGCGATGCTGGGCGCGCGCCCCGGCACGCTGCACCATGTCGTGCCCGACCGCGCGGTGCACGGCTACGGCCTGACGCCGCCGATCGTCGATCTGGCGCGCGTCTTCGACCCGGCGCTGCTGGTCACCGTCGACAACGGCATCGCCGGCCATGCCGGCATCGACCACGCGCACGCGCTGGGCATCCAGGTGCTGGTCACCGATCACCACCTGCCGGCGGTCGATGCCGAAGGCCGTCCCGACCTGCCTGCCGCCGACGTCATCGTCGACCCGAGCCAGCCGGGCTGCGCCTTCGAGAGCAAGGCCATCGCCGGCGTCGGCGTGATGTTCTATGTGCTGCTGGCGCTGCGCGCCGAGCTGCGCCGGCGCGGCCGCTTCGACGCCGCCAGCCAGCCGCGGCTGGACGCGCTGCTCGACCTGGTCGCGCTGGGCACGGTCGCCGACGTGGTGAAGCTCGATGCCAACAACCGCCGGCTGGTCTCGCAGGGGCTCAGGCGCATCCGCGCCGGGCGCATGCAGCCCGGGGTGGCGGCGCTCTTCGCCGCGGCCGGGCGCGATCCGCAGCGCGCCGGCTCGACCGACTTCGGCTTCGCGCTGGGCCCGCGCCTGAATGCGGCCGGACGGCTGGCCGACATGTCGATCGGCATCGCCTGCCTGCTGTGCGACGACCCGGCGCAGGCGGCGGAGCTGGCACGCACGCTCGACGCGATCAACCGCGAGCGCCGCGATGTCGAGGCCGGCATGCGCGAACAGGCGGCGCTGCTGCTGGAGTCGCTGATGCCCGCGGGCACGCCGCCGCCGGCGATCGTGCTGCACGACGAGGCCTTCCACGAGGGCGTGGTGGGCATCGTCGCCGGGCGGCTGAAGGAGCGGCTGCACCGGCCGACCTTCGTGTTCGCGCTGGGCGGCGACGGGCTGCTGAAGGGCTCGGGCAGGTCGATTCCGAACTTTCATCTGCGCGACGCGCTCGACCGGGTCAGCAAGCTGCACCCGACGCTGCTGCGCCGATTCGGCGGCCATGCGATGGCGGCGGGCTGCACCATCGCGCCGGAAGACTTCGACGCCTTCGCGCAGGCGCTGCAGGACATCGCCCGCGAGGAGCTGGACGAAGCCACGCTGCAGCGGCGCCTGGCCACCGACGGGCCGCTGGAGCTGCGCTGGTTCGAGGCCGACACCGTCTCGCTGCTGGAGGCGCAGGTCTGGGGCCAGGCCTTCGACGCGCCGGTCTTCGTCGACGAGGTCGAGGTGGTCAAGCAGCGCCTGATCGGCGGCGACAAGCACCTGAAGCTATCGGTGCGCCATGCCGGCCAGCTGCGCGACGCGGTCTGGTTCCACCACGCCGAGCCGGTGCCCGAGCGGGTGCGGCTGGCCTACCGGCTCGCGCTCGACACCTGGCAGGGCCAGTCGCGGGTGCAGATGATGGTCGAGGCGGCCGAGCCGCTCTGACCCGCGCCGAGATCGGGATCAGACCTCGATCAGGAAGCGGAAGCCCGCGTCGTCCAGGCGCTGGCTGCGCGGCGCCTCGAAGCGGCAGGAGGCCCGCGCCCAGCGCGCCGGCCCGGCCCAGGAGCCGCCGCGCAGCGCCCGGCCGATGTCGACCGGATCGCCCTGCGGGTCGAGCGCCGGCTCGCCGTCATAGCGGCGCTTGGCGTCCTGGCACCACTCCCAGACATTGCCATGCATCTGGTGCAGGCCCCAGGCGCTGGACGGCAGCGCCTGCACCGGCAGCGGGCCGTCGGCCTCGCCGCCGACATGCATCCATGCCGCGGAGGCCACCTCGCCGAAGTGGAAGCTGCCCCGCTGACCGGCACGGCAGGCGTATTCCCATTCGGCTTCGGTGGGCAGGCGCACCCGCGCGCCGTGGCCGATCTCGTGCGCCAGCGCAGGCAGGAAGAGCGCCTGGATGTCGTTCCAGCTGACCGAGTCGACCGGCAGATCCGGCCGCGCACGGTGCAGCGCCGGATCATCGCCAAGCAGCGCCGACCACAGCGCCCGGCTGCAGGCCGTGTCGGCCAGCCAGAAGGCGCGGGTCAGCGTGACCGGGTGGCGCGGCAGCTCGTCGTCGAAGCGCTCAGGCGTGCCCGGCCCGGCACCCATCAGGAACATGCCCGGCTCGATGCGGCGCAGGCGCTGGCACACCCCGTCCACGCCGATCTCGGCCCAGGCGCCGATCTCGTCGCGTCCGCAGGCCAGTGCCCAGGCCGGCCAGCCGCCGTGGTCGAGCGGCTCGGCCGCGCTGCGGGCCGGCGCCCTCGCTGGCAGCGGCGGCGCCGGCGTGACCCGACTGCCATCGGCACGCCGCAGCGGCAGCACCTCGGCACTGCCGGCGACCGAAATCGCTTCGGGCATCGGTGCCGGCATCGGCGCGGGGGCGGTGACCAGCGCCAGCAGTTCGTCGGCCTCGCCGAGCTGACGCCGGATGGCCTCCACCAGACCCGTCAGCGCCGCGGACCGGCCGGCCCCATCGTCCAGGCGCTGCGGCTGCAGGTCGAGCAGGCTGTGCAGCTCCGACGGCAGATCGTGCTCGTCGGGCATCGGCGTCGAGCCCAGCAGCACCGGCAGGATCGGCACCCCGCGCTGCAGCCCCGTGGCGATCTCCAGCCGGACCCAGTCGCGCCGGTCCTGCAGGCGCGGCCGGCCACGGTCATCGGCGATGTGCGACCAGTCCGGGCCGATCAGCACCAGCAGCAGCCGGCAGTCCTGCATCTGCTGCTCGGCCTTCAGGCGCAGGTTCTCCCCGGGCAGCAGCCCTTCCAGGCCCATCACCACCCGGCCGGGAAAGTAGTGCAGAAGCCGCTCGAGCAGCATCCGGGCCGCATCGCGGCTGTCCTGTCGGCGGTAACTGATGACGATGGTGTTCATGGTCGGGGCGAGCGGCGTCAGCCCTGATTTTCACACCACTCACGCCGTTCACATCACGCCCCCCGCCCAGCCAGGCTCAGGCGATCTCGACCTCCGGCGCCGGCGCCCGGGCCGGCGCCTGGGCACCGAAGGCATCCACGCCCTCGCGGCTGACGCCGCAGCCCAGGAAGAGCTCCTCGTCACGCAGCGCGATGACATAGGCGCTCTTGCGGATCGAGCCGCCGCTGACCGGGTCCAGCCCGAGATAGTCGATCCAGCCGCGCCCCTGGCGTGCCGCCTCGCGGCCGGCGCGGATCAGCGCGTCGGCCGCATCGGCGCTCATCGACGGCGTCTCGTCGACCCGCTGCCCGGCCAGCTCCGGCCGGGCGGCATGGGCAGCGAAGCGGTCAGCGCCATCGATGACAAAGACGAACATGCCGCGCTGCGACCAGGGACCATCAGGCAGGTTGAACTCGACGAGCGCAGGATCCAGCCCCAGCTCGTCGATGCGGGCCACCGCCTGCTCGGCCAGTTCGCGCGCCTCCTCGACCGTGGCATCGCGCAGCCGGATGGTGGCCACCGAGCGGCGCAGCACCGTGGCCTGGGTCGACAGCACCCCGGCCGAGCGGCTCGACTGCACCGCGATCTCGGCGTTGTGGCGGGTCAGCGCGTCCAGACTCTCGATGGTGGCTGCCACGCCCGCCAGCGAATCGCGCTGGCTGGAGCTGCCCTCGGCCAGCGTCAGCAGCCGGGCGGAAATCTGGTCGATGCCGCTCGACAGGGCCTCGATGCGCTGGCCCGCCTCGTCGATGGCGCCGCGCGACTGCCCGGCCTGCAGCGCGGTGGCCTCGATCAGCGCATGCACCTCCGCTGCGGCCTGGCTGCAGCGTGCAGCCAGACCACGGATCTCGCCCGCCACCACCGCAAAGCCGCGTCCGGCCTCGCCGGCCCGGGAGGCCTCGATCGAGGCATTGAGCGCCAGCATGTTGGTCTGGAAGGCGATGTCGTCGATCACTGCATTGATCTCGGCCACCCGGCGCACGCTGTCCTGCAGCGCGGACATCGCGCCGATGGCGGCCTGCATCGCCTCGCTGCCGGTGGAGGCGTCGCCATGCAGCCCGGCCGCCAGATGCTGCAGCGCATCGGCCGCCCGGCTGCTGGCGCCGACCAGGCTGTCAAGCTGCTGCACGCTGCCGACGGTGCGGTGCAGCTCGGCCGACTGCTCCTCGGTGCGCTGGCGCAGCATGTCGCCGCCGCCGGACACCTGACCGCCCGCCTGGTCGATGCGCACCGCGCTGCTGCGGATCTCGCCCACCAGCGCCGACAGCCGCGCGCTCATCGCCTCGAGCGATCGCCCCACCTCGGCCATCTCGTCGGCACCTTCGATGCGGACCGCCCGGGTCAGGTCGCCGGCCGCCACCGCGCCGACCGCCGCGCTCACCTCGCCGAGCGCCTCCACGAAGCCGCGGTAGAAGCAGATCGCCAGATAGAGCGTCAGCAGCACGCCGGCCAGATTGAGCGCCAGCAGACCGGCCAGATGCACGCGCTGGGCCTGGGCCCGCTGCATGAGCCGCTCGTCCAGCCGGCCCCAGGCCTCCTGCTCGAGCTGTCCGAGCAGCTGCAGCACCTCGGCGGTCTCGCGCTGGAAGGGCAGCACCTCGGCCTCGATCGCCTCGCGGTCGAAGATCCCGCGGATCATGCCGGCCAGGTGCTGCAGGCGCTCACGTGCGGCCGGGGCTCCCGGCAGCACGCCGGCGCCCGCCCGATCGAGCGCCTGCAGCCGCGGCACCATCGTGCCGGTGGCCCGCTCCAGATCATCGGCCAGCGCCAGCATCATCGCGGCCTCGCGCGGCATCACGTCGCGCTGCAGCAGCTCGATGCCGCGCGAGCCGGCCAGCGCCGTCGTCTCCAGCCAGGGCGGCAGCCGCTCGACCGAGAGATCGGCCAGCAGCGTGGCGGCCGGATCGGCATCGAAGAGCACGCCGGCGCGCTCGCTGCTCAGCCAGGCCAGCTGGCTCAGGCGAGCGGCCCGCGCACCATGCTCGGCCAGCATCTCGGCCCGCCTTTCCGGCAGACGCCCCTGGGCCAGCGCCTGCAGACGCTCGCGCTCGGTCGGCCAGACATCCTCGAGCCGCAGCGCCTCCGGCATCTCGGCGCGGCGCGTCTCGACATGCTCGAGCGCCCGGGTGATCTGGCGCCGCACGCCATCGCGCGCACTGATCATTTCCGCCGACTGGGTGCCGGCCACCTGCAGGCTCAGGGTGCGGTGCAGTTGCACCAGCACCGCCATGTCGCCCAGATCGCGGGCCAGCGCGGCACCGGCGCGGGCCCGGTCGGCTGCGGCCAGCGTCCTCAGTCCGTCGCTCAGCGACAGGCCCAGCATCAGCAGCAGCGGCGGCAGCAGCAGCAGCGCCATCAGCATCATCTTGCGCGGCAGCGGCAGCCGGCGCATCAGGCGCATGCCGGGCTGCAGCAGCCGGTGGCCTCGGATCTGTTCCATCCTGCCCCCTCCCACTTGTAGGTTCTTGTGCATCCTCATCCTCGATGCTCAACGCACCACGAAGTGCCCGACCGAGCGCTTGAGCGCATCACCCTGATGGCGCAAGCCCCCCGAAGCCTCCGACAGCTGCGCCACCAGCGCAACATTGCCCTGCACCGAGGCATCCACCTGATGCACGATGTCGAGCACCTGCTGCGACTGCTCGCGGCTGTCGAGCGTGACCTGCACCAGGCTGCCCATGATCCGGTCGACCGCCTGGATCTCGTCGCCGGTGCGGCCCACCGCGCGGCTGGCGCGATCGGTCATCACGCTGCCCTGCTCGATCTCGGCGGCCGACACATCGACGATGGCGCGGATCTTGGCCGCCGCATCCTCGCTGCGCTGCGCCAGCGCGCGCACCTCCTGCGCCACCACCGAGAAACCGCGGCTGGCGCTGCCGGCCCGCGCCGCCTCGACCGAGGCATTGAGCGACAGCAGCTTGGTCTGGAAGGCCACCGCCTCCACCAGCCCGACGATGTGGACGATCTCGCGGCTCTTGACCTGCAGCGACTGCATGCTCTCGCGCAGGCCCTCCATCGCCTTGCGGCTGCGCTGGGCTTCGGTGCGCATGGTGCGCACATGCTCGGCCGCCTCGTCGACCTGGTGCGCGCACGCATCCATCGCGCCGGAGAAGCGCTGCGCCCGCTCGACCACCTTGGACAGCGCATCGCGCACCTCGCCGGTGCGCCCCGACAGGCCGGTGTTGCCGATCGCCACCTCGCGCGAGGCATGGGTCACCGCGGCCACGCCATGCTGGACCGCCTCGAACAGCGCCGAGATGCTGGCGTTCGCCCGGCCCAGCGTGTTGAGCGCATGGCCGATCTCGTCGCGCCCCCAGCCACGCGGACGTGCGCTCAGATCGCCCTGGCCGATGCGGTCGAGATGACGGCACAGCGTGTTCAGCCCGCCCGACATCACCCGGTACAGGCAGACCAGCAGATAGAGGCCCACCAGCGCCAGCACGCCCAGTAGCGCCAGCCGCACGCCGAGCCGATCGACCAGCACCGCCTCCCGCGCCTTCATTCGCGTGCCGATGCGCTCCAGCGCCATGTGCTGCAGCC
>RRZU010375826.1_pt1 | contig 19799 bp, 9 predicted proteins | sample 2165561 | NCBI WGS metagenome assembly RRZU01 (sample SAMN10456909, study PRJNA506462) | wastewater metagenome | isolation source: wastewater sludge | place: USA: Moscow, Idaho | reverse complement strand
GGTCGGGCCGCCACCGCGGATCGGCGAGGTGGACGTGACCCGGGCGGTGGCCCGGCCCACCGGGGTCGGCGAGTTCGACCGGGTGCTCGGCGGCGGCTTGGTGCCCGGGGCGGTGGTGCTCGTGGCCGGTGAGCCGGGGATCGGCAAGTCCACGCTGTTGCTCGACGTCGCCGCGCGGGCCGCCCGCGAGGGGCGCACCGTGCTCTACGTCAGCGGCGAGGAGTCGGCGGCGCAGGTGCGGCTGCGGGCCGAGCGGATCGAGGCGATGGCCGCGTCGCTGCACCTGGCCGCCGAGACCGACCTGGCCATCGTGCTCGGCCAGATCGAGGCATGCCGGCCCGATCTCGTCATCGTCGACTCGGTGCAGACCCTGGCCAGCGCGCAGGTCGAGGGCGCCGCCGGCAATGTCGGGCAGGTCCGTGAGGTCGCTGCGAGCCTCATCGAGGTGGCCAAGTCGCGGGGGGTCGCCGTGTTGCTCGTCGGGCATGTCACCAAGGACGGCGCGATCGCCGGGCCGCGGTTGTTGGAGCACCTCGTCGGCGTCGTCACCGCCTTCGAGGGCGAGCGGCATTCCCGGCTGCGCCTGGTCCGCGCGGTGAAGAACCGCTACGGCCCGACCGACGAGGTCGGCTGCTTCGACCTGTCCGATGTCGGCATCGTGGGGCTGGCCGACCCGAGCGGGCTGTTCCTGTCCAGCCGGGACGCCCCCGTGCCAGGCACCGCGGTGACGGTGGCCCTGGAGGGGCGGCGGCCGCTCGTCGCGGAGGTGCAGGCCCTCGTCGCGGCGTCTTCGCTGCCCAGACCCCGCCGCGCCACCCATGGGCTCGACGCGTCACGGGTGGCGATGCTGCTGGCCGTGCTGGCGCGCCGGGCCCGAGCCCCGGTCGGCGCCAGTGACGTGTACGCCGCGACGGTCGGCGGGGTGCGCCTGAGCGAGCCGGCCGCCGACCTGGCGATCACCCTGGCGGTGGCTTCGGCGCTGCGCGAACTGCCCTTCCCCACCGATGCCGTCGCGATCGGCGAGGTAGGGCTGGCCGGTGACATCCGCTCCGTCTCCGGTATGCCGCGCCGGCTCGCCGAAGCGGCCCGCCTGGGGTTCCGCCGAGCCTGGGTGCCGCGGGGGGTGATCGGCTCCGGGCCGATCCCCGAGGGCCTGCGGGTGCTCGAGGTGAGTTACGTGTGGGAGGCGGTGAGCCGAGCCCTGGAGTGACCGAGCCCTGGAGTGACCGAGCCCTGGAGTCCCCGCGCCCGGACCGGCAGACCCGGCCCGGCTAGACTCCGCCCGTGGAACGTTCCGATGACGACCAGCTGATTGCCACGCTGGCAGCGGTCGCACCGGGCACCGAGCTGCGCGATGGGCTGGAGCGCATCCTGCGCGGCGGCACCGGCGCCCTCATCGTCATCGGCAACGACAAATCGGTCGAGGCGATCTGCTCGGGCGGGTTCCGTATCGACATCGAGTTCTCGGCCACCAGGCTGCGCGAGTTGACGAAGATGGACGGCGCGGTGGTCATCGACAAGGACATCGCCAAGATCGTCCGCGCCAACGCCCAGCTCGTGCCCGACGCCCGCATCGAGACCGCCGAGTCGGGCACCCGGCACCGCACCGCCGAGCGGGTGGCGATCCAGACCGGGGTGCCGGTCATCTCGGTGAGCAAGTCGATGCAGACCATCGCCCTCTACGTCGGCGGGCGGCGGCACGTCGTCGAGGGGTCGGCTTCGATCCTGTCGCGCGCCAACCAGGCACTGCAGACCCTGGAGCGCTACAAGTCGCGCCTCGACGAGGTGTCCGGTGCGCTCTCGGCGCTGGAGATCGAGGATCTCGTGACGGTCCGCGACGTCGCCGCCGTCCTGCAGCGCCTGGAGATGGTCCGGCGGATCAGCGAGGAGATCCACGGGTATGCCGTGGAACTCGGCACCGACGGACGCCTGCTCAGCCTGCAGCTGGAAGAACTCGTCGGTGGCCTCGGCCCTGACCGGGAGCTCGTGCTGCGCGACTACCTGCCCACCGGCAAGGGCGCCAAGAGCGTCGAGACCGCGATGGCCGACCTCGTCGACATCTCGGCGACCGAGCTGCTCGACCTGGCCGCCGGCGCCCGGGCGGTCGGCTTCGCCGGCCCGGCCGACACCCTCGACACCTCGGTCTCCCCACGCGGCTATCGCCTGCTCACCCGCATCCCGCGGCTGCCCGGCGCCATCATCGAGCGGCTCGTCGAGCACTTCGACAGCCTGCAACGCCTGCTGGCCGCCAACATCGAGGACCTCATGGCGGTCGAGGGGGTCGGCGAGAGCCGGGCCCGCGCGGTCCGCGAGGGGCTGTCCCGGATGGCCGAGTCGAGCATCCTCGAGCGCTACGTCTGAGTGCCCGACACCCCCTCCCCCGCAGTCACTGCGGCCGATCCGACGACAGGCCCCATGGCGCTGCCGGCCATCCACACCGCGACCCTCACCTGGTATGCCGCGCACGCCCGCCCGCTGCCCTGGCGCGCCCCCGACACCACCCCGTGGGGGGTGCTCGTCTCGGAGGTGATGGCCCAGCAGACCCCAGTGGCCCGGGTCGAACCGGTGTGGCGCGAGTGGCTGCAGCGGTGGCCGACGCCGGCCGCGCTGGCCGACGCCGCACCCGGCGAGGCGATCCGCGCCTGGGGCCGATTGGGCTACCCGCGCCGGGCCCTGCGGCTGCACGAGGCGGCCACCACGATCCGCGACCGGCACGGCGGCCAGGTGCCGGCCGACGTCGCGGCCCTGCGAGCGTTGCCCGGCGTCGGGGAGTACACCGCCGCGGCGGTCGGCTGTTTCGCGTTCGGGGTGGCCGTGCCGGTCGTCGACACCAACGTCCGCCGGGTGCTCACCCGGGCGCTGCTCGGGCGTGCGTATGCCGCGCCCAGCCTGACCGCCGCCGAACGTGACCTCGCCGCTCGAGCCCTGCCCGGCACCCACGCCGACGCGGTGGTCTGGAATGTCGCCGTCATGGAGCTGGGCGCTCTGGTCTGCACTGCACGATCACCGGATTGCCGACACTGCCCGCTCGCGACGCGCTGCGCCTGGCTGGGAGCCGGCCGCCCGGCATACCAGGGCCCGACCCGCCGCGCTCAGGCGTGGGCCGGCACCGACCGGCAGTGCCGCGGTGCCGTGCTCCAGGCACTGCGCACCGCAGCGGCGCCACTGAGCGAACGCGTCCTCACGCAGGCGTGGCCCCATGACGACGCGCAGCGGGCGCGCTGCCTCGACGGCCTGGTCGCCGACGGGCTTGTCGAGCCCCTGTCCGACGGGGGCTTCCGGCTCCCGGGCCTGTCCTGATGTCGTGGCCCAGGGAGCCCGCCCAGGGGGCCGGGAGTGACGCTCAGCGCACGACGGCGACCGGGCAGCCGCTGTCGTGGATGAGCCGGTGGCTGACCGACCCGAGCAGCAGGCCGGCGAAACCGCCACGGCCACGGGTGCCGACGACGAGCAGGCCGGCACTTTCGGCGGCCTCGCGCAGCACGATCACCGGCGAGCCCTGCACGACACGGCCTTCGACCGAGATCCCCGGGTGACGCTCGGAGAGCTTCGACACGGCGAGGTCGACCCACTTGCGCATCTGCGCCTCGGCCTTGCCGTGCATCTGCTGGACACCGATCCGGTGGGCGAACTCCTGGCTGAGCCCGCCCAGCGAGGAGACATCCCACACCCCGACGACGATGAGGGGAGCCCCGGCCCGCTCGGCCATTTCGGCCGCCAAGAAGCCGGCGTGCACCCCGGAACGGGAGCCGTCGATCCCGACGATGATGGGATGCTCGGCGGTGAGATCGGTGTGCCCGTCGCCCCGGATCACGACGACCGGGCAGTTGGCGTGCGAGGTCACGGCATACGCGACCGAGCCGAGCACGGCCGAGGCGGTCTCGCCGTGTCCGCGGTTGCCGACGACGACGAGTTCGGCCTCTCGGGAGGCCTCGACGATGGCCGCGGCGACGCTGCGGTAGCCCTTGATCGTGTCGACCTCGGTGACCCCGAGTTCGCGCGCGCGCGCCGCGCCGGACTGCAGCACGGCGTCGGCCGCCTCCAGGACCTCTTCGGGCAGCTCGGGCATGTCGCCCACAATGCCGCCGACCGCGATGACGTGGATGATCGTCAGCGAGTCCTGCTGGCGGACTGCCTCACGCGCTGCCCAGTCCAGCGCGTTGGCGGACTCCGGACCGTTGTGAGCGACGAGAATCATTGGTGACCTTTCGTTCGGTTATTCGCCAGAAGTCCACTGTGCTGCATCGTGGCCTCTCGGGGAAGAGCCAACCGCCCTTCCCCACCTCACGCAAACCGAGGGTGTGAGCGACCGCACGCCCCCGACGACGACTCAGCGGCCCGCCACCCCCCGGGCAGAGTCGAGGGTGAGCAGCATCCGGGTGTTGCCGAGGGTGTTCGGCTTGACCCGTTCGAGGTCGAGGAACTCCGCGACACCCTCGTCGTAGGAGCGCAGCAACTCGGCATACACCTCCGGAGGCACCGCCTGACCCTCGATCGGCACGAAGCCGTGCCGACCGAAGAACGCGATCTCGAAGGTGAGGCAGAAGATCCGTGACACCCCGAGCGCCCGCGCGTCCTCGACGAGGTCGCCCAGCAGCACATGCCCCGCGCCACGCCCCAGATGCTCAGCGGCGACCGCGATAGTGCGCACCTCGGCCAAGTCGTCCCAGAGCACGTGCAGCGCCCCGCAGCCCACGACCCGCCCGGCCTGCTCGACGACCCGGAACTGCTGCAGCGACTCGTAATAGGCCACCGCGTCCTTGGCCACGAGGCGTCGGGCGGCGACCAGCGGTGCGACGATGTCGCGGATGGCACGCACGTCGCTCGTGCGGGCTGGCCGGGTCTGATAGGTCACCTCGGTCACGGACACAGAAGGGGGCTCTCCTTGGTCGATCGCGGTTCCGGGGGCGCAGCGACCGCACCGCTGCCCATCCGGTATGCCGCGGGCCATCGTCCCATGCGCGCCCGCCCCGGCCGGCGCCGCTGCGCCGTCGCCATCGGGGTGTCGCTCGTGCTCGGTGCCTTGCTGAGCGGCTGCACGTCCGGCGCGCCGTCCCGCCCAGCCAATAGCAGCACGCTGAGCACCAGCACCAGCGCCAGCACCAGCACGACCGCGGAGCCGGGGCGGTGGCTGCCGATCCCGACGAGCGGGGGCGACGCGGCATACCGGCTGGCGGCGCCCGCCCGGGCGACACCCCGGCTCATCGCCCTACCGATCGATCCACTCGGGCCGGGCCGCGAGCCGATCGTCCGGGAGTCGGTGGTGCGGGTGGTCGCGGTCGACGGGTCGCTGGTGACCGCGGCAGCGCTGGAGCCACCCGGTGCCGGCGAGCTGACGATCGCGGTCGGAGGCCGACTGGCGGTGCTGCTGGCGCCGGGCGCGGCGACGACGCTCACGGTGCGGATCACCGATCAACTGATCACGTCGGCGGTGTGGCGCGATCGCGCCGGGGTGCGCTCGCTGCGGGTGACGCCGACCTGGGTGACCCGCGGCTGGTCCGGCGGCGCGGATGCGGTGTGGGCGGCGCTGCGGGCGACCCGACCCGACGCCGACACCCCCGGCATGCGAGAGCAGCTGGCCTGTCATGTGCAGTTCGCGCCGATGAAGCCGGCGTGGTTCCTGGAGCCGGCCCGCCCGGCCGTCGGGTATGCCGCGACCGTCGCCGCAGCCTGCAATCCGGGTGATCTCCCGGATGGCGGCTAGCCCAGCCGCACGCCGCCGCCGGCCCGGCTGGCGATGAGATACGAGGGGGTGACCGGGGGCAGTCCGCCGCCGATCTCCCAGGCCTCGCCGTCGGGGTCGGGCGCCACCCGCAGCTCGCGGCCGTCGTCGAAGTCGATGATGAGGGTGCCGTCCTTGGCCGCGTGGGCGCGGATGACGACCGCGCGGTGCAGCTGCAGGACGATGGCGACCGAGTCGAGGTCTTCCGGGTCGACCCGGTGCGTGCGCCCGCCGATGAGCAGCGTGAACGCGGTGATCAACCGGACCGTGTCGGTGCCCTCGACGACGAGGGTCACGGCGTAGTCGACGCACAGCTGATCCACCTCGCGCCCGACCAACGGGAGCACGTAGTGGGTCGATTCCTCGCGGACCTGCGAGTCGACAGCGGTGTCAGTCACGCACCCAGCCTAGGTCACACTTGCGCCGGATTGGTCCGCCCCACGCAGGAATGGCCTGCAGGGGCTGTCGGCGGGCGCTGCAGGCACGCGTGGACGGGGTGCGTCCAGGCGCCTGAGCCGGTTCGCTCCGGCCCCCTCGGCGTGGATGTGTCGGGCCGGCGCGAGCTTGGAGCTCGGGCCGGCCCGACGGTGTTATGGGGTCACGTGGTCACGGGATCTCGTGGTCACGGGATCTTGTGGTGACGGGATCTCGTGGTCTCGTGGTTGTGTGGTTGTGTGGTTGTGGTTCCTTACTGGGTTGCGGCACGGCGTGGGCGGCGTCGGGTGATGAGGATGAGCAACCCTCCGGTCAGGAACAGGCCGAGCCCCAGGATGAGTAGGGGTTGCAGTTCGGCACCGGTTTGGGCCAGCCGGGAGGCCGGGACGACCAGGCTGGCCTGGGCGTCGTTGTCCGTCGGTGTCGTGTCTGTGTCTGTGCCCGGGGTTGGGACCGGGCCCAGTGGTGTTGTCTCGGGCACGTCCTTGGGGGAGGGGGTGATGTAGGCGACGTTGCGTAGGTCGCCTACCGCCGCCACCGTGGCCACGACCGTGATCGCGGGCCCGTCAGCGCCGGCTGTGAGCGCAGCGGAGGCCACGCAGGTGGCTGCCGTGCACTCGTACCCGGTTCCTGTCATCGACACCATCGTCAGCCCTGCGGGCAACACCTCGGTGACCGACCAGCCGGTGAGCGCGTCGACCGGCCCCTCGTTGTGCGGGGTGAGGGTGAAGGTGATCTGGTCACCCAGGTGCACCGCCGCGGTGGTGCTCAGCTGTTTGGTCAGGGTGAGGTTGAGCTTGACCAGGCCCGCGTCGATGCTCGGGTCGTCCGGGGTGTCCGCACGGTTGTCGCCGTCGGCTGCGGCGGTGAAGCTGACCCGCCCGGTGACCACGTCGGCATCCGAGTCCAGCGTCGTGTCCGGGTTCGCCAGTGCCGTCGTGAACGACGAACCAGCGGGTTTGACGAACTCGATGCTGTATGCCGCGCCGGCGAGCAGGTCGGTGAACGAGTAGAACCCGTTACCGTCCGTGGTCGCGGTGGCCACCTTGTTGCCGTCGGTGTCGTAGAGGTTGACCACAACCCCGGGCACGGCCGGCTCACCGGCATCCTGGGTGCCGTTGCGGTTGACGTCGAACCAGACGTAGTCACCCACCGACACCAAGGTGATCAGGCCGGCGTCCAGGGTCGGGTTGTCGACCTTCAACGGGTCCACGAGGTTGTCACCGGTCAGCGACGCCACGAAGGTCACCTGTCCGCTGACGGGGTCGGCGTCGGAGTCGCTCGTGTCGGTCTTCGTGGAGTTGCTGGTGTCGCCGGTGACGTCCTGACCGGTCAGCACCATGTTGGCGGGGGTGACGAACTGGATCTGGTAGGTCACGCCACCGATGAGGTTGTTGAACGCGTAGTAGCCGTTGCTGTCGGTCACTGTCGTCACCGGTGCCCCGCCGGGCAGCACCGCGGGTTTACCGTCGGCGTCCAGCAGGTTGACGGTGACACCAGCCACCGGGGCCTCACCCGCGGTCTGCAGGCCGTCCCGGTTGACGTCGAGCCACACGTAGTTGCCCACCGACACCAGCTCGACCAGGCCCGCGTCGATGCTCGGGTTGTCCGGGCTCGTGGCGGAGTTGGCACCGGTTACTGGGGCAACCACCGTGACCAGACCAGTGGCCACATCAGCGTCCGAGTCCGTCGCGTCGGTGCTCGGGTCGTTGCTGCTGTCACCGGAGACGTTCTGGGTGGTGAACACGGTGTCCGCGGGTTTGACGAACTGCACCTGGTAGGTGACACCGGCCAGCAGGTTGGTGAACGAGTAGAACCCGTTCGCGTCCGTGGTCGTGGTCACCGGGGCACCACCGGGCAGCTGCGCGGGTTTACCGTCGGCGTCCAACAGGTTGACCGTCACACCCGGCACGACCGGCTCGTCCGCGACCGCGCCCTGCAGGCCGTCCCGGTTGCGGTCGTACCACACGTAGTCCCCGATGGAGACCAGCTCGACCAGACCCGCATCGATCGTCGGGTCGTCGGCCTTACCTGGCTCGCCGAGGTTGGCGCCGGTGTCCGGCGTCGTCACCTTGGCGCGACCAGTGGTCACGTCGGCGTTGGAGTCGGTCGCTGCCGCACCGGTCAGTGCGGTGGTGAACACGGTGTCCGCCGGTTTGACGAACTCGACCACGTATGCCGTGTGCGGTGCCAGACCGGTGAAGGCGTAGTAGCCACCTGTGGTGGTCGTCGACTGCAGTGTGGTGCCGTCGGCGGCATACAGGTTGACCACCATGCCGTCGGCCACGACCGGCTCGTCCGCGAAGGGGCCTTGCTGGCCGTCGAGGTTGCGGTCGTACCACACGTAGTCACCGATGGAGACCGGGACCACCGTCAACGGCGCCTGCGCGTCGTTGTCGGTCGGCGTCGCCGACGTGTCACCGTCCTTGACCACCGGGGTACCCAACGGGTTGGTCTCCGGCACATCAATACCAGCCGGCGACACATACGCCACATTGTTGGCCGTCCCGATGAACCCGGCATCGATCGTCGCGGTCACCGTGACCGGTGCACCATCAGACGCCGCCGCCAACGGCACCGACGACGTACACACATTCCCGGCGCACTCGTAGGTGGCGGCACCGGTCATCGACACGAACGTCAAACCCGTCGGCAACACATCCGTCACCGACCACCCAGCCAACGCATCGGCCGGGCCGTCGTTGTGCGGGGTCAGCGTGTAGGTCACCGTCAACCCCGGGTAGTACGGACCAGCCGTGTCCAACGTCTTGGCCAAGGTCAGGTTGAACAACACCAGACCAGCGTCGATGGTCGGGTCATCAGCCTTGGTCGGGTCACCGAGGTTGCTCCCGCTCGTGGGCGTGGTGACCGCAGCCGTCCCGTCTGCCGGGTTGGCGTTGGAGTCCAGGGCCACGTCACCGGCACCGAGTGTGGTGAAGGAGGCAGCCGCCGTGTCCGGCAGCGAGGACTTCACGAACACCACTGTGTATGCCGTGTTCGGCACCAGGCCGGTGAAGGCGTAGTAGCCATTGGCGTCGGTGGTCTTGGTCGCGACGACCGTGCCCGTGGCGTCCTTGAGCTGGACGGTCATCCCGGCCACCGGCTTCTCCACGGCGGGGTCACCCTGCAGGCCGTCACGGTTGATGTCCCACCAGACGTAGTCACCGATCGAGACCGGGACCACCGTCAACGGCGCCTGGGCGTCGTTGTCGGTCGGCGTCGCCGACGTGTCACCGTCCTTGACCACCGGGGTACCCAACGGGTTGGTCTCCGGCACATCAGTGCCAGCCGGCGACACATACGCCACATTGTTGGCCGTCCCGATGAACCCGGCATTGATCGTCGCGGTCACCGTGACCGGTGCACCATCAGACTTCGCCGCCAACGGCACCGACGACGCACACACGTTCGCAGCGCACGAGTAGCTCGTCCCCGCGGTCATGGACACGAACGTCAGACCGGTCGGCAGCACATCGGTCACCGACCACCCAGCCAACGCATCGGCCGGGCCGTCGTTGTGCGGGGTCACCGTGTAGGTCACCGTCAACCCCGGGTAGTACGGGCCAGCCGTGTCCAGGGTCTTCTTCAGGGTCAGGTTGAACAACACCAGACCAGCGTCGATGCCGTGGTTGTCCGCCTGGCCGGCGGCACCGATGTTGGAACCGGAGGTGGGCGACGTGAAGGTCACCCGGCCTGTCGTCAGGTCGGCGTCAGAATCAGTCAGGTCCGCGGTTGCACTGTTCGTCGCGTCGGCACCCGCGTTCTGCTTGGTGAACGACGCCTTGGCAACCGCCGGGTCGGACGTGGAGGACTTCACGAACTCCACCGTGTAATGGGTACCCGGAAGAAGATCCGTGAACCAGTAGTAGCCGTTGGCGTCGGTCGTCGTCGACTTCAGGACCGCGCCCGTGCCGTCCGCGGCATACAGGTTGACCGTCATCCCGGCCACCGGCTTCTCGACCGCAGGGTCACCCTGCAGGCCGTCCCGGTTGACGTCCCACCAGACGTAGTCACCGATGGAGACCTTCTGGACCTGCAGCGACGCCTGGGCGTCGTTGTCCGTCGGGCTCGCCGCGGTGTCGGTGCCGAGGGTTGGCACCACCAACGGGTTGGTCTCTGGGCCGTCACTGCCGGCCGGCGAGACGTACGCCACGTTCGTGGCGACCCCGGCAAAGGTGGCGCTGAGCTTGGCCGTCACCGTGATCACCGGGCCGTCCACACCGGCGGCCAGAGCCGCCGCCGCGACGCACGTACCGGCAGTCGTAGCGCAGTCATAGCCAGCCCCAGTCATCGACACCAGCGCGAGGTCAGCGGGCAACACATCGGTCAACGACCAACCACCCACCGCAGCCGCCGGACCATCGTTATGCGGGGTCAGCGTGTAGGTCACCGTTTGACCCGGCACGAACGGACCAGCCGTCGTCAGAGCCTTAGCCAGTCGCAGGTTGTAGACGACGATGCCCGCGTCAATGCCGGGGTTGTCGGCCACATTCGCGCCGCCGGCGTTGGCGCCGGTGGCCTGCGAGGTGAAGGACACCGTCGCCCGCTGCGCCGTCGGTGTCGCCGGGACCGTGTCGGAGTCCTTGACGTCCGCCGTCGCGCTGTTACTCGTGTCAGACCCCGCGTTGGGCGTGGTGAAGAACGCCGTCGCACCTGCCGGGCTCGTCGCCGTGGAGATGTCGAAACCGATGACGTATGCCGTCGACGGCGTCAACCCGGTGAACCAGTAATGCCCAGTCGAGTCGGTCGTCGCGGTCGCGAGGACGGTGGTGCCGTTCGCGGCATACAAGGTGACGGTGGCGCCCACGACGGGAGCCTCACCGGTCTCCTGCAGACCATCACGGTTGGCGTCGACCCACACGAAGTCACCGACCGAGACCACGTTGATGCTCGCCTGAGCATCATTGTCGGTCGCCGTGCCGGCCGTGTCAGTCGTCGTCGTCGGGACCACCAGAACGTTGGTCTCCACCACATCACCAGCGGCCGGCGCGACGTAGGCGACGTTGTGGAACGACGAACCCGCCCACCCAGCGGCCACCTTCGTGACCACCGTGATCGGGGCCCCCGTGGCACCCGCGGCCAGACCGGAGCCGGCTGTGCACACCGGAGCCGTCGGCGCCGTGGCGATGTCACAGGTGTAGCCGGTGCCCGACATGGACACAATCTCCAACCCAGCGGGCAGGACGTCCGTCACCGACCAGCCGGTCAGCGCGTCGCTGGCGCCGGCGTTGTTCGGCGTGAGCGTCCAGGTCACCTGGGTGCCCGGAACGAGAAGACCAGACCAGGTGCCCCCAGTCTTGGCCAACTGCAGGTTGATCTGCACCAGACCGCCGTCCAACGTCGGGTTATCCGTCGCATCCGGCGCCCCAGACCCGTTCGTCCCCGTGGTCGGCGCGGTGAAAGCGATAGTGCCGTCAGCCGGGTTGACGTCGGAGTCCTTCGTGTCCGTGGCCGTGCTATTGGACGTGTCGCCACCGACGTTCTGCGTGGTCCACGAGTAGCCGGTCGGCGTCGTGAACGTCAGCGTGTACGCCGCACCCGGAGTCAAGTTCGTGAACTCGTAGTAGCCGTCCGCGCCGGTCGTGTACGTCCCGACAACCGTCCCAGACGCGTTCTTGAGGGTCACCGTGACGTCCTTCACGCCCGGCTCACCCGCGGTCTGCAGACCATCACGGTTGTTGTCCAACCACACGTAGTCCCCGATCGACACGGGCTGCACGACAAACCCGAAGTCGAGGGTGAGGTCCTTCTGGCCATCGACGGTGAGCCCGGTCGAGGACGCCGTCCAGCTCGAGGAGTCGATCGAGGTGTTGGTGCCGGCGTTGGCCGTCGTCGGCACATAGCCGGCCAAGGCGGCCGCCGAGGCGGTCTTGTCGATGGTCACCGTGTAGCTCTGCCCGGCCGCCAGCAACGGCAGGTTGGGGAAGAGGTAGTGACCGGTCGCGTCGGTCGTCTGCGGCGGCACGACATTGCCGAAGACGTCCGTGACTGGCTGGCCGTCCGGCCCGGTGAGCACCAGGACAACACCCGGGATCGGGACGTCCGTGGCGTCCTGCAGCCCGTCCTTGTTGGCGTCGACCCACACGTAGTCCCCGACCTGCACCTGCGGCTTGGCCGGGACGATGATGCCGACCTTGCGCGGGGCGGCAGCCAACTGCGGTAGCAACGATCCGTCGGTTGGGTTGATGCCGGACACCTGGTCGCCCAGCGAGTTCCAGGCGGCGGACAGGTTGAGACCACCTGCCATCCCCGGCAACGACGAAGCCGGCGCGTTGATCGGAGCGTGCATGGGTGCGTCAAAGTACATGTGGGTGCCGGCCGGCCAAGCGGCGGCCGGGTCGGTCACACCGGCATACATGAGGATCTTGAAGGACTTGACGTTCGCCCACGTGCCGGCCATGGCCTCGATCTGGGCTTGGGTGTACCACGTGTTCTGGACGTTGGTGCCGCCGGTCGGGTCGGTGCACGCGGCACCCTGCCAATTCGTTCCCGGAGTGGGCGAGGCCAATTCGGGGCGGCACGGGTCATAGGACAGGCTGTAGAGCACGGTGAAGTTCGCGCGGGCGGGGACAGTGGACTGCGGGGTGACCGGGCCGGTGAGGACCGGGGTCCACTGGGTGAGTCGCCCGCTGGTGGACAGTGCCTGGTTGACGCCGACGTCACCGATATGCGGGAGGATGTCGTAGAACGTGTAGTTCGTCAGCGAGATATTTCCCGAGTTGACGATGTCGAAGGTGTAGTCGAAGTTACCGTTGGGGTTGACCTCGGCCACGCAGGGATAGCGGGTGTAGCCGCCGAAGGCATCCGGGCAGGTGGCCGGGTCAGTGGCGCCCGGAGTAGTCGTGCCGGTCGACTCGAAGACGTTGGTCCCGACGTCGCCCTTGACCCACTTGTACGAGCTGGTGATCGCCGCCTCGCGCACCTGGACGCCCGCCACATTGGCGCACATGGGGTCGGTGGTGCCGGGGATCGAGTTGATCCCGTTCGCGTCGGTCACCGTGGTGATGAAGTACTGGTTAGAGCAGGTGGTCGTCACGCCCGGGACGGTCGTGTTCGTGTATGCCGTGTTGGTGTAGTTGGCGATCGCCGTCCCCGGGTTGGCCTGAGCCTGGAAGTAGATCGTGTAGTAGTGCGAGCCGTCCGCCACGGTCGAGGGCATCGGCAGGTCGAGCCACTGCAACAACGTCGTCGTGCCACCTGCGGGGACTCCCGGCGTGATGACCGGGTCGGCGAGTGGGCTGGCTTTGCAGTAGTTGTTGTAGTAGTACTGGCTGAACCAGGTGGAGTCAGGCGTCCCTCCCGATCCGACTGCGCCGAAGGAACAAGCCGTCCCGGGCAGGTAGGTGAACGCCGAGGGCATGAGGTCGGTGATGTCCGCTGAGGTCAGCGGCGCCCCAGCGAGCTTGTGGATGCCGATCGAGAACCACACCGTGTCACCGGGCTTGATGCTCGTGGTGCCGGCGTCAGGCAGAGATGCGTGCTTGTAGATGCCCAACTGGCTGTACGGCGCGACAATCGTCGTGTCCACGCATGACGTCGGCGAAAGGGTCGGCGTAAGTCCGATGCCGGTCTCCACGGCGCAGTTGCGGAACGTCGTGCCCACCGCGATGTCCGTGGGCGCCGTGGTCCTGAGGTTGACGTACATATAGGACCCCGGGGGCAGCGCAGCCGCCGTCATCCGCCAGGCCAGGGCACCCGTCGGCAGGATCTGGTCCGGCATCTTGTTCGTCGGGTTCGTCGTGCTGTTCGGGGTGAACACATACAGCGGCTGCCAGGTCCCCGCGGCATCCTGGTACTCGAAGGTAATCGTCGTGTAGGGCCCGTAGGTCTGCGGCTGGTAGACGCCGGCGTAGTTCGTGTAGATCGTCCACGGGCCGGGCAGGTTGGTCGGCAGGGTGTCGGTGACCGTCCAGTTGTTGACCGTGACGTTGCTCCAGTTGAAACCCTGCACTGCGTACCTGACCACTTCGCCGGGCATGACCGCGGAGGGACCGCTCTTGGCGGCCCGCCCGGCGATCTGCGGCGCGACGACCGAGATGGTCGCCGAGGCCGACAACGTGGCGGACGAGCCGTCGCTGTAGGTGACGTCGGCCGAGACCTTGTTGACCGGCTTCTCGCCGCCGACGTAGGGCGGGTTGGGGAACCGGATGGTCGGGCTCACGATCCAATAGGTGGTGCAGTTGTTGCCCTGAGCGTCACAGTTGACATTGGTCGAGGAGGAAAGGGCTCCGGTGGTCCAGGTGATCGTCGTGTTGCCGGCGGCGTCGGTGCCGACCGTGCCACCGGCGGCGTTGACGACGACCGTGCCCGGCGGAAGGGTGTCGGTCACCGTGCTTCTGGTGATGTCGACGTTGCCGTACTTGCTCGGCTCGGCGAACTTGATGACGTAGGTCGTCGTCTCGCCGGGCGCGATGGAGGTGGGGCCGGCCCCCTTCTGCAGACTCCACTTCGGCGTGGCCGGAGGCGTATTGATGGTGACGATCTGCGACTGGCTGGTCCCACCGTTGGTGGTCAACGAGGCTTGGTTGTCGATGCTGCCGGTCGCGGACGCGCGCACCCGGACGATGAGGGTGATGTCGAGCTTGTTGCCGTCGGGCCACGGGGTGGCGGCCGAGCCGACGTTGATCGTCACCGTCTGGCCAGACGCCGAGGCGGAAACCGGGATGACCGGCGCGGTCTGGGTCGGCTGAACGATCCCGACATACTCCAGGTTGGGGTCCAGGACATCGGTGATCTTCCCGATGCCGCAATCGGTGGTGTTGGAGCTACAGGAGATGCTGAGGCTGTAGCGGACCAGCGCACCCGTTTGGAAGGTGTTGGGTGCCGTGAAACCGCCACCCTGCACGGGATCCAACGCCTTGGCGATACTGCCCACGCCGGCCGCCTGCGCCGGGACCACGTGTAGCCCCAACAAGGCCAACGCGCCGACTACTATTGCTGCCGCGAGGCGCCGCAGTCGCACGACGGCACTCACGGGCGCTCGGTGCGCACCGGGAATCTTCGTCCCCGCACGCAGGATCCAACCGTTCATCGTTGTCCTTCTCTTCCACCGATACCAACGGGTATGTGACGGCATGCCAAGGCATCCATGACAGGGTTTCTTGGACTTCTGCGGCCGACCCTCGCATCCTCCCTGGCTCCCCCCAGGCCGGTGCCGGCACGCCGACGAAACTGCCGCCCGCACATGGTACAGCCTTCGGTCCACGCCTGTCTGCATGCGCTCGTAACCTCGGTGCCCGGTCCGCCGATCGACACGCCTCCACGCGGACGGTCTTGCAGCCAGGACTGCGCGGGGATCGTCCGCAACACAAGGATGTCGAGCGAGCCCGGTTGTCGTTGTCACGGGCGATGACTAGCAGATGGCGCTCGGCCGCGTCCCAGTCCTCATGCACCCTAGCGCCTCACCGACCCGCATCCCACTGCTCAGGAGCACACGCACCGCTGGCGCCGCGACCGGCTCGGGGTTCCTTCGTCACGCGCCCTCATCCACATTCACCTCGTGAGTGCGGGCGCCCGCCAGTCCGATTCCCCCCCAACGCCGAGCGCGGCACACCCTGGATGGGTATGCCGCGCCCGGTGCCTCAGGTCAGAGCCGCCGCATGCTGGACCATGCTGCTCGCCGCGGCATCTGACAGTCTCAGTTCAGGAGAAGGTCAGCGTCGAGCTGCCTTCGCCGAGCACCGCTACACCGGTGGACGAGGTGGCGACGTTCCACGCCGTGGCCGTCATCGTGGTCCCCGCCGCTCCGGAGAACCACGCCTGCGTCTGGATCGCGCAGGACTCGCCGGGGGCCAGGACCGTGCCGGCGTGGCACGACTCATTGCCGACCCACCCGTCGAACCACTCACCGAATTGGGTGTCGACAAAACTCCCAGCTGTGATCGACGAGGCCCCGCGGTTCGTGAGCGTGATCTTCAGCGAGGCCCAACCTCCGGACGAGGGGAGGACGGACGGCGAGACCTCCCGGGAAACCTGGACCGCCGAACTCGGCAGCAGGAACCTCAGTCTGGCAGAGGCCGTGTTGGTCGCCGTCGCCCCAGCGGCGCTGACGACCGTGGCCGTCACGGTCCGTGTCGCGGTGCCGCCGGCCGGCTGAGAGACCCATTGCGAGATCGTGCCACCGCAGCTTGTGCCGGGCGCGAGCACAGTGCCGGCCTCGCAGCCAGGCGCCGATAGGTCGCCGAGCCAGCTGTCCGACACGGAGGTCAGCGTGACTGGAAAGCCGCTGGGGTTGGTCACCGACCAGGTCTCGACGGTGGTCCCACCGAGGTGACCGACGGATGACGGCGCGAAGCTCACCGCGGCACGGACCCGCGCCGGCCGGGCCGTCTGAGTGAACGTGCAGGTGGTCACCTGGTTCGGTGCGATGGTCACGTTCCGAATTGACCTGTTCGTGGCGACCCCGGTGGTGCCCCCGTTGAGCATGCACGAGATGGTCACCGGGCCGAACGAGGGCGGGATGGATTCGGTGATCCTCAGGCGCGACGTCGCGGCATACGCCAGGGTGACGCTCCCCGCGCCCGTGATCGACGTGGTGGTCTCGCCGGTGACGGCGGCCGGTGTGAGTGCGAACGAGAAGGCAGCGGTCGTCGGGTTGGGGGTCTGCGTGACGATGACGAGTGAACCTGCCGGTTGTGCGGCATTGGCCTGGACCGCGGGGAGGGCTTGGCTCAGGAGGGCAGCCACCGTGATCGACAAGGCAAAGCGGAGTAACCGAGGCATGGGGGGTCTCCTAGAGAACGGTGTTCGTCTCCGGCCGACGGCCGGAATCGGATGCCGAGGGGAGAACTCGGTTGCCGAACGGCTCCGGCTCAGACACACGCTCTTGGCGTTGCGATCGTTGCGGACGTCCCCCGAACGAGACGGGCAGTACGGCAACTACGAGCCTAGAAGCTATCCGCGTGCGAAGGGTCAGCTGTTGGTAAAGCTTTGCCCAAGTCCTGGTAAGCATCGACGCGCCGACAAACGCCCAGGCGGATGACCGCCCGGGCGTTTGTCGTACTCGTGCCGGCGCTCTGCCAGGTGAGTTCAGTTCAGCCCGCGGCTGCCGCGTCTTGCGGCCCGCTGGCGCTGTCGACGGTATCCATCGGTGGCACGTCGGGGATCTCGGGCAGCGCCTCGCGGCGCAGCGACCCCTTAAAGGTGAAGGTCGAGTCCTTCTCCTCGCCGGTCGCGTCCACGAGCACGAACTCGCCGGATTTGAGTTCGCCGTAAAGGATCTTCTCGGAGAGCATGTCCTCGATCTCGCGCTGGATCGTGCGCCGCAGCGGGCGCGCCCCGAGCACCGGGTCGTAGCCCTTCTTGGCGAGCAGGTTCTTGGCCGTGACGGTGAGCTCCAGGCCCATGTCCTTGTCCTTGAGCCGCTTGTCCAGCTTGGCGATCTCCAGGTCGACGATCGCGACGATCTCCTGCTGGGTCAGCTGCGGGAAGACGATGGTGTCGTCGACCCGGTTGAGGAACTCGGGACGGAAGTGGTTCTTCAGCTCGTCGGTGACCTTGGCCTTCATCCGCTCGTATTCGGAGCGGGAATCGGGCCCAGCGGAGAAGCCGAGGCTGCCCTTGGTGATGTCGCGGGTGCCGAGGTTGGTCGTCATGATGATGACGGTGTTCTTGAAGTCGACCGACCGGCCCTGGCTGTCGGTGAGGCGGCCGTCCTCGAGCACCTGCAACAGGCTGTTGAAGATGTCCGGGTGGGCCTTCTCGACCTCGTCGAAGAGCACGACGGAGAACGGGCGCCGGCGCACCTTCTCGGTGAGCTGTCCACCCTCTTCGTAGCCGACGTAACCGGGCGGGGAGCCGAACAGCCGCGAGACGGTGTGCTTCTCGGAGAACTCCGACATGTCCAGCTGGATGAGCGCGTCCTCGTCGCCGAAGAGGAACTCGGCCAGCGTCTTGGCCAGCTCCGTCTTGCCCACGCCGGTGGGCCCGGCGAAGATGAACGACCCGCCCGGGCGGCGCGGGTCCTTGAGCCCGGCCCGGGTGCGCCGGATCGCCTGGGACAGCGCCTTGATGGCGTCGTCCATCCCGACGATCCGCTTGTGCAGCTCGGCCTCCATGTTGAGCAGCCGGCTGGACTCCTCCTCGGTGAGCTTGAAGACCGGGATGCCCGTCGAGGCGGCGAGCACCTCGGCGATGAGCTCCTCGTCGACCTCGGCGATGACGTCCATGTCACCGGACTTCCACTGGGCCTCGCGCTCGTTGCGCGCGATGGTCAGCTGCTTCTCGTCGTCGCGCAGGCGCGCGGCCTTCTCGAAGTCCTGACCGTCGATGGCCGCTTCCTTCTGCCGGCGGACGGCCGCGATCTTCTCGTCGAACTCCCGCAGGTCCGGCGGCGCGGTCATCCGGCGGATCCGCAACCGGGCCCCGGCCTCGTCGATGAGGTCGATCGCCTTGTCCGGCAGGAACCGGTCGTTGACATAACGGTCGGCCAGACCGGCTGCAGCGACGAGGGCCGCGTCGGTGTAGGAGACCCGGTGGTGGGCCTCGTAGCGGTCCCGCAGCCCCTTGAGGATCTCGATGGTGTGCGCCAGCGTCGGCTCGGCGACCTGGATCGGCTGGAAGCGTCGCTCCAGCGCGGAGTCCTTCTCGATGTGCTTGCGATACTCGTCGAGCGTCGTCGCACCGATCGTCTGCAACTCACCGCGGGCCAGCATCGGCTTGAGGATCGACGCCGCATCGATGGCGCCCTCGGCGGCACCGGCACCGACGAGGGTGTGGATCTCGTCGATGAAGATGATGATGTCGCCGCGGGTGCGGATCTCCTTGAGCACCTTCTTCAGGCGCTCCTCGAAGTCACCGCGGTAGCGCGAACCGGCCACCAGGGCGCCCAGGTCGAGGGTGTAGAGCTGCTTGTCCTTGAGCGTCTCGGGCACGGTGCCCTTGACGATGTCCTGGGCCAGCCCCTCGACGACGGCGGTCTTGCCGACGCCGGGCTCGCCGATGAGCACGGGGTTGTTCTTGGTGCGGCGGGACAGCACCTGCATGACCCGCTCGATCTCCTTCTCGCGCCCGATCACCGGGTCGAGCTTGCCCTCCCGCGCGGCCTGGGTGAGGTTACGCCCGAACTGGTCGAGCACGAGCGAGCCGGCCGGGGTGCCTTCCGCGGGCCCGGTCGCCTGGCCGACGCCGGCGCCGGCCTTCTCGCCCTGGCTGGACTGATAGCCGGCCAGCAACTGGATGACCTGCTGACGCACCTTGTTGAGGTCGGCGCCGAGCTTGACCAACACCTGCGCAGCGACCCCTTCGCCCTCGCGGATCAGCCCGAGCAGGATGTGCTCCGTGCCGATGTAGGTGTGCCCCAGCTGCAGCCCTTCGCGCAGCGAGTACTCGAGGACCTTCTTGGCCCGCGGGGTGAAGGGGATGTGCCCGGTGGGGGCCTGCTGGCCCTGACCGATGATCTCCTGCACCTGCTCGCGAACCGCAGCGAGGGAGATACCGAGGCTCCCCAAGGCCTTGGCGGCGAAGCCCTCACCCTCGTGGATCAGCCCGAGCAGGATGTGTTCGGTGCCGATGTAGTTGTGGTTGAGCATCCGCGCCTCTTCCTGCGCGAGCACCACCACCCGCCGGGCCCGGTCGGTGAACCGTTCGAACATCGCACCACTCCTACGTCAGTCGATCTGCTGATCGTACCGAGGACCACGCC
>RRZU012051977.1_pt1 | contig 19802 bp, 15 predicted proteins | sample 2165561 | NCBI WGS metagenome assembly RRZU01 (sample SAMN10456909, study PRJNA506462) | wastewater metagenome | isolation source: wastewater sludge | place: USA: Moscow, Idaho | reverse complement strand
AGCCTTTGTATTTACCTACAGATTGATTGTAGTCATGAATAAGTAGGAAGTTGTAATTGATTTCGTGCTTTTTTGCTGGCAAATAGGCAAAATTCAATAATAAAAGTTGATTTGTATTTTGTGACGATTGAAAACCTTCGAGTTTCTCACTGTATACTCCATTATTAATAATTTCAGCTGACTTTTCATCCGTATACTTATTACTTGTATTATGATTAGCAATTAAATAAAAGGACAAAGGATCTTTTCCTGAACCTACATTGTATTTTTTTCCGAGCGTAAAACCAAAACCATGATTAACTGGAAAACTAATTTCTAACGGATTCAAGTTATTACTATAGTTATATGAATTCTTAAAATCTACAGGATGATTCGTATTACTTATCCCAAAATAATTTGAGCCATCCATTTTAAGCATATTTGCACCTGAAGTATTACTATTAATTCCGGATGACAAATCAAGTGAAAGCTCTTTATCACCAACCAATTCTTTAGTAGCTATGTTAATTTGAGCGCCTCCTACATCACTATAGCTACCCGACGAGAATACTTTATTAATATCAATGTTTTTAATAATATCAGAACCAAAGAAGTCAAGTGATATATTTTTATATTCGGGGTCTTCAGAGGGAATTGGAAATCCATTTAGAGTCGTATTGTTATATCTATCACCTAATCCTCGCACAAATACATTCTTTACACCCTCTTGTTTCGAAATACCAGAAACCTGAGTTACAGCTGCTTCGGCATTACTTATACCCTTGCGAGACATTTCCTTGGCCCCAACAGCCTGAGTAGCTATTAGCGATTGTTTTTGTTGCAATAGGAGTACATTTTCACTCTCACGATTGCTTTTTGCTACCAATACCACTTCTTTTAGAGTAATGTTTGATGACTCCAGTTCAATATTGACAGAAGTATCCTCACCTTCTTTCACAATCACATTTGATTTTTCGAAGGGCTTGTACGAAATGTAACTCGAAGTAATTGTATAAACACCCGGTTTAAGGTTAGCAATTGTAAAATTACCATCCAGATCAGATGCAGATCCTACCGTTGAGCCTTTAATCATGGCCGCCGCTCCAATAAGCGGTTCTTTTGTAGATGAGTCAACAATCTTTCCTTTAATAGTACCATTCTGTGCTGATACAGAAATTAGAAAGAACAATACGAGAATTGTTGATAATAATTTTGATTTCACGATGTTTTTATTTGAAATTTTCAATGGCAAAATTATGACTTGAACATTAAGAGAGAGTTACACACACATGAAGATGGCATGAAGAGAACACTACATATCCTTTGCAAAAACATTTCGAAATGATTACAGAAAACTTTAAAGCAATTAAAAACAATGGTTTAAATAATTACATCTATATTTCAATAGTAGAAGTATCTGTTACACTACCCCTGAAAATTTCACCACATCACCACCACATTGTCTTCGAAAGTTTCGAAAGAAGTTAACTCCGAAAGAAAAACAGATTCGGCTGATTGGACCCAACGCTGAAAAGTTGTATCCGATTTATATTGAGGAATGAAGTTAAGTAAACCGTCAAGATTGAATGAACTGCAACCTACACCAATACCCGATACTTCGGCATCAATCACATTGCACTCCTGTTCAATATGAGTAGGAACCATAAGTACAGGCTTCTGTAAATACATAGCTTCGCAAACCGATTCAAATCCGCCAGTTGTGGCATAAGCCTTCGCACCGGCCATATATTTCAGGAACTTAACATCATCAAGCGTATGCATTACCAAACTTTCGGTCAAGGTAGTCTTGGATTTAACGCCCTTTCTGTCCCAAAAGAAATGCAGAGCTACATCTTGTCGGCTATTACTCCAAACTGAAAGTTCTTCAGCAAATCCATCGTTAAGCATATAACCATGAATATAATTCCCATTTGATGGTTTTAAACCAAAAATTTCTGAACGTAAAAGCGGTGGAACTATTGAGACAGTTTCATATTGCTCCGTTTCTTCTTCGCGGAACGATAAAGCCAATATACGCGATGCATTTAATGTTGTAAATCTTGAGTACAGATTCAAAAAGTAAAATTGCATTTTACTTTTTCCGGTGTATCTGAAGTTGGAAGTCATAAAGTAATACTGATGAGCTATGTTCACCATCGGAACTTTAGGACGAAATACTCCATAACTTAAACCACATAACAATTCATAGAAATTCACAACCACATCAGGCTGTACCTTACGAATAGTGCGACGTATTGAAAGCATACTTTCAATATACACAGGCAATAACAAAATATTGTATAGTAAACTTATAAATAAATCAGGTCTTTTATCCTTTGGGGCCGGTAAAAAGTTCGGGCTGCGAAAGCGCAACAATCCAGAGCCAATTTTTTTTGAAAAAAAATCAGGAATTGAACGTTTTGCACTACAACCAACCATTACCGATACTACTTCGTGTCCGTTTTTCTCAAGCAAAGTTTTCAGACTTAATGCCTGAGTCAAATGACCTCTACCCTCACCCTGTACTACAAACATGTATTTCATGGCAGACTATTTTGAAAAGTTATTAGAATATGCCACCTTCATATGCCCTGAAGCATATTTTTCGAGTTCTATAAGCTCAAAAGGTTTCAAGTTGCGATTTTGCTCTGTATGCATATACACTTCCCAGCTTCCATCCTCATGTTCAAGTAATGCCGACATGGTTTCCACCCAATCACCAGAGTTCAGATAGTGAATTCCATCAATCATTTTATTGGCCGGTTGATGGATATGACCACAGATGATACCATCGGCATTTCGGTTATTGGCCAAAGCAACCAATTCATTTTCAAAATCAGATATATATGACACAGCCGATTTAACTTTTTGTTTTATCAATTGCGATAGTGAAAAATATTCAAGACCTTTTTTGGCACGATGTAAATTATAGACTCTGTTTACCCATAGTAAAAATGTGTAACCTACATCTCCTAATTTTGCAAGCCAACGCATATTAGATGTTATATGGTCAAAAACATCACCATGTGTAATATAATATCGCTTACCATTACGTTCGTGTGTATAATCCTTTACAATTTCAATATTTGCAAAACTAAATGGTGCAATCATATCAATAAAATCATCGTGATTACCTCTAACATAAACTATCTTTGTATTATAGTTCTCCATCATTTTCATCATAATTTTAAACAAATCAGTATGTTCATGTTTCCATTGATTTCGTCCACCTTTTTGCAATTGCCAACCATCAATTATGTCGCCATTTAATATAAGCGTATTGCAGTTTACGGTGCGCAGAAATTGAGCCAGTTGTTCAGTTTTCGAATGTTCTGTTCCAAGGTGCACATCGGAAATTACTATAGTAGGATAGAATTTTTGTTTTTGCATAGAGTGTTTTTATTTGCAAAAAACGAAAATGACTATTTCAGCCACACTACAAAAACACCCTCAACTATATGATTCACACACTATTCACCACAATGTAACAGAACCTTAACTCGCCCTACACCCATATGTAACAGGTGTTAAATTTAAACTGCTCACTATGTAACAACCTCACTTAGCAGTATATTTGTATTGACAAATGCATTTATTAACTCTTAAAAACACATTATATATGAAAAAGCTCTTATTTTTATTCATAGGTATATGCTTGTTTATGAGCTCTACTGCTCAGGAAAACAGAATTACTCTAAGTAATGGTATGTATTTCACTGATGCAACTCAAACGCAATTGTACAATGGCGAGTATAAAGAATTTTATCCGGGAGGGGCTCTGAAACTTGAAATGACCATCAAAGATGGTAAGCCACAGGGAGCATACATCGTCTACTTCGAAAACGGAAAACCTCACGAGGTCCGCGCTTATCGAAACGGAGAGTTTCATGGTGTATGGCGTACCTACAACGAAGCCGGATTATTGATAGCTGAAGCTGAATATGCCAACAACAAAAAAAATGGCACCTGGCACGTCTGGGACGACTCTGGTATAATGCGATATGAAATGCAATACAAAAACGGAGTAAAAACAGGCATTTGGTATATGTGGGACGAAAAAGGGAAACTGATATCTGAAAAGCCTTATTAAGCGAGCCAACACCTTCGGAAAGAGGATTTTGTAACACCTTCTTCATACAGTTGTATAATCTATGTAATAATGTTGTAATATAGTTGATCTACATTTGCATATTCAATTATTACAATTAAATATTCAACACAAATGAAAAGGATTCTATCAGTTGCACTTTTAGTGCTATTAACAGTTAGTATGTTTGCAGCAAAAACTGCAAATGCCGAAGCAAAAGCCAGTCCTGCAGCAGTTAGTACGATAAAAGTGAAAGGTAATGTAGCCGACAAACTATCAAAAGAATTACTTGCAGGTGCTACTATTACAGTGAACGGACAAAAAGTTTACAGCGATTTAGACGGTAACTTTACACTTCCGTGTACTGACAATAACAAACTAAAAATTACAGTTAGTTTAATTTCATACGAAGAACAGGTTTATGAAGTAAATGCTGCTAATGCATCGGCGCTAAAAATTGAATTAAAACAACGATAATACATTATCGCTCCGAATAAAACGAGGCCCATTGGTGAATATCACCAATGGGCCTCGTTTTTTATTTGCTTAAAAGGCACTTTTAACATTATTAGAGTATTATTAAAATCAGATAATTTTATCTTTGCATACGTACCCGATAAATATACAAATTATGGATATTAAAGAATATATTACCAAAAATTCAGAGCGTTTTTTTGATGAATTATTTTCGCTCATTCGCATTCCCAGCGTAAGTGCCCATGCACACCGTCAACCAGATATAATAGCCTGTGCGCATCGATGGTGTGAATTATTACTGGCTGCAGGTGCGGATACTGCTGAATTATTAACAACAAAAGGAAATCCGGTAGTCTTTGCGCAAAAAACCATCGATAAAACTTTGCCCACAATTCTGGTATACGGACATTACGACGTAATGCCGGCAGAACCTCTTGAATTATGGACCAGTCCGGCCTTTGAACCCGAGATTCGCGATGGACATATTTTTGCCCGGGGTGCTGATGACGACAAAGGTCAATCATTTATGCACGCGAAAGCTTTTGAGTATCTTATCAAGAACAATGAATTAAATTGTAACGTGAAGTTTTTAATTGAAGGCGAAGAAGAAATTGGCTCACCGAGTCTCGAAGCATTTTGCGAAGAACAAAAAGAGTTGCTAGCGTGCGACATCATCTTAGTTTCAGACACGAGCATGCTATCGGCCGACACGCCAAGCATCACAACTGGTCTGAGAGGCTTAGCATATTGGCAAATTGAAGTCACCGGAGCATCACGCGATTTGCATTCGGGTATTTTTGGTGGAGCTGTAGCAAACCCTATCAATGAACTATCCAAGCTATTAGCCTCATTAACCGATGCTGATGGCAAAATTACCATTCCCGGTTTTTACGATAAGGTTGAAGAACTTTCCGCTGAAGAAAAAGAACTGATTGCCCAAATACCCTTTGATGAAGAAGAATACAAAACAGGTTTACACATCACCAAAGTCTTCGGCGAAAAAGGCTTTAGTACCATTGAACGTACCGGAGTACGGCCTACACTCGATATTTGCGGGATTTGGGGTGGTTATACAGGAGAAGGTTCAAAAACCGTACTGCCCTCAAAAGCGTACGCCAAATTATCAGCTCGCCTTGTACCCAACCAACGTAGCCACGAAATAGCCGATTTAGTAACAGATTATTTAAAAAGCATAACGCCCGACCATGTAAAAATTGATATTCAATACCTGCACGGAGCCGAGAGTTATGTATGCCCCATTGACTCACCTGCATACAAAGCGGCCGAAGCAGCATATACAACCGTTTTCGGTAAAAGACCCTTACCAGTTCGTCGGGGAGGAAGTATTGGAGTAATACCAATTTTCGAGAAAAGCCTGAAAGTTAAACCTATTTTAATGGGCTTTGGACTGGAATCAGACGCAATTCATTCGCCAAACGAAAACTTTCCTGTAGAGCTATTCAAAAAGGGCATACATACAATTGTAGAGTTCTATAGAAATCTTAATTAAGCAGAAACAAAGGCAATAATAGCATTACTTGAATATTATTGACAAAAATAATGTTAAATAATTTTGAAAAACAATTTTGAAATTGTATGTTTATGGCATCGTAGAAAAAACACAAATTATTAACTTTCTAATACTTAATAACATGACTAAAACGATAACATTTAACGAATTACGCAAAGTAAAAGATTTGCTTCCAAGCGGTAGTATGACCAGGATCGCTGATGAACTTGGTCTGGAAAACGAAACAGTACGTAATTATTTCGGGGGTCATAATTACAAAGATGGTAGAAGTTGTGGAATGCATATAGAACCGGGACCCGATGGTGGATTAGTGATGTTAGACGATACTCAGATTTTAGATATTGCCTTAAGAATTATTGACGAACAAAAATCCTGATAAGGAAATAATAATTATAAAGGCAGTGATGAAGAAATTCTCACTGCTTTTTTATTTGAAATATATACTTACTAACAGAAAAAAAAAAGATTAAAAATGGAAAAAGCAGCAGATTGCCTTTATTGCCAACGCAATGAATTGCAAAAGAGTTTGATGATTGAAATGTGTGACTTATCAGTATCAACTGTATTTTTATTTAAAGAACAAAGCCATCCGGGTCGTTGCATTGTAGCTTATAAAGATCACGTAAACGAATTATTTGAACTCAACGAAGCAGACAGAAACGCATTCATGGCTGATGTTTGTAAAGTAGCAGAAGCTATAAGCAAAGCATTTAATCCGGTAAAAATTAATTACGGAGCATATTCAGACAAACTGGCTCACCTCCACATACATCTGGTGCCTAAATATGTTGACGGTATGAGCTATGGTAGCACTTTCGAAATGAACCCTCAAAAAACATATTTGAGCGACGAAGAATACGCAGCTACTATTAAAAAAATTACCGACCTGTTGTAATCCTACGAACACTTTAGCATAAAAGTGAGATATTTTATACATTTGCAATTTGAATGCAAATAAAGAATGAACTTACCTAACGAATTCATTCAGCAAACCAAAGAAATTTTGGCTGCCGAATACGACACTTTTGAAGCAGCACTTTCGGGTGCTGCTCCTGTTAGTGTACGCATAAATACAAAAACGAACTATATACCATCGGACGAGAAAGTACCATGGTGCGATACAGGCTATTACCTGCCCGAACGTCCATTATTTACAGCCGACCCGTTGTTACACGCCGGCGTATATTACGTACAGGAAGCCAGCTCTATGTTTTTGAGTCAGATAGTTACAAAATATATGTCTGATGCCACAAACGTATTAGACCTTTGTGCTGCACCCGGAGGAAAATCAACCCTTCTAAGCCATTATTTACCAGAAAGTTCACTTTTGGTTAGCAATGAAATTATTCGGCAACGTTCGCACATTTTAGCCGAAAACATAATCAAATGGGGAAAGGCGAATGCCATTGTGACAAATAACGAAGCAAAGGATTTTGGAAAAATGGGGGCTTTTTTCGATGCAATTGTAGTTGATGCACCCTGCTCGGGCGAAGGTATGTTCAGGAAGGACCCGAATTCAATAAATGAATGGTCGGTTGCCAATATTGGAATCTGTGTAAAACGCCAGCAAAGCATAGTTGAAGATGTATGGGATGCTCTGAAAAACGATGGCATTCTGGTGTATAGCACCTGTACCTTTAATAGTGCTGAAAATGAAGAAAACATACGCTGGATTTGTGAAAACCTTGGCGCAAAGGTTTTGAAACTGGATGGAGTTGACGAAAGAATTACGGTAACAAATGAAGGATACCGCTTTTACCCACATAAAACAAAGGGAGAGGGTTTTTTTATAGCTATACTTCAGAAAACACAAGACACATACAGGCAGTTTAAACCCAAAAATAAGCCGGACAAAATATTGCGCGAAATACGCAATAATGTAGCACTAAACAATCTATTTGTTCCAACAAAGGAATATAAGTTTTTCGAAACCGAGAATGCTGTATTTGCTTTTCCGACACAACACCTGCAAACCTTCTTGTATTTCAGAACACATTTTCAGTGTTTATTAGCCGGGATTGAGGTATACGAACGCAAAGGAAAAGATCTGATCCCAACAGCGCAACTTGCGTTATCAAAAGAACTCAACCAGCTATCAATCAACACATTTGAATCCGATTACACTACCGCAATACAGTATCTAAAAAAAGAATCAATTGAACTAAACAACCAGCCAACCGGTTATGTTTTAATCACATACAAAGGCATTGGCCTAGGCTGGGTTAAGAATATTGGCACCCGATGTAATAATTTATATCCTCAGCACTGGCGTATACGCATGAATCTATGAAAATGAAAATTACAGTTTTAGGTTCCGGAACATCAACCGGTGTACCACAAATCGGGTGCAATTGCCGGGTATGTACATCAGACGATAAGCATGACAAACGATTGCGGGCATCTGTACTTGTTGAAATGGGCGAATCCACTATTTTAATTGATTGTGGGCCGGATTTCAGGCAACAGATGTTACAACATTATACTTCAAAATTAAAGTCGATACTTATAACCCATGGTCATTATGATCACGTAGGAGGACTCGACGATGTACGTCCTTTTGGTATGGTTCAGATTTACGCAGAAGCAGCAGTAACCAATCAGATAAGACAATCCATGCCTTATTGTTTCAAAACAGAATTATATCCGGGAGTACCTTTACTAACGTTAAATTCAATTACAACAGCAACTTTTGAAATTGATGGCATAAAAATTGTACCAATTCGAATTATGCATGCAGAATTACCAATTCTGGGCTTTCGCATCGGAAATTTCGCCTACATTACCGATTTAAAATCGATATCTGATGACGAATTAATGAAACTAAAAGGACTAGAATTGCTAATTATCAACGCATTAAGAATTCAACCACACATTTCTCATATTACAATTGACGAAGCTGTGGTTTTTGCAAACAAAATTGGAGCTAACAAAACATATTTCACTCATTTCAGTCACGATGCAGGTTTGCATGTTGAAATTGAAAAAAAGTTAACTGATAATATATTTCCGGCTTACGATGGTTTGATAATTGAAATATAAACTTTGATGGATTTAGAATTGTTGTTTTTATCAACAACATGAAAAACCAATAACGTGCAATTTAACTACTTATGAAAAGAGCTATTTACTTTGGTAGTTTCATACTTATAGCTATCCTATCTGCCTGTACAACAAAAATGTACACTTCTATTGACGTGCTACGCCCGGCCGACTTTACATTTGACAAAGGAGCAAAAAGCTTATTGATTGTAAATAACACAATCCCTCAGCCAGCGACTTATGGACATCAGGTAAAATTGATGGACGAAAAAAAACGCAACTCAACCATTAATACTGACAGCCTGGCTATGTTTTGCTTAAGTGTTATAAATGAAGAATTTCAAAAAAACGAATTTTTTCCACATACATCGTTTCAGATGGAATCTATCAAAAAAGAAGGAACTTTCTTTGTGATAGATCACAATCACAATGACTCATTAAAGCTATTGGCTCAAAAATACAATGCAGATGTAGTTTTATTACTTGACAGAATTAAAGTAAACGATATCGTACAGGATTTCTTCAACCAAACAAATTCAAGCTATTACGCTGTTTTGGAAGCATACTACCAAACCAACTGGAGTATTTATTATCCATCGAATGAAACATTGGAAAAGAAAGTGTACATGGATACAATATACTGGGACAAAGAAGCTTATATAAGAAAAATGGCGTTACAAGGATTACCGGACAGATACAACGCATTGATCGACGGAGCATTACACGTGGGGCAGGAAACCATGAAACGCTTTGTTCCCTGGTGGGACAAAGAGGATAGGTATTTCTTTTCATCAAATAACAAATACCTGAAACAAGGTATGGACTCTGTAAGTATGCGTGAATGGGACGAAGCTATAAAAATCTGGAAAAAAGGAGTAATAAAAACAAAAGGGAATACCAAGGGAATGCTCTTATACAATATTGCCGTAGCCAATGAGATAACCGGCAATACCGACGAAGCTGTTAATAATCTAAAACTTTCAATAGCGGCTTTCGAAAAAACACCAATGGTCAATTACCAGCACATTTTCACCGTTTACCAATATCAGCAAGCCCTTGAAAAAAGATTAAAAGAAATTGAGCTAATAAAGAAACAACTCGGAGAAGTCAATTAGGAGATTCAGGACAAATACTTTTGAGTAATTCTGGCACTAATAACCCGATATAATTCAGCAACTTCACTATCATTAATCATCGATATGTGTTTTTCAACACTATCCTGATCGTTTCGTCGGGCGGGGCCTGTTTGGGCCTGATCCGGTGATAATGTGCGTATTTTTTCTGCTGTTTCTAAAATCAGGGAATGTAAAACTTCAAAGGGGAAACCGGCTTTATTTAACACATCGGCAGCAATACTATAAAAATAATTACTGAAATTGCATGCAAAAACAGCAGCTATATGAAGTTGTATCCGTTGAGCTGAATTTGCCACATAAACGTGTTTGCTTAATTTTTCAGCAATTTGCAAAAGATGGTCTTTTACTGTATCGGAAACAGCTTCAACAAACAATGGCACCTGATTAAAATCAAGGTCTTTCTGTTTCGAAAAAGTTTGTAATGGATAAATCACACCGAAAGCACTAAACTTATTACCAAATACTTCTACCCCTACACTGCCTGTGGTGTGAATGTGAATCCCGGTTGTGTGAATCATTTGATTAATCACTTCAGGCAAAGCGCTGTCAGACACCGAATAGACATATAAGTCGGCTTCAACAACCTCATGAATTGATGAGCAAAAAGTGGCATTTAGTCTGGATGCCAATTCCCCGGCAGACTGCTCAGTTCTGCTATAGACCTGTAAAATATGGTAACCAGCAGCCAATAGAGCTTCACCAAAATGAGTAGCCACATTGCCTGCCCCAATTAACACTACTCTCATTAGTTTTTACCCTTTTTCATTCCAAACACCATAATTACACCTGCAATTATCAGCAATGTAGGCCAAACAAAATCCGAAACATGTTGTGTTAATTTGATAATATCGGACAAACGAAACAACACCGATACAGCAATTAACACTATACCGGGAGTCTTATTTTTGTGCGCAAGAAGAAAAATGACACCTAATATAAGCGGATAGTTTTTAAAATTATAGATAACATCCACATATGAGGGTGAGAAAATATTTAACTGACGAATAAAAAACAAAACTCCAAATACAAGCAGGGAAAGTCCCCACGCTAATCGACTATCTTTTTGCATAAAACGATGATTTACCGGTTATCCGGGATTGGAATTAATAATAGCTGCAAAGTTAGAAAAACATTTCAAATGAATTATGCTCCAAAAAGCATATTCATCCAAATAACTTTCATATTTACATATTTTAGGGGAAATAAAATTTAATTCATTACAAATATGACATGATGTTGAAAACTTTACTAATGTACTCATTTATATTTAAAAAGTTTTAGTATCTTTGCTTATCCTTCAGTCTAAAAATTCGTTATTTCAAGAGAAAAAGTCACATTTTCATGTAATATAAGGTGATTATATAACAAAATGTACTGCATTTTTAAACGAATTATTTATTGATGACAAAGAAAAATTCAGCAGAATATATCTTCGAGGCAAGCTGGGAAGTTTGCAATATGGTGGGTGGCATCTACACAGTTTTGTCTACGAGAGCTGCCACGCTCGTGAAAACACATGGCGACAAGCTAGTATTTATAGGTCCCGATGTATGGAAAGAGACAGATAGTCCTTACTTCATTGAAGACAAAACGCTTTTTGGCTCATGGACTGAAAGTTGTGCTGAAAACTACCCAATAAAAATCAGAACCGGCAGATGGAACATCCCGGGCTCCCCGGTGGCCGTTTTAGTAAACTTCGATCAACTCTTTGAACAGAAAAACGAGATCTACGGACATTTTTGGTCGCTGTACGGTGTCGATTCAATTGCTGCCTATGGAGATTATGACGAATCATCAATGTTTGGTTATGCAACCGGAATGGTCATCGAAAGCTTTTACAAATATCAGAAATTAAATGAAGCAACAGAAGTTGTAGCACATTTCAATGAATGGATGACTACCTTCGGGGCCTTTTATATTCGCGAAAAATTACCACAGATTGCCACTTTGTTCACTACACATGCCACTTCCATTGGACGATCAATTGCCGGTAATCACAAGCCGCTTTACGACTATTTGAATGAATACAATGGCGACCAGATGGCCTATGAACTGAATATGGTATCAAAACATTCTACTGAGAAAAAAGCATCTCATTTAGTGGATTGTTTTACTACGGTAAGCGAAATAACTGCCATCGAATGCGCTCAACTACTTGACAAAGAAGTGGATATTGTAACACCAAATGGCTTTGAAAACGATTTTGTTCCAACAGGGAAACTTTTCAACACAAAACGAACTGAAGCACGTAAAACACTCAAAAAAACAGCTGAAACACTTTTGGGCTATCAGCTTTCAGATGATTGTGTATTTGTAGGCACAGCAGGTCGTTACGAATACAAAAATAAAGGGATTGACATTTTCATTGAATCACTTAAATACCTGAAAGATAAAACGAACAGCACAGAAAAAGAACTGGTTGCATTTATTATGGTACCCGCCTGGATAAAAGGTGCGCGTACCGATTTACAATACAGTATTACACATAATCAGTATTTAAACGACACGCACAACCGATTCAGCACACACGAATTACACGACTATTACAATGACAATGTAATTAATGCGCTTAACTGGTTTCACATCACCAATAAGCCGGGAGAACGTATAAAAGTAATTTTTATACCATCCTACCTTGACGGAAACGATGGCATTTTAAATACATCCTACTACGATTTATTAGTCGGTCTTGACTTAACCGTCTTTCCGTCGTACTACGAACCATGGGGATACACTCCACTTGAAAGCGTTGCATTTTCAGTACCAACTATTACCACTTCATTATCGGGTTTTGGTCAGTGGATTTCGCATACTGAACAACACATCGAAACCGGTGTAGGCGTTATACATCGCTCCGATTATAACGGAACAGAAGTTGCCCATAAAATTGCAAACATGCTTTTCGACTTTGAGCATTACTCTGCAGAGGAAATTAAAAGCATTCGTAAAAAAGCACAATCTATAGCAAAAAAAGCTCTCTGGAGTAAATTCATAACGCATTACGAAACTGCATACGACATAGCAATTCGAAATAAAAATATCCGAAATGCAAAATAATTGATTCTATAATGAACTCAGAAAATTAAAACTTATATGAAAATTAAAGTAAACAAAGCTAACGAGCCAAATTGGAAGGTTATTAATGTAAAGTCCAATTTGCCTGAGAACCTGAAAAAACTGGAGGAGATAGCTCACAACCTTTGGTGGGTGTGGGATAGCGAGGCGAAAAACATGTTTCGCTCCATCGATCGTGAATCGTGGGTAAAAGCACATTCAAATCCGGTTTTGTTGCTCAATATATTGGGTTACGAAAAACTGATTGCACTTGAAAACGACGAAACTTTTATTGCTAAACTCAACAGTATTTACGACAGATTTATTGCATATAAAAATACTCCGTTAAGAGAAGACAGACCATCAGTAGCCTATTTCAGCATGGAATACGGACTAACCGAAGTACTGAAAATTTACTCAGGCGGATTGGGTGTGCTAGCAGGCGACTATCTGAAAGAAGCCAGTGACTGTGCAATAAATATGACTGCTATCGGATTCCTTTACCGTTACGGATATTTTACACAGGCACTTTCAATGGAAGGTCAGCAAATTGCACTATATGAAGCTCAAAACTTCAACAATTTGCCAATTGAGCAAGTAAAAGACGTAAACGATGTACCTGTAGTGATTGAAGTGCCATATCCGGGAAGAATTATTTATGCCAACCTATGGAAAGTATCTGTAGGGCGGATTTCGCTTTATCTTTTGGACTCTGACCATGAAAACAACAGCGAATTCGACCGCCCGATTACTCACCAGCTTTACGGTGGCGACTGGGAAAACCGTTTGAAACAGGAAATAATGTTGGGTATAGGCGGTATTCTTGCTCTGAAAAAACTGGGTATCGAAAAAGAGGTGTATCATTGCAACGAAGGACATGCAGCATTGATCAACGCTCAACGTTTGGTGGATTTAATTAGCGACAAAGGGCTTTCGCACGCACAAGCACTGGAAGTTGTACGTTCAAGTTCATTGTACACAGTTCACACTCCGGTACCGGCGGGCCACGATAGTTTTAGCGAAGACCTATTCGGAAAATATATGGGCGATTACCCAGCTAAGCTTCAGATCAGCTGGGACGAATTCATGGACATGGGACGTGAACATGCAGGGAACAAAGATGAAAAATTCAGTATGAGCGCATTTGCTTGTAATACCTGTCAGGAAGTGAACGGTGTAAGTTGGTTACATGGAAAAGTATCGCAGGAAATGTTCAATCCTATCTGGCGTGGATATTTCCCTGAGGAATTACACGTTAATTACGTCACAAATGGAGTTCACCTTCCTACCTGGACAGCTTCGGAATGGAAAGCAGTATACGAAAAGTACTTTGACAAATCATTTTACAGCGATCAGTCAAACTTAAAAATATGGCAGAAAGTGTACGATATTCCGGATGAGGTTATCTGGAACACACGTATGCACATGAAAAAACGCTTAATAGACTTTATCAAAGTTCAATTCCGCGAAAACTGGATGAAAAATCAGGGAGATCCTTCCCGTATCATGTCAATCCTGGAATCAATCAACCCGAACGCTTTGATTATTGGATTTGGTCGTCGTTTTGCAACTTACAAACGCGCACACCTCCTGTTTACTGATTTGGAACGTTTAGAAAGAATAGTAAACAATCCTTCTTGTCCTGTACAATTTCTGTTTACAGGGAAAGCACATCCGGCCGATGGTGGTGGTCAGGGATTAATTAAACGAATTGTTGAAATCTCGCGCATGCCTCAGTTTCTCGGAAAAGTTATTTTCCTTGAAAACTATGATATGAAATTAGCTAAACGTCTTATTTCGGGTGTTGACATTTGGCTAAACACACCTACCCGCCCATTAGAAGCCTCCGGAACATCGGGCGAAAAAGCTCAAATGAATGGTGTGTTGAATTTCTCGGTACTTGATGGTTGGTGGCTCGAAGGCTATGTGAAAGGAGCCGGATGGGCATTGACCGAAAAGAAAACATATCAAAATCAGGAACATCAGGATCAGTTAGATGCAGCAACAATTTATAGTATGCTCGAAAACGAGATCGTGCCATTGTATTTTGCTAAAAACACCAAAGGATATTCGCCTGAATGGATTCAGTACATTAAAAACTCGATATCGCAAATTACACCACGTTATACTACAAAACGTATGTTGGATGATTATATCGAGAAATTCTATACGAAATTAGCAACACGCTCAAAGAGTGTAAAAGCCGATAACTTTAAAAAGGCAGTTGAAATCTCGGCATGGAAAGAAAAAATAGCCACCGGATGGGATGCTATTACTGTGGAAAGTGTTGAGATTCCTGAGAAGTTAATTCACAATCCGGAAGTAGCAGAGGAATACAAATTAAAGGTAGCCATCGATTTACACGAACTGAATGACAAAGGCATTGGCGTAGAGCTGGTTGTAACCTACGTAGATGAGAACAACAAAACTATGTTGCACGACGTTGAAGAACTGGAATTGGTTAAATCGGAAGGTTCGAAACTGTTTTACGAACTTAACTACAAACTATTCCGTGCCGGAACATTCCAATATGCATTTCGTATGTTCCCCAAAAACGAGGACTTGCCTCACCGTATGGATTTCTGCTATGTTCGTTGGATTTAAAAATACAACAACAAATAACAAAAAATGCTTTCCGGATATCCCGGAAAGCATTTTTTATATGCAATCAGTGTAATTATTCTTTCACATTAGGCAACTCCAACCCATACCCCATTTTCTTATCTTCCTTTTTAAGCAGAAACGCAAACAAAATACCAACAAAGCCGAAAGCGGCAAAAATCAACATTGGAATGCTATAGTCGTAGTTTGTTATCAGCTGCATTTTTCCTTCTATCATTTTACTCTCGGTACTAATAATACAATATTTATCGAGCACATAACCAATAAGCAAAGGCACTCCCATCAAACCCCAGTTTTGAACCCAAAAAATCATCGCATAAGCAGTACCTAATTTGTTGTGAGGTATAATTTTGGCTACTGCCGGCCACATAGCCGAAGGCACCAGTGAAAAAGCTATTCCAAGCAAAACTACAAGCCCGATAGCTACACTCAAGCTATTAAGCGAAGGAATGGAAAATAAAAGATGAACAATTACTAAAATAATTGAGCCCAATACCATAATACTGGCTGCTTTGCCTTTTTTATCTGAAATCCCACCAAATACTGGTGTAAGCACAAGAGCACTGAACGGCAGTAAAGCCGGAATATAACCAGCAAATCCATCGCTTACATCAAATTTTTGCACAATTAGACTGGTAGCATATTTAATAAACGGAAAAACTGCAGAGTAAAACAACACACACAAAGCAGCAATATACCAGAAAGCCTTATTCGAAGCAATCACCAGAACATCCGAAAACTTAAATTCTTCATCGCTTTCAACACCTGCTGCCGATTCCTCTTTATCCAGTTTTTTATCTAAAAAAGTAAACAGTATATATACCAATAATCCTAGGGCCAATAAAATAACCGCAACAATTACCGGAGTGCTGACATTTAATGTAAGTTTGTATAATGGAATCGGTGTAAACATTGCCAATGCTGTTCCAATACGTCCGGTTGAAGTATTTAAACCAATTGCCAGGGCCATTTCCTTACCTCTAAACCATCGTACTACTGCTTTGTTAGCTGATATTCCAAACATCTCGCTTCCGACACCAAAAATACCAAATCCTAAGCCTGCAATAACTGCCGATTTTGAAGTAGGACTTAACAACTGCCAGTTTCCGATACTCAACTCATAAGTACCCGGGCCAATATGACCCGACACAGCCCAGTACTTAATAAATGCTCCAATAAGCATAACACAAATTGCCAATACGCCGGTAATACGTGTGCCTAACTTATCCAAAATCATTCCACTAAAAACCAGCATTAGCAGAAAAACATTGAACCATCCGTAACCACTTGTAAAAAAGCCATATTCAGTGGCAGTCCAGTGTAAATTCTGCTGCAATTTATCCTGTAACGGAGCCATAGCATCCGTAAGATAATACATGCACATCATGGTAAAGGACACCAGAATAAGCACAAACCAGCGTGCAGTTTTTGAATCACGTAATGAAGAAATTTTTTCGGTCATAAACTTTTTATTTAGATTTTTCGTTTTTAATTTAACTGATATAAAAGCGGACGCAAAGCTACACATTTTTTTCTCTCAAGGCAAAACCCTGCCATTTTTACCGTTTTTGACAGACAAAGCGCAAAGGTATTATTATTGAGTATATAAACAATCAAAATTCAGACTACATTTTTATACATTTATATTTGACACTACAACTTTTTGTATAAATTTGTCTGTCAATTAACAGGCATTAGAATTATGACAATCAATTATTCGGAAACACTACATAACATTCTGCTTTATAGCTCACAGGAAGCCGAACGTTTGGGAAACAACTACATTGGCCCCGAACATTTGCTGTTGGGTATATTGCGAAATGGTAATGGCAAAGCCATTGAAATTCTGGAACAGCTGAACGTGAATCTTCCAGCAATAAAGCAAGCCATTGAAAGCCAGATACGCACAAACCTGGAACCAACAGGTATGGAATTACCATTATTAAAAAGTACAGAACGTATAAAGAAAATAATGGAACTCGAAGCCCGTTCGCTTATGAACGAACTGGCCGATAGCGAACACCTTCTGCTGGCAATTTTAAAAGAAAAAAACAACCTGGCTGTGGATACATTGAACGACGAAAATATTACGTATGACAAAGTGAAAGCTGCTTTGTCGAAATCGGAAGATTTACCTGTAAAAGACGCAGCTTTTCAGGAAGATGACGACGAAGATGAAGATCCGCGTAAAAAACAAAAACCAACAGGAACCGGTGCAACCAAGCAGTCCGAAACTCCTGCTCTTGACAGTTTTGGGGTGGATATTACTAAAGCTGCTAAAGAAAACCGTCTTGACCCGATAGTAGGACGTGAAAAAGAAATTGAACGTTTAGCGCAGATATTAAGTCGACGCAAAAAAAACAATCCGGTACTTATTGGTGACCCCGGTGTAGGTAAATCGGCCATTGTGGAAGGACTTGCTTTACGCATAATTCAACGCAGAGTGTCGCGGGTATTATTCGACAAACGAGTAGTTTCGCTGGATATGGCTTCTATTGTTGCCGGCACTAAATACCGCGGTCAGTTTGAGGAAAGAATTAAAGCAATACTGAATGAACTCCAGAAAAATCCGGATGTCATTTTGTTTATTGACGAAATACATACAATTGTTGGTGCCGGAGGAGCACCCGGATCGCTTGATGCGGCTAACATGCTAAAACCTGCGCTTGCTCGTGGCGAAATACAATGTGTGGGCGCTACTACTCTCGACGAATACCGTCAGAGTATTGAAAAAGATGGTGCTTTGGAACGTCGTTTCCAAAAGGTAATGGTAGACCCTACCACAGCCGATGAAACCTTACAGATTCTGACAAATATTCAGGATCGCTATGAATATCATCACAATGTACGCTATACGCCCGAGGCAATTAAAGCTTGTGTTCGGTTAACCGACCGATACATTACAGAGCGTTGCTTCCCCGACAAAGCGATTGATGCTTTGGACGAAGCAGGTTCACGCGTTCACATTGGAAGCGTATCGGTACCAACTGAGATTGAAGAGCTTGAAAAGAAAATTGAAGAGCTGAAAAAAGAAAAAATGCGGGTTCTATCAGAACAACGTTATGAACTGGCCGGACCAATAAGAGATCAGGAAAAGCAAACCCAATACTTACTTGAAGATGCCATCAAAAGATGGGAGCAGGAAGCGGCACAACACCCTGAAACGGTTGATGAAGAGCAGGTTGCCGAAGTAGTGGCCATGATGTCGGGAATTCCGGTACAACGCATTGCTCAGGCTGAAGGGCTAAAATTACGCCAAATGAAAGAAGCCCTGGTTGGTAAAGTTATTGGTCAGGACGAGGCGGTAAACAAAATAGTAAAAGCCATTCAACGAAACAGAATTGGACTTAAAGATCCGAACAAACCTATAGGTTCGTTTATATTTATTGGCCCTACAGGTGTTGGTAAAACACATCTGGCCAAAATACTGGCCGAATTTATGTTCGACAGCACCGACGCATTAATCCGTGTTGACATGAGCGAATATATGGAAAAATTCAGCGTTTCGCGACTGATTGGAGCACCTCCGGGATATGTTGGTTACGAAGAAGGTGGTCAACTTACCGAAAAAGTTCGCCGTAAACCCTATTCTATCATTCTTTTGGATGAAATTGAGAAAGCACATCCGGATGTATTTAACCTGTTGCTGCAAATGATGGACGAAGGTAGGTTAACCGACAGTTTAGGACGCCGGATTGATTTTAAAAATACAATTATCATTATGACTTCGAATGTCGGAACACGACAATTGAAAGATTTTGGTAAAGGCGTAGGATTTAACACCTCGCATGAAATTACAATGGATTCTGATTTCTCGCGTGGTGTAATTCAAAAAGCATTGAACAGGGCATTTGCACCTGAGTTTCTGAACAGGGTT